>VMHT01216147.1_pt1 | contig 44617 bp, 55 predicted proteins | sample 4693611 | NCBI WGS metagenome assembly VMHT01 (sample SAMN12280063, study PRJNA550983) | marine metagenome | isolation source: seawater sampled from same location over 5 years 0.02-0.2 micron viral filtrate | place: USA: collected off the coast of southern California halfway between the port... ... | reverse complement strand
TGGTCCTGGCAATAATGGACCTGATAGAGGCAGACAAACTTCTGGCGGTGGTGGTGGTGCAGGACAACCAGGACAAACATGGAGTCCTTATCCCAATCCGCCTAACCCCAGTTATCCAGGAACAAAATCTGGTTCGGGTGGGGATGGAATAGCAGTGCCAGAATTTGGTTTTGATCATTGGGGTCCTTATTTGAATCCAAATATTTTACCATTACCAGGAACTCAGTGGACGGAATGGTCAACTCAGGTTTTGAATAATGCTGATAACGGTCAACTAATGGGAATTGGTCCACAAGGATATTATGGCGGTGGCGGCGGTGGTGGATCTGCAAGACAACCAAATCCATCCCATCCAGCTCATGAGACTTATATGACTGCTGGGAGAGGTGGTCGTGGTGGTGGTGGACATGGATATAGAATATACACACCAATTAGTCCTTTTGGTCCTCCAGTATACAATCCATCCTGGCCAACACGTCCAAATGTTACGAATATCTATCCTGGTCCAGAAAATTATGCAGCAGATGGTGCTCGTTTCACTGGTGGTGGGGGAGGTGGAAGTTGTGGACCCGCACCGAGTTACAGATCAGGAAGAGGTGGATCTGGTATTGCCATATTAAGATATCCAGTTTAATTTACTAAATAACTAAACGACAAAAGAAGGGAAATGTCATCAAAACTAAGAGTTGATCAAATAACAAATGCTAATGCGGATGGTCCAGTATCATTTCCGAATGGAGTTACTGGTGATGGATCTCAATTAAAATTTGCTCCTAAAATCGTAGGTTTTTCGCCACTAGCATTGTCTGAAGATTCTGAATTAGGAATAAATATAGTATTTACTTTTGACCAAGAGATTATGTTCTCTGGTGTTGGAACTATCCATATTAGATCCGGAACTGCAACCGGAACCATTTTTGAATCATTTACTTGTGGTATATCTACGAGAGCAATTATTAACGATAAAGAGTTAATTGTTGATCCTACGAACAATTTAAATATCAATACCACTTACTTCGTAACCCTTCCGTCAGTTGGTATTGCAGATACATTTAATTCATCGTTCTATGCAGGAACAAGTTCATATAATTTTAAAACAAAAGTAGCTCCATTCACTCTGACTGGTGGAAATTATCAATTTGATCAGACAAGTGGATCTTCTCCTACAGGATATTATAGGTATCACTTATTTACAGGAACATCTAATTTTACTTTAGGTTCGGCATCTTCTAATTCCTCTGACATGGTTATGATGATGGTCGGTGGCGGCGGAGCTGGTGGTTTTTATAACACCTCATACCGTTCTGGTGGCGGCGGCGGTGGTGGTGGTGTTATTAAAAGAACTGGACCAACAGCGCTTGGTTTATCTGCCGGAACTTATACAATGACTGTTGGTGCTGGTGGCGCAAAATATAGTCCAAATCCTTATAACAATCCAGGAGAAGATACTGTTTTAACTCCAGCATCTTCGCCTGGCACGGTTCATTTTAGAGCAATTGGTGGTGGTACTGGTGGTAGTGGCAACCCAACAATGCCATCAACAAACCCTGCGCCATTTGGAAATCATTGGGGAAAAGGTCAAAATGGTGGATCTGGTGGCGGTGCATACTCTCAATATAATACTACTAATAGCACTCCACCAGTTTCAGTGGGTGGTGCTGGACAACCAGGACAAGGGTATCCTGGTGGAGGAAATGCTAGAAATACAACTCCTAACTTTATTCCCAATAATGGTATTGCCGCTGGCGGCGGTGGCGGTGCTGGTGGTGCTGGACAAAGAGCATATACGGAACATACTTACCCACAATCTCCATCATATCCATCGACAAAATTTTATTCCGGTAATGGAGGACCAGGACTTTCTGTTCCAGAATTCCCAATGCCATTTTTCATGGCACCAGGAGGAATACCAGAAAATGTTATGCCATTTGATGCCATACTCCGTTTTGATGGATCCTTTGGTGGCGGTGGTGGTGGTGGAAGCACTCCCAATTACTCATATTCATATCGAGGATTAGGTGGCACCGGTGGCGGCGGTGAAGGTACTGGTCCACAAAATCAACAATATCCAAATTATCCTACTCCTCCTGGTGGTGATACGGCTCCAAGTCCCCAAGGTGGTCCATATCCTACAAGTTATGGCCAACATGGCGCACAGTTGACGGGTGGCGGCGGTGGCGGCGGTGCCGGTGGAAATCATGGTGGTTCTGGTGGTTCAGGTATTGCTATAATTAGATACGCAGTTCCTGTTGATTTACTTTCATAAATAAATATCAAAGAGAGGATTATTAATTAACCATGGCACATTTTGCAGAATTAGATTCAAATAATGTTGTGACACGAGTTATTGTTGTTGCAAATTCAGATGTTTTAGATTCAAATGGAAATGAAGATGAATCAATTGGTATTGAATACTTGAAGGGATTATTTGGTGAAAGCACTAATTGGAAACAAACCTCATATAATGGAACTCAAAGAGCAAGATATGCAGGAAAAGGATTTACTTATGATCCAAGCAGAAATGTATTTCTTCTACCACAACCACACCCATCTTGGACTGTAAACGAAACCACTACTGAATGGGATTCTCCAATTCCTATGCCAGAAACTCCTTCAGGAAAAGATGGATATTATGAATGGGATGAAGAAGCATACCAAGCAGATAATACAACAGGATGGGTATTTAAGGATACGACACCTGCAGAATAAGAATAATTTAGTTGACTTTACAAATTACTTAAACTATAATTGATTTTGAATACTAGGAGAATGAAAATTGGCATTTCAAAGTGTTTGGTATTATTCCGACATCCCTGAGGATGTTGTAGACATTTTAGAGAAAGATTTAACTGAAAAGTTTGATGATCAGATGGGAGATTCTCGTCTTATGGGTGATTCATTGAATAAAGATAAGCGCGATTCAAAAAATGCATGGGTTCCATCCTCTCATTGGTTGGGTGGATTCATGTGGCATTATATTGAACGTGCAAATCGTGAAAACTTTTTGTATGATCTCCACTGTATTGATGGCGAGTCTATGCAATACACACAGTATGGGCCCGGACAATTTTATGGTTGGCATAATGATTCTGGTCTTGCCTGTCATTATAAACCAGCAAGTGTTGGCAATAGGATGGAAGGCAGAGCACAGGACTTTGTTAACGAGAATACCGAACTAGTTCGTAAACTTTCATTCGTACTTCAACTTTCTGATCCTGATGATTATGAAGGTGGTAATCTTCAATTGCTTGATGAGGCAGGTAAGTCATACTTTGCCCCCAGAAAGCGTGGTTGTATAATTCTTTTTGATTCTCGCACTCAACATCGTGTTCTTCCTGTTAAGTCTGGTCTCCGTAAGTCTATCGTTGGGTGGACTGTTGGTCCTCGTTGGAAGTGAGGTAAATTATGGCAGAACAAATGAACCTTAATGAAATTCAGTTTCAAGAGAAAATTAACAGTGGAACTTCTTGGACAAAGAATGAACAATTTGATAGAGATGGATATCTTGTCATAAAAGATTTGTGGGATCCTAAAGAATTATTTGTTCCTGTTCCAGAAATGAGAGGACAAATTAATTATTGGGGTAAAAGAGACGATCAATTTACTTTTACAGATCTTGAAGGGCAGGTAGAAGGATCACTTGCTTGTTATACACGTCCACAATATTTACATATTCATTCTGGTATTAGACTAAAATTAGAAAAAGCAATTGGTAGAAAGTTATACAATACTTATTACTACGATCGTTTTTATTTTGCTGGACAAGGATTGGCACTTCATGCTGATAGACCTGCTTGTGAAATATCTGTGAGTGTTCACATTAGCACTAATCTTAAAGAATGTTGGCCTTTATGGATAAAAACTCCAGATACTTATAGTGATAAGAAAAAAACAGAGGTTGTAAAATCAGGAGAAAATCGTTCTGTTTGTTTAGAACCTGGCGATGGAATGATTTACAAAGGTTGTGAGCGTCCACACTGGCGTGATCCATTGGTTTCAAAAGACACTGGAAATCATTTTATCCGAAAACTTGGACAAAAAGATGATACTTACTATCATCAAGTATTCTTTCATTATGTGCTCGCTGATGGTCAGCGTGCTCAATGTGCAAATGATATGGCGAGGGAATGATGAAAACTATTGAAGAAATTTTTGACAATGTTACTTTAATTGGGGAAACTCCTAATTTAATCATGAAGGTTAAACTTCCTGATAAAATCTTTGATGAAGTAAAATCTTGGATTGAACCATGTAGAAAAATTAAGGATGATCCTTATGCAGCACTTTTAAATCATATAAATGTAGGAACTAATCACAATACTTATCAAACAGGAATTCCTAAAAAATATGTTGATAATTCATTTTTTCTTGGATATGTAATTCATTTATCAGAATTATATTTGAAGACTACAAACCAACCAGAAAAAATTCATCCAGATGGAAGTAAAGGTGGTTATAGTCGCTCAACTTTTATGAGAGAAGCGGAGGGTCATTATGATGGATATGACATTTGGATGAACTTTACTTATAATGGTGATGATAATCCTCTGCATAATCATGCTGGAGATTTTTCATCCATTATATATGTGCAAGATCCAGATGGCGAACCAACACATTTCCCAGCATTAGGATATAAACATTTTCCAAAAGAAGGAGAGATGCTATTTTTCCCAGCATCATTGCATCATTTTGTAGAAGAAAAGAAAACCGATTCGGAAAGAATCACAGTTTCTTACAATTTGATTTGTCCTCATCTAAACCAAAGAATGAATTATTAAATATAAGACTGAGTAAATTACTGCTCGGTTTTCTTATAAATATTCAAAAAGCGTGTATAATGTCTCAGACAAGGGCACAACTAATAAATCCACTTGGTACTTTAACAGGTCTTGGTTTGCAAGTCAGTGGCATTGTAACCGCTGCTAATTTTATTGGCGATGGTTCTGGTTTAACTGGTGTTGTTGGATCTGGTTCTGGAGTAATTATTGAAGATGATGGTTCAACTGTAGGAACCGCAGGAACAATAAACTTCGGACCAGGTATCAATGTATCACAAATTTCTGTTGGTATTGTAACAGTTACTTCAGGAGTTCCGCATTTCATAAAAACAAGTGCGGGAATTCATACATTAGGTTCTGTTGGAATTGGAACAACAAATCCAACATCAGCTTTACAAGTTGCTGGAACTGTATCAGCACAAGATTTTAATACAACTTCGGATCAGTCTTTAAAAACAAATATTGTTACAATAAAAGATGCTCTTGAGAAAATTGAATTAATACGGGGTGTTGAGTTTACTTGGGTTGAATCCCCCCAAATGGATTCAATGGGAGTAATTGCACAGGAAGTTGAATCTGTATTCCCAGAATTAGTTGCAAATACCAATCCAAAACAAGTTAATTATAATGGATTGATTGGTGTTCTAATTGAATCTGTAAAAGCATTAAAAGCAGACAACGAAATTTTAAGAACGATGATTGAAGATATTGGTCTTAAAATAGGATAAATAACTAAAAACCTAGGGATATGTCTGTCAGACCTTCTATCAATATTACTATCCTGCAGGGTGCTGACTTTTCAGAATCCTTCTTATCTCAAGAATCTGATAGTTCTGCAACTGATTTAACCGGATATACTGCATATTCGCAGTTAAAGAAACATAGTAGTGCATCATCTTCTTTCCCGTTTACTGTTGGGATTACAAGTTCTATTGGTGAAGTTAAAATTTCAATGAATGGAACTACAACATCGTCAATTGAACCCGGAAGATATGTTTATGATGTTAAACTAGTTTCTGGTATTGGAACAGTCACAAGACTTATAGAAGGAATGGCATTCGTAAGCCCAGGTATTACCACGGCAAGCTAAAATGGCATTTGTAGTTAGAAAAAGTTCTACACCAGCAAAGTCAATATCATCACCAACACAAATATCTAATATGCGTGATGCATTAGATACTAAATTTGGTGTTTTAAACTCTGTACAAGATGGTAAGATTGTTGCTTACGATAGTTCAACCAATAAATTTGTTTTAGAAACGAGTGATTCTATTCTTACTGAAGCTGTATCAGATAATGATCTTCCAGATGATTTTGTTCGCACACTTGAAACTGAAATAAACCTTGATACACTTTTAACAGAAGTGGATGGAGGTGTTTTCTAATGGCACTTTCTTTGGATGGATTTAAAGATGTTGATTTTGGTGACGTTGGAGGTCGAAGAAATAAAACAATGATAAGATATAATGATTCTACAGGAAAATTTGATTTAGTTTATGTTGATGCGACTTTAGGAATAATAACAGATTCTTCAAATGCATTTAATCAAAGAGTTGTTGAAGAGATAAAGATAAATAATATTACAAATAATACTATTGATGGTGGTGTTTTCTAAGCCAGTGAGATAAAGTTTCCTGAAAGGTAAAAGATGCCAGTCCCTATTCGATTTAAAAGAGGTAATTTCGCTAACTTACCCGCACTTGGACCAGGGGAACCAGCGTTTACTTTAGACACCAATGAATTTTATGTCGGTCTAAACTCTACGACAGACGGCAATAAATTTTTTGGATCGCACAGATATTGGACAAGAGAAACTGGAACCACTGGAAGTGGTATCAATTTAGTAGAGGGAACTGATAATGGTTCTGCTTTCCTAACCTTAAGAGCACCTGGTGCATTAGCAGGAATTACAACATTTACTTTTCCTGCTGTTGATGGGTCTGCTAATAATATTTTAGTAACAGATGGATCAGGAAATCTATCCTTTACTAATGACATCAATATAAGTAGCATTAACATAACTGGAATTGCTACATTTGCATCTAATGTAAACATCAATGCCGGTTTAAACGTAACTGGTATTATCACAGCTGCTTCTTTTAGAGGTGATGGATCACAGTTAACTGGTATTGATGCAACATCGCTTAAAGATTCAAACGGAACTGTAAGAGTTCAAGCAAATACTTCAGGAGCAGTTGCAACTGGTATTGTTACGGCAACATCATTTCGTGGTGATGGATCTCAATTAACTGGCATTGATGCAACATCACTTAAAGACGAAAATGGTGTTGTAAGACTTCAAGCGAATACTTCAGGAGCAGTTGCAACTGGTATTATCACAGCAACAAAATTTATTGGTGATATTGATGGTAATGTAACTGGTAATGTAACAGGTAACGCTGATACAGCAACTACTGCTGGAACAGTTACAACTGCTGCTCAACCAAATATTACTTCGGTTGGAACTTTAACTAACCTTTCAGTATCTGGTAACGTTTCTATTGCGGGGACTTTAACATATGAAGATGTAACTAATGTAGATTCTGTTGGTCTTGCAACTGCCAGAATTGGATTAGATGTTCTTTCTGGTGGTGTTAATGTTTCTGGTGCTTCTACATTCAGTAATAATGTAGATTTTGATTCTGGTATTGATGTGTCTGGTATTGTTACGGCAACATCATTTGAAGGAAATCAAGTCATTGGTACACCATCTGGTGGATTTAAATCGGGAGCATTTGCAATAAACAATACAGATCATACAAAAGATTCTATTAATGAACTTAATTTTATATTAGGAAAACTAGTTCCGATCGCTCCAGATACACTTAATAGTGTAACAACAACATTAACAGGCACTGTTGGTTCTGGTCATTTATGCCAAGGATTTACGCCTACAAATAATACTGGTGGAGCAGCACCATCAGCAGGAAATGCATATACAAGAAATACTGATAGTACAATAACAACTGAATATATTAATGATGTAGGTCCAGGTGATGCCGGACAAGCAATTGGATTTGTTAATGCTGTTGGTGTTGGAACAATATCATTTGATTCTAACGTAAATAATGGAACATCAGATGCTCTTCAAGTTAAAGATAATAAAGATGCATCCGAATCAACCAGGAATCTTGGAATTACTTCTAATTTCTATCAAGTTTATGATGTCAGAATGATAAATGCACCATCACCAGATGGATATAATAAGGCATTTTTCACGCATGGATCAGCAACTTCAGATGAAGTCTTCTGGTATGAAGATCCAAGTACAGTTGGAGCACCAGTTATAAGTTACAGTTCAGTAAATACACCAGCTTCTAGTGGTCATACTGTTGCATACTCTTCTGGGATTCCACATTATACAGAATCAACAAATAATAATTTCACTTATGTCGCAACTGTTGAGAATGCAAGTGGTGACATGTATAGTTACTCAAACTATAAACTTTTAAATTCTGACGGTGCAACAACTGGTTTCTCTAATCCTGGACACAAACTTTATAGTGACTTTGCTGGTGGTGCTAATCCTCCGGTAAGAAACTTTGGTGTTGGAACCGGTGTTACTACATTAATGACCCATACACCAAATAATATACATAACACTATAACTTCAAATCATTTTTCCAGATTTGATGCTGTTACGCCGTATGGTTCTCATAATAACCAAAGAGTTAGTTTTTCGACTAATGTAAATATTATGGGAACCACAGCAACAACCAGTCAAATAGATGAAGATAATATACTAATTTCTTCCCTTGGAACTGGTTCTGGTAATGCTACCAGAGTTAACGCTGGTTCTGCAGGTGATAATCCAACACCTATCTTTACATCATGGACTGCTTCTTCAAGTGTTGCAACGTATGAGTCTGTCATTAGAGGTGGCGTTCTTCGTCACGATCAGACAAATTATTCTAATTATCTTCCTGTTGGACCTGATTATTCTTCTGGCAGATCTGGAACACAATACTTCCAGATTGAATTGATAAGATCTAATGTATCTGAATTTAGTATCTCATACACTGGATCAACTACTGGATGTTTTGTTTGTATGCCTGACAATTCAGCATGGACTACATCATTATCCGGAACGAATGGGTGGGCAGATATGTTCCAAGCATATCGGGGATCTGGTCTACCAACATCAGCAGAACCGGGATGTTCTTCTGGTGGTGTGATGGATAATAATGGTGGCACATTTACTTGTGTATTTGGAACAGAATCATCATCTAATGATTCAAATAATCGTATATTAATAAGGTGGAAATTGACTTCAGGTCAATCAATTACAGCAATGTCATTCTCCGCAACTTAATATAGAGGTAATTAACAGTGGCAGCATCACAAGAACAAAAACTAGACTATCTGTTAAAGAAGATTGGATATGTAGCATCCAAGACTGGTATTGCGGAGGACAGTTCTTTATCTGGAACTAAAAAGGCACCGTTTGCTGAATCTATACCATCACCATTAGCTATACCGTCATCTATTATTTGGGCGGATAGTTCATTTATACCTGCAACACCTCCAGGTTCAAGTTCGGATTATGTAAGGGTATATCTGTCTGGAACTTCTGGACATAGAATGACTGTAGATAATACAGTCTCTGGAAATAGAAGTTTTATTGCATACGAAACTTATAATAATACTTCAAGTGGAATATTAGGTGATTGGATCGATACTTCTTTTGGATCTGATTATATCATCAAAGTATATAAAGGAGACCCTAATTCTGGTGGTGTTCTATTATCTGCATCTGGTTCAGGATCTAATGATACTTGGTTCTTTGATTACTCTTCAGGCGTTCTAAATTTCAATGGAACTCAAGTTCCATCGGGAGTTACATCAAGTAATATCTACATTGTTGGATACAGATATATTGGCGCAAAAGGTGTAAAACCACCTGCAGGACTTGCAACATTTTCTTCACTCCAAGTATCAGGAATTACTACATTCCAAAGTGATGTAAAACTTGGTAATAATGATAAATTAATACTTGGAAACACTGATGATCTTCAAATCTTTAGCGATGGAACAGGATCATTTATTATAGATCAAGGTGCCGGAAATCTTAATTTACGGGGTTCCGAGTCAGTTAGTATTCAAAATCCATCTGGAAGTGAAACTTACGCAAAATTCAGCGTCGATGGTGCATCAGAACTTTATTATGATAATTCTAAAAAGATAGAAACCACTAATGATGGTGTTCTTGTCAGTGGAGTTACATCCACAACCACTGCAAAGATTGGTGCAGCAACAACATTTACGGAAGATTTAGTTGTTCAAGGTGATGCTAGAGTTACTGGCATCCTTACGGTTGGCACTAGTTCTATAGTATTTGATGGTCCCAATGATCAGATTAAAGTTGGTAGTGCAGCAACAATAACTACCACAGGATTTAATGTAGGAGAATCACTATTACATTCTACTGGTCTTACCGTTGCAGGTGTTACTACTATTCATAGTGGTGGATATGATATTGGATCTAGTTCCTTACATAACACAGGACTTGAGGCACAAAACGTAAATGTAAGTGGTATTCTTACAGCATCATCATTAAACATTAGTGGTGCCGTAGATATTGATTTAAATGTTCTTGGTAATACTTTCTATGTTGCAGAAACAGGAAGTGATAGTAATGATGGTGACAACATTAACAAACCATTCCTCACGATTGCAAAAGCTTTAACCGTTGCGACAGATCACGACATAATTAATGTTTCTGCAGGTACTTTTGAAGAAACCTGTCCACTAACAGTTCCTGCTGGTGTAACTATTAAAGGTGCTGGATTAAGAGCGACAATAATTAAACCAACAGATGCAACGAAAACAAACAATGTTTTCTTACTGAATAACGCATCAACACTTGAAGATTTTACTGTAAAAGATTCTTTTTATAATTCATCTGCAGATACTGGATATGCATTCTCGTATGCAACCGGCATTGCAATTACTACTAGAAGTCCATATATTCAAAGAATTACTGTCCTCAACAGAGGTTCCGTTTTATCTGCTTCTGATCCATACGGATTTGATACTGCAAACAATCCACCAACTTCATATCAAGCAGGACGTGGTGCATTAGTTGATGGTTCTAAAGTTACTGCAAATTCATTAGAAGCAGGAATGCTTTTCAATGAAGTAACTTTCTTCACCCCAAATCAAAAAGGTATTATCTTAACCAATGGTGCTCGTTCTGAGTATCTAAACTGCTTCCACTATTTTGCATCACAAGCAATTGTTGGAACTTCTGGATCGGTTGGTATTGCGGGAACTGCAACTACCAGACTTAAGTTTACCAATCCAAGTGTAGTTCCTTCAGTTAATGATGTAGTCAAATTATTTGAGGGTGGTAGTGTTGTTGCTGTCGGCACAATTACATCATATAGCACACCATATGCCGAAATTGGTGGAAAAGGTTCAGGAACATTTGCTGTAGGATCTGGAACAACACAAGATGTAAGATTCTTCCAATCCAACGGAACAACGCAAACTGGTATTGCTAGTGCAATCGCCTTAGCAGATTACACAAGATTTGGCGCAGAAATGCGTTCAGTTGGTTGTGCTGTTGAATATGGAACTCAAGGTGTTGTTGCTGACGGTATTGGAGTAAAACTTAGACTCTTTGCTACTAACTTCAACCATGTTGGATCTGGAAAAGATTTCAGCAACGATGCAACTTTAACAGTTCAAGCAAACGAAGTTGTTGAAACAAACAATGGTCAAGTTTCTTATGTAAGTATTGATCAGTCTGGAGACTTTAGAGTTGGTGATGCGTTTGTTGTTCAGCAAGAGACTGGTAATGTTTCTTTTGCTGCTACAACTTACAACCTTGAAACTACCGGACAATTAACAGTTACTGATGGTGGATCTAATCAAACTGTAATCACACCAACAAGTGCAGAAATTGGAGACCTTCAGTTAGCATCTGGAACATTATCATCTTCAAGTGGCGATATTACCATTAATCCTGCAGGATCAAATGAAACTAATGTCACTGGAAACCTGAATGCTACTGGCAATTTAACAGTATCTGGAATTGTTACTTCCTCAGAACTTAATACTGGACCAAATGGCATTGGAATTGGCGTCAGTACAATTACTGGTCCTGCTGAAATTGTTATTGATCCAGCAGCAGTTGGAGATAATACCGGTAAGGTTCTTATTAAAGGTGATCTCCAAGTTGATGGAACAGAAACTATTGTTAATTCTACCACAGTTACGGTAGAAGATAAAAATGTTGTTCTTGGTTCTGGTGCATCTAATGATGCTGCAGCAAATGGTGGTGGTATAACTCTTGAATCTGGGCAGGGAAATAAAACAATAAGATGGTTAGATTCTACTGATTCTTGGACGTTCTCAGAACATGTAGATCTAGCAGCAACAAAGTCTTATAAAATAAATGGGGTCGATGTATTATCAAGCACAACCCTTGGCGCAGGTGTCACACAATCATCACTAACTTCCGTTGGAACATTGCAATCCTTGACAGCGACTGGTGCTATAAATAGCAATACAGCTATACAAGTAAATGGAATCAGTGTTCTTGACACAGCTTCTGGTGACGCAACAGCACTTGCAATCGCACTAGGATAACACATGGCAAATACGTTTAAAAGTTACACAAAAGCATCTGTAAGTACATCAACAGTTGACATTTATACCGTTCCAAGTGCAACTACGACGATTGTAATTGGTGTTGCGTTAGCAAATAGACTTGGAACTGGGACCGTTTATGCTGATATTCTTGTGGATAAATCCACTGGAAATGACGTTTATATGATTAGGAATGTAGCTTTATATGATGGATCTTCTTTTACGTTAGCAGATACCGGAAAAATTATTTTAGAGACAGGTGACAAGATAAAAGCAATATCAAACACATCAAATTCTGTGGATGTGATTCTTAGTGTTTTAGAGCAGACCTGAGGTAACTAATGGCACATATCGGTAAGAAACCAACTAGAGTCAATGGTCCGTTATTTGACTCCAATAACCAAGTAGGTACTGCTTCTTCCATTTTAGTTTCAAAAGGTGGAACTGATGGTGTTGTATGGACCGAACCATTTGCAGCAGGTATTCAAGGTCTTCAGGGTCTGCAAGGATTACAGGGTCTTCAAGGTCTTCAGGGATTACAAGGATTACAAGGTTTAAGTGTTCAAGGAACCCAAGGTTTACAAGGACTTCAAGGTGTAAGTATTCAAGGAACTCAAGGCTTACAAGGACTTCAGGGTGTAAGTATTCAAGGAACCCAAGGTTTACAGGGTCTTCAGGGTGTAAGTATTCAAGGAACCCAAGGTTTACAGGGTCTTCAAGGATTACAAGGACTTCAGGGTTTACAAGGACTTCAAGGCGAAACCGGATCACAAGGACAAACTGGTGCCCAAGGAACTCAAGGTTTACAGGGTCTTCAAGGTTTACAAGGACTTCAAGGTGCCCAAGGACAAACTGGTGCCCAAGGACAAACTGGAGCACAGGGTCTTCAGGGTTTACAAGGACTTCAAGGTGCCCAAGGACAAACTGGAGTACAAGGACAAACTGGAGCACAGGGTCTTCAAGGTTTACAAGGTCTTCAAGGAACGAGTATCCAAGGAACCCAAGGTTTACAGGGTCTTCAGGGTTTACAAGGACTTCAAGGTCTTAGAGGAACACAGGGTCTGCAGGGTGCTCAAGGTCTTCAAGGTCTGCAGGGTGCTCAAGGTTTACAGGGTCTGCAGGGTGCTCAAGGACTTCAAGGTCTTAGAGGCATTCAAGGAGAAACTGGAACACAAGGTCTTCAAGGTGTTAAAGGTAATGATGGAAACTTTGGTGGTGCAACATTTAATTATTCTTTCAATACAAATACTTCCCTCACTGATCCTGGTGGTGGATTTTTAAAATTTAATAATAGTTCTCTCAGTTCAGCATCATCAATGTATATTGATGATCGAGATACAAATAATTTAGACATTCAACAATATTTGAGAACCATTGATGATTCCTCATCTACTATTAAAGGTCACTTTAGAATATCAAATAGATTAGATGCTAGTGATTATGCAATCTTTACGATTGATGGTGCTATTAATGAAGTATCCGGATATTTCCAAGTTCCATGTACGAAGGTATCTGGGTCAGCTAATTCCTTCAGTAGTAGTGAAGATATAATTATAACATTTGCTAGAACTGGTGATAAAGGAGATATTGGCGTTCAAGGTATCAGAGGTATTCAAGGTTTACAAGGACTTCAAGGTCTTCAGGGTTTACAAGGAACGAGTATCCAAGGAACCCAAGGTCTTAGAGGAACACAAGGTCTTCAGGGTCTTCAAGGTTTACAAGGACTTCAGGGTGTAAGTATCCAAGGAACCCAAGGTTTACAAGGTCTTCAAGGATTACAAGGACATCAAGGTGTAGCAATCCAAGGATTTGCTGGAAATGCACAAGGTCTGCAGGGTCTGCAAGGTCTGCAGGGTGCTCAAGGTCTACAAGGTCTGCAGGGTCTTAGAGGAACACAAGGTCTTCAGGGTCTTCAAGGATTACAAGGACATCAAGGTGTAGCAATCCAAGGATTTGCTGGAAATGCACAAGGTCTTCAGGGTCTTCAGGGTCTTCAAGGAACTGCAATCCAAGGTCAAGCTGGTAATGCACAAGGTCTTCAAGGTCTGCAGGGTCTTAGAGGAACACAAGGTCTTCAAGGTCTTCAAGGAACATCAATCCAAGGTCAGGCAGGTAATGCCCAAGGTCTTCAAGGATTGCAGGGTCTTCAAGGTACTTCAATCCAAGGACAGGCAGGTAATGCTCAAGGTCTTCAGGGTCTGCAAGGTCTAAAAGGTACTCAAGGTCTACAAGGTCTTCAAGGAACATCAATCCAAGGACAAGCTGGTAATGCTCAAGGTCTTCAGGGTCTGCAAGGTCTTCAAGGAACTGCAATCCAAGGTCAAGCTGGTAATGCCCAAGGTCTGCAAGGTCTGCAAGGTCTCCAAGGATTACAGGGTCTGCAAGGTCTTCAAGGAACATCAATCCAAGGACAAGCAGGTAATGCACAAGGACTTCAGGGTCTACAAGGTCTACAAGGTGTAGCAATTCAAGGTCAGGCAGGTAATGCTCAAGGACTTCAGGGTCTTCAAGGATTGCAGGGTCTTCAAGGTTTACAGGGAACAAGTATCCAAGGACAAGCAGGAAATGCCCAAGGTCTTCAGGGTCTGCAAGGTCTAAAAGGTACTCAAGGAACCCAAGGAACATCAATCCAAGGTCAAGCTGGTAACGCACAAGGACTTCAGGGTCTTCAAGGATTGCAGGGTCTTCAAGGTACTTCAATTCAAGGACAAGCAGGCAATGCACAAGGTCTGCAAGGTCTTCAAGGATTGCAGGGTCTAAGAGGTATCCAAGGATTTGCAATCCAAGGTCAAGCGGGTAATGCTCAAGGTCTTCAGGGTCTTCAAGGATTACAAGGACTTCAAGGTACTTCAATTCAAGGACAAGCAGGTAACGCACAAGGTCTTCAGGGTCTTCAAGGACTAAAAGGTATTCAGGGTTCACAGGGAACTTCAATCCAAGGACAAGCAGGTAGCGCACAAGGACTTCAGGGTCTTCAAGGATTGCAGGGTCTAAGAGGTATCCAAGGATTTGCAATCCAAGGTCAGGCAGGTAATGCGCAAGGTTTACAAGGTTTACAAGGTCTTAAAGGTTCTCAAGGAACTGCAATCCAAGGACAAGCAGGTAATGCCCAAGGTCTGCAGGGTCTTCAGGGTCTTCAAGGAACTCAAGGTGTTTCTATCCAAGGTCTGCAAGGACAGGCTGGTGAATCTCAAGGTACTACTGGTGGTACAGGACTTCAAGGACTTAAGGGTTCACAAGGAACATTTGGTATTCAGGGACAGGCAGGTAACGCCCAAGGTTTAACTGGATCTACTGGTGTTCAGGGATCTAAAGGTAGTCAAGGTCTTGCAATCCAGGGACAAGCGGGTAACGCTCAAGGTGCTACCGGTGGCACAGGACTTCAAGGACTTAAGGGTTCACAAGGAACATTTGGCATTCAAGGACAAGCTGGCGAATCCCAAGGTACTACTGGTGGTACAGGACTTCAAGGACTTAAGGGTTCACAAGGAACATTTGGTATTCAAGGACAAGCTGGTGAATCCCAAGGTACTACTGGTGGTACAGGACTTCAAGGTCTTAAAGGTTCCCAGGGAACACAAGGTCTTTCAATTCAAGGACAAGCAGGAAGTGCTCAAGGAACACAAGGTCTGCAGGGTCTTCAAGGATTACAAGGAACACAAGGTCTTTCAATTCAAGGACAAGCCGGTAATGCTCAAGGAACACAAGGTCTTCAGGGTCTTCAAGGAACTGCAATCCAAGGTCAAGCAGGTAATGCCCAAGGTCTTCAGGGTACTGCTGGATCTAATACAATTGGATTATCTACAGCAGGCAGTTTCCTAGGAAATGCTTCTTCCCTTGTTCTGAAGGGTGCTGGAGTATCTACTGCAACATTTAATTCTGGAACAGGAACTGCAGAAGTATTCTTTGAAGGTGGTGGAGGTGCTGCTCTAACTGTCAAAAATCTTCAAGGGCAGGGTGGATCTGCAGCAAATCCTGATGTTGATAACGTCAATACTATTATATTTGATAATAATAGTGGATTTAACGTCACCGATAACGGTGGTGGAGAAGTTTTTGTTGACCTTGGATCTACCTTCAATCCATGGTATATCGACGGACAACCAACTCTGAAAGCAGATGGTGAAGAAGCACTTAAAATTGTTGCTGGAACAGGAATTGTACTTACAACCCACAATTCAGTTGGTAGTGGATATACTGCAAAACAACTTACAATTACATCTACTGCTGCACAGGGTACTGCCGGTGTACAAGGTCTTCAAGGAACCAGAGGTCTTCAAGGAACATCAATCCAAGGTCAAGCGGGTAATGCTCAAGGTCTTCAGGGTCTTCAAGGTCTTAAAGGTTCCCAAGGAACTGCAATCCAGGGACAAGCTGGTAACGCCCAAGGTTTAACTGGTAGTCAAGGATTACAAGGAACTAGAGGTCTTCAAGGAACATCAATCCAAGGTCAAGCTGGTAATGCTCAAGGTCTTCAAGGTCTACAAGGTCTTCAAGGTCTTCAAGGCGCTGCAATTCAAGGACAAGCAGGTAACGCTCAAGGAACTACTGGTGGCACCGGACTTCAAGGTCTTAAAGGTTCGCAAGGAACATTTGGTATTCAAGGACAAGCAGGTAATGCACAAGGAACTATTGGTAGCACGGGAACTCAGGGTCTAAGAGGTATTCAGGGATTTGCAATTCAGGGACAAGCTGGTAACGCCCAAGGTTTAACTGGATCTACTGGTTCTCAAGGTGTCAAAGGTTCCCAAGGAACTGCAATCCAGGGACAAGCTGGTAACGCCCAAGGTTTAACTGGGTCTAGTGGTGTTCAAGGATCTAGAGGTAGTCAAGGAACTGCAATCCAAGGTCAGGCAGGTAATGCTCAAGGTACGACAGGTATTCAAGGTCTTCAAGGAACCAGAGGTCTTCAAGGAACTGCAATCCAAGGTCAGGCAGGTAATGCACAAGGTTTAATTGGATCTACTGGTATTCAAGGATCTAGAGGTCTTCTTGGCATTCAGGGACAAGCAGGTAACGCTCAAGGAACTACTGGTTCTACTGGTATTCAAGGATTCAAAGGAAGTACTGGTTCTCAAGGAACTTCAATTCAAGGTCAAGCAGGTAATGCCCAAGGCACTACAGGTAGTTCTGGTGTTCAAGGATCTAGAGGTAGTCAAGGTCTTGCAATTCAAGGTCAAGCAGGTAATGCTCAAGGTTTAACTGGATCTACTGGTATTCAAGGATCTAGAGGTCTTCAGGGCACTGCAATTCAAGGTCAAGCAGGTAATGCCCAAGGCACTACAGGTAGTTCTGGTGTTCAAGGTTTGAAAGGAAGTTCTGGATCTCAAGGAACTTCAATTCAAGGTCAAGCTGGTAACGCACAAGGAACTACAGGCAGTTCTGGTGCTCAGGGAACTAAAGGTAGTCAAGGTCTTGCTATTCAAGGACAAGCGGGTAATGCACAGGGAACGTCCGGTACTTCTGGTTCCCAAGGATTTACAGGTTTACAAGGAACAAGAGGTCTTGCGATCCAAGGACAAGCAGGTAATGCTCAGGGAACACAAGGTAATAGTGGTGGTACGGGTGTTCAAGGACAATCAGGTTCTGGTGGTTCTCAAGGTCAAGCAGGTAATGCCCAAGGTGCTTCTGGTAGCTTAGGTACTCAAGGTCCAACTGGAACACATGTTACTGTAAAAGAGTTTGCTGTAACTGTTGCCAATAGTGGTGGAAACAAATTCTTCCTTGATAGTGCTCATCAAACTATTCATCTCTTAAGAGGTCAGAAATACGTCTTTAATCAATCACATAGCACCAATAATAATCATCCACTTAGATTCTCTACTACTCAGAATGGAACTCATGGTGGTGGAAGTCAATATACTTCTGGTGTCACAGTCGTTGGAACTCCAGGACAAAGTGGCGCACAAGTTGAATTTATTGTCCCAGTAGATGCACCAAGCACTCTTTATTATTACTGCACCCAGCACTCAGGAATGGGTGGCAATCAATACATTATTGTTAAGACTCTTCTTGGTAATCAACTGCAAGGTGCTACAGGTTCTCAGGGTGCAACTGCTGCCCAGGGTGCAGCAGGTAATGCACAAGGTCTTCAGGGTGCTGCTGGTCTTGGTGGTCAAGGTGTTCAAGGAACACTTGGAACAAGTGGTTCTCAAGGTCAAGCCGGTAATGCACAAGGAACAACAGGTTCTCAAGGAACATCAATCCAAGGACAAACTGGTGCTGGAACACAGGGTCAGGCAGGTAATGCACAAGGTCTTCAAGGACCTTCAGGTGTTCAGGGGCTTAAGGGTTCTGCTTCATTAAATGGTAACATTTGGAATTACTCAACATCTAATAGTTTTACTGCTTCAACTGGAAACGTACAATTTGTGAACGCCAATAACTATACCACGGGTACATTTTCATTCATTATTAGTAACACTGACTCGAATGGAAATACAGTAACCCACAATTCCGGTATCACAAATGGTCAACTAGTTATCAGTCACTCACTTGGATATGATAGATTCCATTTAATTAGCACTGGTAATGCTACTGGTGGAAGAAGATATAATGTTCGCTATTACGCTGGATATCATATAGATAATAGTTACTCAACCTCCCAATCTTGGGTATGGGCAAATGGCGACGATCTTGGAATCACAATTATGGGTGGTACTCAAGGTCTTCAAGGACTTACAGGTGTTGGTCTTCAAGGTGAGACAGGTTCTCAAGGTACTGACGCATCTGATATTGCTGCACAAGGAACTGTTGGACCACAAGGTTTAGATGGAACGCAAGGTGGATTTGGAAATACTGGTTTCCAAGGAGCAATTGGTTCTGGTTTCCAAGGAGCAACTGGTACAACTGGAAATACTGGTGCCCCTGGTCTTGCAGGTTCTCAGGGTGCTCAAGGTGCTGATGCATCTGATATTGCTGCACAGGGTGTTCAAGGTGTAGCAGGACAAGGTGGTGGTGGTGGCGGAGGAACCAGTTTGGCACTTACAGTTGCACTTGCTGCTGCATTGTAATCCGATAAATAATAAAAAATTGTGTTCTGGTTTTTATAAATGGCAAAGAAACTTGTTTATAATTACGAATTTGATGCTTCCGCACAGACTATCAAGATTGGTGGTAACTATTCTGTAAGAAAATTAATTCTTATCACCAATACAACTGATGGTGTAATCATTTATAATTTCGCAGATCCATCGGCTGGTGCTACTGTATATTATGATACTTTTACAGATAAAACCACCATTACGTTGGAGTATAATACTACCGCAATGAGCGATAGTGATGAACTCCAAATTCTTGCTGATGATGGTGGTGATACAAAAATTGATGCCGGTGAATCATTAATTGATCCAGTTCACAAATTCAGAGTATCAAATCCCCAGAACCTAATTGATACTGATTTTGAGTATGGACTACAACCAACAAAATGGGAAACAATTGAGTTAGTAGATAATATTCCTTCAGTGTATACACGGGGATCTGGTGTATCTATTGGCGATATTAGAGAAATTAATACTGTTCAGAACAGTGATGTAGTCACCGTTAAGACTCAGATTGCTCATGACTTGGGTATAGGTGATCCTATTGAAGTTCAAGGTGCATCATCAAGAACGGCAAATGGCAAATATGTTGTAGTTGCTACACCACAAAATACAGAGTTTCTTTATAGAGCATCTGCAATTCAATCTGCAACCGGAAATGTAAAGACAGCATATGCAACTGTCATTCCAGGTTCATTCTTTTCTGGATCTGATATTGTATTCAACCCAGAAGAAGGAATTGCAACCGATAATGCCTCAAATTCAAATTTGAGTATTAAAACTGATTATAAACATGGACTTAGTGCTAACACTAGTGTTTATATTAGAAACACTGTAGGTAAAAAAGAATTTACGATATCAAATACAACGGCAACTCAGGCTGATGGATATGCTGGCATTCAAACTGTTGGAGTAGGTGATACTCAAAGTCCAAACTCTATTTACATAGAAAATCACAATTTATACTCAGGACAAAGATTAACAGTTTATGCAGAGTCTGGTGGAGCATTACCAAGTACACCCACAGGAACTGTTGTACCACAAGATGATAAAACAATTAATATTGTTTATGAAGGTGTTAAATCAGCAGTTACAACAATTCACTCAGCATTAACAGCTGCTGGTCGAGATGGTGTCTTAATAACCACCAACACTACTAATCAATACGCATTATATAGTAACACATATAGACAACAATTCACTTTTCATGGTGCTACTCACTATCAGTACATCAGATATGGTCAATATGATTATCAAAGATATGCATATTGGAATGTTCAAACTGGAGGTGGTAGTTATCAAGGTCGATATCGTGGTAGTTTGAGTGGAAGATTTAATCCTTTAGTGACGAGAGATAATCTTCTTACTGGCGAAGCTGTAAACTTAAGTGGAACTTTTACCAATGTTGGTGGGCAGGGTAAGTCATCACTTGCGGGCACAAATTTTTGGTGGTCACAGAATACTCCATACACAGCAGGTGCTGCTGAACCATTTATTATTAAGGTGGATCAATATTTACCACAAGAAGCTAGAGAAACTCCTACCCAAGATATTAAAAGACTTCAAAGAGTAGATAATAGGTATTATTATAATCATGCAGCTAGATCATATCCATATTCTTATAGAGATTATTACAACAGCCAGTCCAGTTTCCTTAGTGCCGGTGGCGGATGGGAATATAGTTATAACGTTTCTCAATACGATTATTACACCACCAGCTATACTTGCTATGCTAACTATCAGATTAACTTAAGGAATAGTCAATGGGATGCTTTATACACTGCTGGACAACCAAATACTATTTCTTGGCAAAATCGTGGAACTTTTGCAAGTTCAAGATACCTGACTTTCCCCGATCAAGGTGCAAACAACGCACATTGGGAAATAGAAGTCTTAATACCATATGACTTGCAATATTCTCTTTGGGTAAGCGCTCCGTCCGGCAATGTTTATACACACGCACAAGTTGTGCAAAATATTGTTAATGCAGTAATTGTTAATCTGAATAATGCCGTGTGGCAAAATCCGGTAGGTGTCAATACAGTAAGAGCGATTAGTTTAGATAATAATCGAATAGGATTAAGAGATGGCATCGCTGGAGGACAACTTAAATTTGTAAATGCTGGAACTGCACCTATAAAAATAGAAACAGATCAAGTTGCGGGAGTTGTTGATAATTATTATAATGTTACTTCAGTTGGTGCTACATCTTTATCCATATCTGCTGGAACACAAATTCCACCCAGAACTTTAGAATTTACCAATAGTGATGTTATTTTATATGAATCATTATATTACCTAAAAATTACAGGCGGTCATGGTCTTCAAAATGGACAAAAAGTAACCTTTAATCTTACGAATGGTGCTGCAGTTCCTGGACTCAACAACGCTCAGGTATATTATGCAATTGTTATTGATGATGTTCATATTCAGATGGCATCGACATATACCAATGCCATTGGTGGAAGTAATGAAATTACTGGCGTTCCATCAGGTGCTGGTAGTTATAATCTTCAAGTATTTTCAATTAATGGAAGAGTTGCTGCACCAGGATTAGTTAGTATTGCGGAGGGTAGTTCCGTCGTCAGTGGATCTGATACAAGATTTACATCAACATATAAAATTGGTGATAGTTTTAATGTTGTTTCCATTGGAACTGCTGTTAATAATTATGAGTCTAGACTAATTACATCAATTGTAGGTGATACTACACTTGCTCTTGATAGTGCTGTTGGTACAGCATTTACTTCGGTAAATCACTATGTAGATACATCAGTCAATGTCCGTGCAGATGGCACTTTCTTACATAGACCATTCGATGGTGGTGTAGAAATTACCGCAGGAAAATCACCAGATTCTACCATTGTTCGTCAAACCAGAAAGTATTTCCGTTATCAGTCAGGTAAGGGTATTCAGATCTCGATGGCGATTAACTTTAACCCAGCAAGACCTATTCAACTTGCAACAGGTAGTGGTTCTGCCATAACAATGACAACTGAATATCCACACGGTCTTTCCGCTGGTGATACTGTATTGATTACAGGTGCTGAAGAAATATCACAACATACACCATCTGGAGCATCTTATGATCCAGTCACTGGCATGTTTACAATCACGCAAAATGGACATGGATTCCAAGTAGGCGAAGAAGTGTTCTTTACTGAAGGTTCATTCACTCTTAGGTGTGCATTGAACTCTTATGGAGATGATCACCCATATCCAAGATCTACTGACCCTGCCGGTGGTGGAGCAAGACTGCCAATTATATCCAAAACAACTAATACTTATGTTGTTGATGTTGGAACTTCTACAAATACTTCCGCACACAATGTTACTGCCATTGCTACAAATGCAGTAAGTCATGTAGATACATCTAATGGATATAATGGATCCTACAAAGTCACTTCAGCAACTGACTTTACATTCAATTATACTGGTGGTGCTTCTGTAACTCAATCTCCGCCAAGTGGATTTATTGATTATGTTATTTCTGGTTACAAAAATGCTGCAATTCGTGCAGGATTATTTGATTTCCAAAATGGATTCTTCTTTGAATATGATGGAAAAGATCTTTTCTGTGTAAGAAGATCTTCTGTTGCACAGTTAGCAGGAACAGTTACGGTCGAAAATAATTCAAATACCATCACTGGGTTAAATACAAGATTTGTAGATCAATTGAAGAATGAAGATAGACTTGTTATTCGTGGTCAAACATACAAGGTGACAAGTATTGAATCTAACACATTAATACACATGCAACCTTCTTATAGGGGAACATCTAATGCTGGTGTCATTGTTACTAAGACAGTTGACACCAGAGTGAAGCAATCCAATTGGAATATTGATAAAGCAGATGGATCTGGTCCCTCTGGATATGTCTTAGATATCAATAAGATTCAGATGGCATACATGGATTACTCCTGGTATGGTGCAGGTAAGATTCGCTTTGGATTTAAAGACACCTATGGTCACGTTAAATATACTCACGAATTTATTCATAACAATAAATTGAATGAAGCATATATGAGATCTGGTAACGTTCCTGCAAGATATGAAGTTCTAAACAAAGGTATCCCAACCTATGTTCCTTCCCTATTCCACTGGGGTACTTCTGTTATTATGGATGGTGGATTTGATGATGATGATAGTTACCTTTTCACTGCATCAGGAAAAACACTAACCTTTACCAACGGTGACGCAGATACTGCTGATACAAATAATAATTCTTCTTTATATTCTCAAAGAATTGGATGGAGATATTACAATTATTATGTAAGATTGCCATTTGCATCTAGTGACGCATCTAAGTTCCAAACTGGTGTTCCTCTATACACTGAGGATGGATCATTGAATGGTGAGGCAGTTGCATTTACTGGATATAGTGGAAGTAGCTTCTTTGTCTACATTTTAATAAGCACTGGTTATTCTGCACCGGGGGCATATCCCAGTGTTTCTGGTGGAACCACTGTAAACATTGGTGCCCCAACAGTGGGTGCTTCTGGTGTTGATCTTACTTCAAGAATTCCGTTAATTAGTATTCGCCTTGCACCTTCTGCTGATAATAATTTGATCGGTGAGTTGGGAGAAAGAGATATTATCAACCGAATGCAATTAAAGATGCAAGAACTTGGTATTTCAGTTTCTCATGATGCTAACATCAGTGTTGTATTGAATGGTTCTCTGAGTAATTTGGCTTATGACAATGTAGGAACGCCTTCACTTTCACAGTATATTGCACATGATGCCGGAGATACAATTGAAGAAGGAACTTTGATCTATCAATTCCGAGCATCAGGTGGTTCTGAAGATGCAAACGGAAGACGCTTGACGGCTTCAAACGCATTTGATCTTAGCACCTTGACTGATTTAGGTAACTCAATTCTTGGTGGTGATGGTGTATTCCCGAATGGTCCTGATATTATTACAATTGCTGCTTCCGTTATTAACACGGCACAAATCGATAAAACGTCAGCATTCCAGGTTGCATCTAGAATCTCTTGGGCAGAATCGCAGGCATAAAACGGACCTACATACATTATGATTGATTGATTTATATGAGAAATTTTGCGAATTTTTGTCTTAATAATGGAGGAATAATAAAACCATTAATCATACCCGCCCAGTCAACCAATGGAACTGGGCTTTTTAATCCAACAATATATGTTGATGGAGATAAAATTTTAGTCAACATTCGTCATTGTCAATATACGTTATATCATTCAGAATTACAAAATTATGAACATCATTGGGGTCCGCTATTATATCTAAATCCTGAAAACGATGTTACATTAAGGACTACAAATTTCTTTTGTAATATTTCAGAAGATTTAGATATAGAAAAAATATTCAAAGTAGATACATCAGAACATGATGTCGAACCAATATGGACATTTATTGGTTTGGAGGATGCCAGAATTATAAAATGGCATGGTAAGTTATATCTGTCAGGAGTCCGTAGAGATACAACTACGGATGGTCAGGGTAGAATGGAATTATCTGAACTTATGTTTGGTGAAGATTTTGTAAAAGAAGTCAGTAGGCATAGAATACCTGCCCCTAATGGAGATGATTCATATTGCGAGAAGAATTGGATGCCAATTATTGATCAACCTTTTCACTATGTAAAATGGTCTAATCCAGTTGAGGTTGTGAAATATGATATAAATGAAAAAACTTGTGAGACCATTGCTCTTAAAGATTTTGACCAAACACTTGGATATGCTCTTCGTGGTGGATCACAGGTCATTCCATATAAAGATGGATATCTAGCACTACATCATATTACTGATTTATTTTTTAGTGATGCTGGAAGAAAAAATGCCACTTATAGACACCAATTCACTTATTGGGATAAAGATTGGAATGTCATAAAAAGATCAAAGGTATTTGACTTTATGGATGGTCATATTGAATTTTCATGCGGTATGGCAAAACATAATAATGATTACTTAATCACATTTGGTTTTCAAGATAATGCTGCATACATTGCAAAAATTTCAGATAGTGCTTTGGAGGAATTTATAAATGAATGATCTTCTTTATGAATACATTAGAGATCCATCTAATCCAGAAAAGTGTTTTAATCTAGCAGTAGCATATTACAAAGAAGGACAAACTGCAGCTGCAACATCATTCTTTGTAAGAGCAGCAGATAGATCTGGTGATGACTTAGATCTTGCATATGAATGTTTACTTCATGTTGGTTCTTGTTTTGATCAACAAGGAAACCGATTAGAACATGTGAAAGGTTGCTATAAACATGCATTATCACTCCTACCTAAGAGACCTGAGGCTTATTATCTTCTAGCAAATTTTCAGAATTGGAATAGTGTATTTGATGACTCATATCAACTATGCAAACAAGCACTTACAGTATGTAATTTTGATAATCCAGCATTCAGAATGCCCACAAAGTATCCTGGAAAATGGGGATTGATTTATGAAAAAGTAGCAGGTGCATGGAATTGGGGTAAGGTAGAAGAATATAGAAGTGGATTAAAATATCTTTATGAAAATCACCTTAATAATATGAATGATTTTCATCGAGATGAAATTATAAAAAACTGCGAAAAACATAATATTGAGTTAGATTATAACGTGAACTCAGATTACATTAAACATGATATTGTTTTACAAGGTCCTATTGATGGTATTACTGAATCTGTAGTAAGAGATTATTTACAATTACCATTTGTCAATAATATTATTGTATCAACTTGGAAAGGAGAAAACTTTTACTATGAAAATTCTAGAGTAAAGGTTATCTACAATCAAAAACCGCTTATAACATCTGGAACATGCAATAAAAACTTGCAGATAGTAAGTTCTTTGGGTGGCATCAAAGAATGTGATACTGAATTTAGTATCAAGATGAGAACAGATCAAAAATATACCAATGAGACAATGATGTTGTTTTATGATTTTTTCATAAAGAACAATGGTCCAATTTCTGGTAAATTATTTGTTGCAGCGACATATCCACATTTATTATTTCATCCAAGAGATCATGTCTTCTGGGGTAAGACTTCAAACTTGTTGATGATGTTTGACATTCCACTTGAATATAATAGTCTATCAGACAAAGTACAACTTGGTAAATATGAACTTGCACAATATTATGATCATTTTGTAAGACCAGAAACATATCTTGGAACACATTATCTTAGTAAGTTTGATGATAGATTAAAGATGTTCTTGATCTATCCAGAGAAACATTTGTATGATAACTGTGAACATTGGGCAGAAAGTCATGCGCTTAGTAATGAATTGATGCCAAAGTATTTTGAATTCTTCCCAGTGGAGAATACAAAGTTATATTGGCCAAAAAGAATTGATGGTGATGGTGAATTCAAGCAGAAAGAAATGAATGCTTACATTCACGAAAGTTGGCATGAAGATGAACCATATAAGAAAGAAGAACAGTTTTATGATTTTAATGAAAATCCACAAAAAACGGTATGGGTTGTAGATAATTTTTATAAAAATCCAGATCAAGTCCGTGAATATGCATTAACAAGAGAGTTTGAGATTGGTGGTATTGGTCGTGGATACATTGGTAATAGAACTCATGAGCAATTTCTGTTCCCAGGAATGAAAGAAAGATTTGAAGAAATCATGGGTAAAAAAATTACTAAATGGGAAGAACATGGGATGAATGGTAGATTCCAATACTGTTGGGGAGGTCAACCACAAGTGTGGCATTGTGATTCTCAACAATGGGGAGGAATGTTATATCTTACACCAGATGCACCATATAGTTGTGGTACATCATTGTATGCACATAAGAAAACTAGAGCAAGAAGTTATTATCAACCAGGACATGATGCTGACTGGGGAGATGTTCCTGAAATGCTTGCCAGTCCACATTTAGATGGAACACATTTTGAACCTGTTGATGTTATGGGTAATGTTTATAATCGTCTTGTTATATTTGATGCAAGTTGTGTTCACTCATCATCAGGATATTTTGGATATCTAAAGAAAAACTGTAGATTATGGCAGATGTTCTTCTTTGATACTTGATAAATAACTAAAAATGTATTCATAAAATGTCTAGAGTTAGGGCAGATAGATTTTCGGATAGGGAAGGATCTGGGGCACCAAGATTTGATGCTGGTATCGTTGTTGCTGGAGTATCAACTTTTTCTGGAAATGTTTCTATCGCAGGAACTTTAACTTATGATGATGTAACTAACATTGATTCTGTAGGTCTTATTACCGCAAGAAGTGGTATTATTGCTACGGGTATTGTTACTGCAACATCATTTCATGGCGATGGTTCTGCACTATCTGGAACAGGAATTGCTGGAGTCAGCACCACTGGACATACTACATTAAATACACTTGTCAGTGCTGGTTCAACCTTCAAAGGTGATGTTTATTTTGCTACTGCTGGAACACCACAATCTCATGGATCACTCCTGAAACAATCTTCCGCATTGGTTGCAAGTGCTACTTCAGGAAATTTAAATATTGATCTAAAGAATGGGAATGTTCTTCTTTATAATTCAACAAGTAATGCTAACAGTGCATTCTCTATTAACTTTAGATATGATGGCACTACCGCACTATCAACTCAAACAATTAATGGCGATGTAATCACCGCAACTGTAATATGGTGTTCAACTGGATCTTCATCTTACATAAATGTTGTTAATATTGATGGTGTAACACAAACTGTAAATTGGGTTGGTGGTTCTGCGCCAAGTGATGGTTCGGGTAGCAATAAATTTGATATTTACACTTTTACAATGTTTGATACTGGTGCTGGTTGGACCGTTTTTGGCAATCAAACAAAATGTTGATAGGAGGGAAGTATGAATAACTTTTATGAAAATTGGAAAAAAGAAAGACCAATTCTTGGATTAACTGCCGGTGTGGGTGGTGGAGGTGTAGGTAATTTTAATCAAGGTAGTGGTGGTGGTGCATCAACAAACGATCCATTTGTATGCACGGGCGGCACGATAAATACTGCTCCTGTTGATGGGGTTCAATATAAATTTCATAAGTTTTTCAATACGGGTTCTGCTACTTTTACTGTACAAGGTCCACATGGATCACCAGGTCTCACTAATCCACCAGCTGGTGGTTACTTTGAAATCTTCATGGTCGGTGGAGGAGGTGGCGGTGCAGTTCTTGGTGGTGGAGGAGGTGGCGGTGCTGTAACAATGTATCGTTTTCCTGATGGTATGAAACCAGGATCATATACAGTTTATGTTGGCGATGGTGCTAACGGATATGTAGGATGGACTCACTCTACTGCAAGTGATGCTGAACCATCATATTTTCAACATACAACATCTCAACCAGGACCTACCGGCAGGATAGAAGCAATTGGTGGTGGAACTGGAATGGCTTATAGTCATCCAGGTACGGGAAGCTTAAATCAGGGAGTAGCTAATGGTGGTGGAAGATCATATCCTGCACCCGCCAGTGCCAGTTTCTGGACTCATCAAGCACCAACACCTTCAGTTACAGTGCCTTTAGGTGGTGTAAATATGCCTATAACCAGGGAAAATAATTACAGTGGTTATAGTGGAGGAACTGGATCACCAGGTTGTTGTCCATGTAGAGGTGGAGGTGGAGGTGGTGCTGGAAATAGTGGATTTAATGCAGGAACTCCTACTGGTGGGTATATCGCTGGTGCTAATGGTGGCATTGGTAGACAATTTAATTTTGATGGGAATAATTATTACTGGGCAGCGGGGGGTGGTGCTGATGCATACTGCAACACCAGCACACAACCTCAACCTGGAAATTATTACAGTAATGGTGGCCTTGGCGGTGGAGGCGGTGCTGCCAGTAATCAGGCTTTTCCATCATCTTATTGTTCAGGTGGAACAGGTACAATAAATAGTGGACAACCTGCAGGTCATGGTCAGTCAGGAAATCGCCCTGGTGGAAATGCTGGAGCGAACACAGGTTCTGGTGGCGGTGCCGGTATGCATGGTAGTGGAAGTACCGCCGTTATTGGTGGTAAAGGTGGAAGTGGTATTATAATGATAAGATATAGAGCTTAGGATATAACATGCAAACAAAATTACATTTAAGTTTTGATACCGAAACTAAAGAAATACAATTTTCTACTGAAGTCACTGATACTTTGTATCAGGGAGGACAAGCAATAATTGATTTTAGAATTTTGGGTAGAGATGCAATGGTTCCAATTGAACGATTGGTATTTGGATATAGTATTTACGATGTGAAATATCCAGAACAATCAGATGAACTTGTGATTGAAGAAATATTCCCTAAAGGTAATGACGTATATGTCGCTACCGATCAAAAACCATTAGCATTCAGGAATATTATTTTTACTCCGACTTACAATTACAGAATAGATAACTGGTATAATTATAATCAAAACATATACAAAAAGTCTTTTAGTTTTACAGTAGGAAAAACTGTACAACCATATGAATCTTGGTCATGGAATACTGAAAACTTATCTTGGGAGGCACCAATTCCTATGCCAACTGACACAGCATCACAACCACAATGGGTTGAACAATTAGGATATTGGGTTGTTCCGGATAGTGGTCCTGATGTTGAGGAAGGTGCTCCAGATTATGAGATTTCTTGAGCAAAAAGATGCACAGAAAAGATTTGATATATGCAAACAATGCAAACATTATCTACCACAAAGTTTTCATAGATGTGATGTCTGTGGTTGTTTCTTAAAGGTTAAGTGTAAAGTTAGTGCATTTCACTGTCCTTTAGATAAATGGTAGTTGATATTTTATTGATAAATATCTAAAAAGCATTTGAAAAATGTCTAGAGTCAGAACAGATACAATTGTTAGTAGTGATACTACAACGTCAGTAGATTTTCCAAATGGATTATCTTCCGCTGGTATTACAGTGAATGGTTCAATTGTTAAAACTGGTGGTACATCATTACAATACTTGATGGCTGATGGTTCTGTTTCCACTGCTGGCGTTGGTATCAATGAAGATCGTGGATCATTTAATGAACTTGATGCAGCATTGTTTTCTTGATATAAATAATTTTAAAAGTATATACCAATGGGACTTCAAAGAACTAAACTATTAGATGTCAAAAATATTACTGGACTTACTTCACCAGTCGGTATTTTTACTGCAGGCAATACTGTAACTGCTGCTGGTGTTGCTGGAACCACTTATGTTCGTAGTATAGTAACTCACAATTCAAGTGGCATCAACACTGCTGGATGTTCCATATACATTGCTCCAAACGGAGTCACTGCTTCTTCTGCAAGTGCAGATCATAGAGTATCAAGAGTTGATATAAACCCAAACGAAACATATTTCTTTGAATATAATTATCCATTAGTTTTGACTTCTGGAGATCAGATTGCTGTAGACGTAGTTCATCCATCTGCATCGTCTGCTGGTGGAATCGCAACAGGAACACAGATGAATATTCAAATTATTGGTGATACTGACATTTAATGGAGTAAAAAATGCACAGATCTAGTTCACAGTATCCAAGATCAAGAGGGGAAAAAACTGTAGTTGAGGGAAAAACCATCCCTTATGTATCATCTAAAAGTGTTTTTGGTGCTCCATCAGCAGTACCTGGTGCCGATAGTCAGGGGTTTGCGGGTGAAAGATTATTCCATGCTACTGCATGGAATACGCAATCTCCATGGACTTGGACTGTTCCAAATGCACATGACATTGACTACATTTCAGTAGTTTGTGTCGGTGGTGGTGGTTCTGGGGAACAGGCGCATGATGGTGCAAGTGGTTCTGGAGGAGGATTATCATATAAAAATAACATACCTGTTTCCCCAGGAGATACTGTCGCGATTTATGTTGGTGGTGGTGGATCTAACCCAAATAATTATCCTAATTCTACTGCATATCCTGGTTATCCATCATATATTAGGGTAGGTGGCGTAACTTATGCCACTGCTACTGGTGGTGGTGGTGGATATCCAGCACCAGGACCTTCTGCATGGAATATTCCTCAAGGGCAAGGTGGTCCTGGTGGTGGAGGTAATACAACTGGCGGTGGAAACGCTGGCAGTGGTTCTCACTCAAACACTGGCACTAGAATGGGTGGCGGTGGTGCTGGTGGATATTCTGGAACTGGTGGTCATGCTGGACCCTCTAATGGTTATAATGTCCCAGGTCATCCTTCTGCACCTGGTAGCAATCCCTCTCCTGTTGCTGGACAATCTGGTGCCGGTGGCGCCGGTGGTGGTGGACAAAGCTTCAATGGTGGTGAAGGTGGTGGCGGTGGCGGTGGCGTAGGACTATATGGCGAAGGAACTTCTGGGGGTGTAACTAACGCACCAGGGGCACATCAACCCCATTGGTATTCTATATGGGGGCAAGGTGGATCAACAGCACATAATACTGGATTAAACGGTTATTCTTCTCGTCCCACATCTACACCTATTGCAAATATTCCTTCAACATTTAGTGGTCCTGGTCCCGCCCCTGGTCACTGGGGTGCTCAACCGCCAACTGGACCAGTTTACCCTATGATTGTTAATAACAATCCATCATATCCTCAATTTGCTGGTGATGGTGGTTTTTGTGGTGGTGGTGGTGCTGGAGGTCATTCAAATTCTAATGCTGGTCGAGGTGGGCATGGTGCTGTAAGAATTGTATATGGATATGTTGGTCCAGGTACAGCAGTTCCAGCCAATAAAAGAGAATTCCCAACTCAATATGTTGACAAAAGTGATCAATATGCAGCCCCATTGGGTGGAACAGTTAGTCCATCCAATATAACTATAGAGACGGACGGACAGCAACTAATGTATTGATATTTGTGCCGTTTTAACAAGTGTCCACTAACCCTGCAGGATCACCCTGTGGGGTTTTACTATAGGTGGACAGACACGCAGGGGGAATGACTGCCACACAAAAACTGATTTTCATTGCTTCGTTCTTCTGGTTGATGAACTGGGGGACCCGTGTAACTTCGCTTGCTATCAATGCTCTTACTTGAATACTCTGGATCAAAGTATAGCAAAAGACGCTGTGAAAGTATAGTCAACTGGTTCGTTGAAAAGTATCTACCACGTCACAAACTTGAGATTGTAGTACATCATCGTGGTTTAATTCGTGAACGTGTATTGGGATGGTGTACGGTAATGGATTGTGATTGGCGTCCAAGATCTTTTGAAATTGAACTACACAATCGTATGAATGTTGATGACTATACTAGCACACTTCTACATGAACTGTGGCACGTTTATCAACACGTCAAGGGTGATCTTAAGGACAAAGGTTCTAATCGCTACTGGAAGGGCATAGATCACTCTGATACGGACTATTCCGACCAACCATGGGAATTGGAAGCAAGAGAAATGGAACGAAAGTTACTTCATTCTTATTTGGGTCTTGGTCCTAAATCCCATGGAAAAGGAACACCATTTCCTAATCGCTTGACAGCATCTTAAAACCCCTGTAGAATACCTTTGCTAGGGTTGATAAGAAAACTCTTAAATACTAAAGTAATCATGAGCAACACTAAGACCAAAACTGAATTCATTTGCGTTCGTCCTATGTCTAAGAAAGCAAAGAATAGATTTGCTAATCTTATGCACGGGTTACATTCATGTCGTGTTGAGCAACGTAAAGATGGTCGGGTGTTTCTAGCATCCATCAATGGTAATTATCATTTCTGGATGAGTGAAGCTTCAGACGATCATTGGGAAAGGATTTAATGCTAGAACTTCTGTTAAGCACTGAATTAAGTTGTAACGATGCCCGTGATATAATTTCACGTATTCAAAAACGAAAAGATATATTTAATCTTGAACAAAGGATTGAACTTATCGAAACTGTTAAAGATTCTACAAAAGGATGTAATTTTCATGCACGACCAAAACACAATTAATGACAATGAAAGTAAACAAGACAAATGGAATCGAGGGTTGGATCTATTTGTAGAGTCAGTTCTTAAACCAGATCCATCTTTGCGACAGTGTGCTCACAATCAACGTTGTTATCATGAACTGATGGATGTACGACAAGATGTGCTAAAATATCTTAACAGTTTGCGCTGGCATTAAGAATGAAGTTAGATAATTTTCCTCCTGTTTATTACATTACACTTGAAGATTCTAAACTAAGACAGGAGGTAATGGAAAATCAGTTAGAGTCTTTTGGTGTAAAGGATTACACCAAATTTATTGCATTTGATGGTAGAAACGTAGATTTTTGTGAAACAGTAGATATTAGACATCGTTTTGATCACTTTCATGGGCAATTTGATTCTGGTGTGATTGCTACGATGCTTTCGCATATGTATGCTATTAAGTATTGGTTGCAAACATCTGATAGTCCTACTGCTGTATTTTTTGAAGATGACATGAATTTGAATACGTGTCATTTTTGGAATTTCACATGGGATGATATCATGGAAAAGGTTAATGAGAAGGAACCTGGATGGCAAGTCATTCAACTATCTCTAATCAAAACTGATGATGCCGAAATTGCTTTAGATGAGAAGGATCTTCGCTTTCGTAGAAGAACATGGTATAATTGGTCTGCGGGAGCATATATGATGACCCGTGGATATGCAGAAAGATTAGTCGCTAATCATATTCCGGAAGAAAATGTATTAAATACAGATCTTCTTGACCATAGTGAGGTTTTTCCTTGCATTGAGAATATGTTATATGTTGGTGCAAGACCGTTTGAATACACAATACCTTTGTTTGTTGAAAATATAAACTTTAAGTCAACTTTTTATCCTAAATTCATAGAAGAAGACCGAAAGAATGGTCAAATTCATAGTTCTGATTTTGTGTATAATTGGTGGAAAAAGAATGGTCCAAACTTAGACTTTGATTGGTTTATGCGATTCAAAAATGCAAGGTATTGGGAAACAAATGAAGATTGACGACAACATACATAACTTTAATTGACATGGAACTGATTAGACCCAATGATCCTCGATATTTTGAGCAATCATCTTATGATGATTATGATCGACATCATTACCGTGTGGTATCAAAAAATGGTGAATCTATAGTCGTGGAAGATTACATGATGGCAAGGGAGATATGGTGGAACAAAAAGATGTTCCTTTCTCATATTGAAGTGCTAGATAAGAAAAAGAAATCAAAAGGTTTCAAATGAATTTCACATCCCAGGAACTTAAGTATCTTAATTATGTTTTATCTTGTGCCACTAATTATACTATTGCTAGAGGTGAGCAAATCGATTTTCCAGGGGTAAAACATAAGAAACTAAAAGAAAAAATAGAGATGTTATGTCATCGAATGTATCAATGAGGTCATGCTATGTACGAAGAATTAAATTGTTTTGAAGAAGCACTGAAGCACTTTGGCACCCGTGTTGAAGTTGTCTGTGCCATGGAACTTGGAGGCAGAATCAATGCTGAGGATGCTTATCAAATGATCAAGGAAGAACTTAAAGCCTTGAAAAAAGTAAGAAAGAAATCTAAAAATGATCCTGATTATGGATTTGAATATACACCTATTCCAGATGTGGTATAATAAAAGAAAAAAGATATGACTCTAGAATTTCACAATGTTGATTGCATCACCTTCATGGAAGGATTGGAAGATAATAGTGTCACAATGACATTGACTGATATTCCATATGATGTTGTTAACAATTATGAATGCGGTATTCGTGAGTACAATAAAGGTAAGGCAGATGTTTTAACATTTGATTTGCAATCTTTTATTGATGAAACTATTCGTGTCACATCTGGTAGCATCTATGTGTTCTGTTCTACAGAACAAGTAAGTCAACTTCGCAGTGAATATGCAAAGGCAGGACTTTCTACACGTTTGTGTATTTGGGAGAAGACTAATCCTGCACCAGTTCATGGTGATAAGTTTTGGTTGTCTTCGTTAGAATGTTGTGTCTTTGCAAGAAAATCAAAAGCAACATTCAATGAACATTGTTCTTCTTCCGTTTGGCGTGAATCAATCGAAAAGTCAGTAAAGCATCATCCAACACCCAAACCGATCAAGTTGCTTGCTAGAATTATTAAAGCGTCTACAAATCCTGGTGATACAGTTCTTGACCCTTGCATGGGTTCTGGTACAACTGCAATGGCATGTAAAGGAACAAAAAGAAATTTCATCGGGTGTGATTTGGACGAAAAGTATGCTACACTGGCAGAGTCCTGGGTCACTGGGATGGGAGAAGAAAAAATAGAACAGACATGGAATGGAGTTGCTGATGGCAATTCACCTGGACCACTTGAATCACTTTTTTAATCATGCGTACTTCTTCTTACACTGAACGCCGAGTTAAACACTCCGAAAACTATGTTCGTTCCAACTTACGGGAGGACATCACACCAATCAAGAACAATGTTGTGAACCATCTGGATGTAGACATCATCACAGATCTAGGCACCGTTGATGTTCAATATACAAGCAGTGACTCACTTTTCGTAGATTTTATCTCCGTATTGAATCACACTGAATCTTGTGTTCTTCCTGGTGGTAAAAGAGATCATCCAAAATTCTGGAAACAAGTGAACCAGATGAATAAGGATCTAAAAGTATTCCAAAATATGGGATATAATTTATCTGAAATCCTTGAATGTTTGGGTGAATACGCTGCCAAAGGTATCAAACCTGGCAAGATTATGAATGAAAGATATGATTATGTTGCATATGTAAAATATGTTGGAAAGAGTATGGTTGTTGAATGGGTGCGTATTCTTGATCTAAATTATCTTCGTTCTCTTCCTGCTAATCGGTTACAAGCAGTTGCATTTAATCTTAAGGACAAATGGAACTCTTTGAATGATTTTCATCATAGTGCATATGTGAAATTCCGGGAATCAGATCTTGAAAAAGCAGATGTTACTCACAAGTTTATTCGATGAAGTTTCAATCTACCAATAGTTCTATTCTTGAACCCAAATCAGTAGAAACGGGATTCACTGTGGGAAAATACTCTGACCCACTCATGTATGCTGCCATTCCTATGGGCGACAGTGATACAAAACTAATGATCATTCATCAAGGTAAACAACTTAAAATTTGTCGTAATCGTAAATCTGCAATGAACTTTATTGCAAAACACAGTAAGGGTAAATCAGTCGCTAAACTTCCTATTTGATATGCTTAATCAATTCACTGTCATTTTGAATCAAGACGGAACCTTTAACATTATGGTTGAAGGTAATCTTGTGCAAACAAATCTTCCAGCATCTGAGTTATCTCAAGTTGCTATGGAGTTTAGGGAAAGTGTTACCGACATGATGTTTGCATTAGATAAACCAGAAGTGCAGTCTTAAAAGTTACTCACCTCTAAAGTGTCCTCATAGTGTAAGCACACAACCAGCATGGCAACACGTTCCCGCATCGGTATTCAACTTCAAGACAATTCTGTCCTGTCTGTTTATCATCACTGGGATGGTTATCCTTCCTGGTTGGGTCGTATTTTGACCACACATTTCAACAGCAAGGATAAAGTATCCGATCTGATTGATGGTGGCGACATGTCTACATGTTGGAATGATGACCACAAACCTGAGTATTATGGGACAGATTGTCCTCCTAGTTTGATGACGAAGAAAGAGTATCTGGACAAACTTCGTAATGAAGAGTACGCATATATTTTTACCAGCGCAGGTTGGACTTGCTATAATATGAACGAGTTTAACGATAACGATCCTGAAATCGTTGAAATTCCTTCTGGAGCACTTGCAGCATGATTATTGAACGCGAACAACTTACAGTCAATCGTAAAGAATGGGAGTGCTACAGAAGCACTCCTGACTTTGTTATCGATGAGATCAATTCCACCCTTCTTGAAATCTTACAGACAACAACTAGCCCCCGTTATGCGCAAAAACGCTTCTATGAGTTTGCTTGTGCCAGTGGTTTTGATTTGTATGGACTTAGGGATACTGAGTGTTGTATAGTGGCAACAGATATTATCAATACATATTACAAATCCAACATTGATCGTTGGGCATATATGGAGATCTAAACGAACTATGTTAGACTTGGAGAAAATTACCCACGAACAAAAGGAGGCACTAGCAGAAGATTGTGAAGACTTTCTTTTGCATCGACATATACCACTGCATTCACATTCATACGATAACATCATCAACCAAGCGTTGCGTGAAGGTTATCAAATGTCCAGATTTGACCGTTTCATCAACAAACCAAAATGACACAGAAAGAAATCGAAGAAACTGCAGATGAGTTTTGGGAAGAGGTCGAAAAGGAAGCAGCAAAACTTGAAGTGACTGTTGATTATTACATGCTGGAGTTTTTCTGTTCCTGACATAACTACTTGACCAGCAACAACATTTACACTAAAATTAAGGAGTAATTTACTGAAACCGATGGCACCCAAATTTTTCTACATTGTTGATCATTTTGTTCCATTTCCTACATCTGAGTATGGAGGAATCTGGAATGTTGTTGCAGAACATGATGATGAATGTTTTGATCTAATTGTTGATGAAGATGATGGATTCAATGAAAAGTATTACAATCGCCTGCGTGAAAACATTATGAAAGCACCAACATTTCAGTTAGCTAATGACCATCAATCCGAGATTGTGGAGGAGTTTACTACATGAAACCTGACATGACTGTTGGATGGAAAGAGCACATCAAAAAAGGTAATGTTTGGCGTGTTGAGTTAGAACTTTCTATGCAAGAAACGCCGGGTGAGTTTCACATATACAATGTGGAGGTTTATGTAACGGCACCTACATCAGCACTTGCGATGTATATTGTCACTACAATGTATCCAGATTACGAATCTATTTGTGTTGACGATGAACCAGTTACAACTGCCCCCTGATTTTCCACATCAACCACCTAAAGGTTATCATTATGAAGTTGAATCGTTTCGACGTAATGTTTTACGCATTTGCATTGTCAATGATGGTGCTTTCTCCTATACTAATGTTGCACCTAAATGTGTATGGGGATTTGTTAAAACGACAGGAAAGAATGGAAGCAGTAAGAAGACTTACCACGCCCCCATCAACTTCAATAAGGTAGGAAATGTGGTAGACATTAGTGATACTCGCCCCTATACTGCAATGCAGTTAAATCTAAATCCATTAGAAGCGGCGTTTCTATGATTCACTATGTTCCACAGGTAAATGATTATGTTGCATGGAAAGAACATGAAGGTTGGGTATATTTTACCTGTCCAGAATATATCAGTATTGAACTTAGTGTAAAGTGTAAGAATGATGAAAATATAAAACATTGTCCTATTCACGAAAAAACACATTGCTTGCTTGTGTGTCAAAAATGGTGTTGGGACGAGTTAGAATACGTTAAAACTAGAAAGAATAAAAATGCGGGAACTCTTGAAGATATGGAAGTATTCATTAGGAAGTTTTAGCGATGATAAAACAGAACCATATGATAACTATGTGGTTCTCATACGCAGTATTATATTTGTATCTTATCTTATTACTAATTGTTTTATTATCGGCGGAGTAATTCGTCACTGGAATGAAGTACCAAGTTATCTACCAACAACCGAAAAAGAAAGGATTTGCAACACAGAAGGCAACATTCTTCAAGATTGAAGATGCAGTTTTTTGGGAAGAACTAATGAAGAAAAATGGTTGCAAAGACTTTGAAACTCACGTAAGTTAAATATTACTCACCTCTAAAGTGTATCAGTAACGTAAGCACCACACTATGGACAACTACCTGACAGAACAACAAGTTGAAGAACTTGTAAACTTTGACTACATGGAAGAAGATCTTGAAGATCTTATTCAAGACCCAGAAAAACTTAACATCAACGATTATCTAAACTCCAACATTGACTACTGAAATGAATTTTCCTACTGAAACTGTCAACGTGCTTGCACACCTTGCAGAACTGCGTAAGACTTGGAAAGATCAAGATTTTCGCTTGACAAAGGATCAACAGCAACAATATGATATGTTGATGCAAGCACGAAGGGAACGTGTTGCATGGTTTTATGAGACTGGACGTGTGCAAGTTGGACCTAAAGTGACTAAGGAAAAAGAAAAGGAACAAGAAGAAGAATGATATTATATCAATCTCCTGCTATTCTAAATAGTAGGAGATTTTTTGCAGATAGAATGAAGACGTACATTCAGTTTATTACTGAAGTCTATGACAAAGATGTCATGGATCGTTCACAGATTAGCAAGACTGGTGAAGGTGGACGTGTGGGTGCTGATAGAAGAAAAAGTGAACCTGAACGCCGCAGAATGAAGGCAGTTGGTGGTGGTAAAATGGCACCAGCAGCGCCATATAAGGATCGTAAAGATATTGGAACACAAAGACAAAGAAGCACACGCGAACAACAACCTGAGCAGGAACGTGGTAGTGTTGAAGTTAAAAAGTCATATACTGACAAAACTAAAGAACGTAGAATTGCAGCAGCAAGAGCACGGGCAGCAGCAAAAGCATCTGGTGGTAGTGATAAGGTAGCAAAAAGTTCTGTAGCAAAAGCATCACAAGATGTAGAAAAACAAGCAGATAAACTGTTAGCAGCTAAGAAGAAAGAAGAACTTAAAAAGTCATCAACACCACGCCGTAATTGGAAAACTGACGGTGGTAGTGGAATGACAAGAAAGGAACGTGATTCTGCTAGAAACAAAGAAAAAGGTGCAGCACTTAAGTTAAAGAAAGCAGAATTAGTTCGGGACTTCACTGAGAAGAATGGTCGCGCACCAAAGGGTGCAGAACGCACAAAACTTCTGGGACTTGCACATAAGGCAGTAAAAGCAGGCATCTAAAAGTTACTCACCTTGGAAGTGTATCCATAGTGTAAGCATCGTCAGCACCCTTTACAAGCGTCTGTAAGGGTGCTATTATTATCTTTAGGTATCAACCCACTGTGACCCCATTGATTACACTTCGTCCGCATCAGATTCGCATCCTTGATCGTATGCGTAACTACAACAAAGGTCAGGTGATTGTTCCCACTGGTGGTGGCAAAACAATGTGCATGATTCAAGATACCGCACATTCTCAACAATCTAAGTGTGGTCTTACCACTGTTGTTGTTGCTCCCCGCATACTTCTTGCTGAACAGTTGTGCAGTGAATTTTTGGAAGTAATTGATACTGCATATACGCATGTGATGCACGTTCACAGTGGTGAAACGTCACACTTCTCTACAACAAATGTAGAAAATATCAATCTGTTCGTAAATACAGCAAGGACTGCTGGTGAGAATGTTATCATCTTCACCACATATCACTCCTTACATCGTATTCAGGAGGCAGATGTTGAAGTCAATACGATTTACTTTGACGAAGCACATAACAGCGTGCAAAGAAACTTTTTCCCTTCTACAGAACACTTTGCTGCTGTTGCTGATCGTTGCTACTTCTTCACTGCTACTCCTAAACATTCTCTTACTGTTTCTAAACCTGGGATGAATGATGGATCTGTTTATGGTCAGGTCTTGGTCAATGTTCCTGCACCTGAGTTAGTTGAACAGGGTTACATTCTTCCACCCAAAGTTGTAGTCAAGCAACTGCCTATGATCAAAGGTCGTAAGGTCATGTATGCTGATGATTGTGACAACTTGATTGAAACGATTGATGACAACAACATCGATAAAACTTTGATCTGTGCCCGTACAACTAAGCAGATTATCAACCTTCTATCACAATCAGACTTCTGTGCTGAGTTGTATCAACGTGGTTATTCTTGGATGACTATCACATCCAAGACTGGTGCAATCATTGACGGCAAGAAGGTTGACCGTGAAAAGTTCTTCGACACGTTGAACACTTGGGGTCGTGATCCTGACAAGAAATTTGTAGTTATTCATCACAGTATCTTGTCTGAAGGTATCAATGTGTCTGGTCTTGAAGCAGTTATCTTCATGCGTAACATGGACTATATTGGCATCAGTCAGTCAATCGGTCGTGTGATTCGTTTGGGTAGCACTGAGAAGACTTTTGGTCTTGTTTGTATTCCTACCTACGACACAGTTGGTATCAGTACTGCCAAAAAAGTTCAGGCAGTTGTTGATGTTGTGTTCAATCAGGGACAACCTGCCATCAGTGAAATTCGTCGATGACAAAGTTACTCACCTCCAAAGTGTCCCAGTTGTATGAACAGCACTAAAATGACAATTACACAAACTAGACCACAATTCCTGACCGAAGCACTTATTGAAGTGCTGAACAATGAATGGAAAGTCAGTTCCATTGAATCTGGTCGTTCTGTTTACACTCAACTTGAGATGGAGATTGGTCGTAAATATATCAAAGTTTGGTCTTATCTTTCTGATGATGATAACAGAATGAGAGGACGTTCTTGCTGGATGTTCGTTGACAAGAACACTGGCGAATGTTACAAACCAGCATCATACAAAGCACCTGCTAAGTATGTCCGCTATCTGATCACTCAGTTGGCAGATAATCCTCACATTTGTGATGCTTACGGTTCTTTCCTGTATCTTTGATTATGTTCGCTGACACTAATCGCCAACTTCGTAAACTTTCTATCTACAAACCAATGCAATTTCGTGTAACTGAGATTGACTTTGATTTTGATTCTGATTCCTTTGATGAAGAAGTAATGGACACCGAAGATCGTCAAGAAATTATTGATGAAGTTCTAGCAACAACTTGGCAAGCAAGTGATGCTGATGATCTTGTGGAAGAGATTACATCTGCCACAGGTTGGTGTGTAAATTCTATCGATTACATTTACATTCTGAACTGAAACCATGATTACTTCAACGCTTCACGGAGATTTTCTAATGATTAAAGATGTCACAAATTCACCAAAAGATTGGGAAGATTTTTGGTATTCGCCTGAAAAATATGGTTCTTGGGAGTATTACAATTCAGAAAGCGAAGGGCGTGACATTCGTAACATCGACCCCAATACATTACGCTACGTTGAGTATGTTATGGGTGACAGACCCTACCCACCTGCGTTCAAACGTGGTTCAGGATTAAGCGATTAAAAAGTTACTCACCTCCAAAGTGTCCTAGTTGTATGAAGAACACCCACCTCGAACACCCCGAAGATGCTATCCTGACAGGCGATCTGTCTGTTCTGGATTGGTTTTCTGAATCCGATAGTTTCATCAGCACCAAAATGGATGGTGCTCCTGCTATTGTTTGGGGAACTAATCCTGCGACTGGTAACAAGTTTGTGGGGACAAAATCTGTCTTCAACAAAGTAAAGATCAAGATCAATGAATCACACGCTGACATTGATTGCAATCATTCCGGATCTGTTGCTGATATATTACATCATTGTCTTGATTATCTTCCCAACTTTGAAGGAATTATTCAAGGTGATTTCATTGGTTTCGGTGGTAGTGACACTTACACACCAAATACCATCACATACAAGTTTCCGGATGTAGTCACTGAAGAAATCATTATTGCACCGCATACTTATTACACTGCGGACAATGATTTGCGTGATGCTGTTGCTTCCCCGATGAAGTTTCGGATTACTGATACTTACTATTGCAAGTTTGTGCAACCTAAAGTGTTGCTGACTAAAGACCGCGAAGATATTGCTGATGTCTGCAATTTTGCACGTCAGATGTCTACATTGTGTGAATTTGTAGATGACAAGAAAGCAGCAAAGATCAAGAAAGCAATCAACACAATGATTCGCAATGGTGCTGAATTGGATGATTTTGCAATTTCAGTTTTTGCTGACTGTGACATCAATCTAGTCAGATTGTGGAAGCTAGTTGCAACAATCAAAGCAGATTTGTTCTTGTTTATTCATTCAACTGACGACATTGAATGTTCCATCTGTGGACATGAAACGTTTCATGAAGGTTATGTGATCACAAATAAGTATGGCATGTTCAAGGTAGTTGACCGCGAAGAATTTTCATATGCTAACTTCAACGTTCAGAAAAGTTGGTCCTGATTAAAGTTACTCACCTCCAAAGTGTCCTAGTTGTATGAATGACACTACCTACAACGAGATCTTAAAGGTTTGGAACTACGAAACACCTGATGATTTTGCGATCTTCAGTGAACTTTACTACCAAATGTTTGGTGAAGAGTTTAATGTTCCTTACACAACAGAATCCACCACTTCTTCATTCTTTCCCTACGACTGATCATGCGAATCTTTTTTCTTGCCTTGTTTGTTATTCTTGGTGCTAATCTTGGCATTGAATTGTTAGATAGCAACATGACACAAATTATCAAAGATCGCAACCAAACTATCCAACATTCTATCAACAACCTTTGATCATGAAACTGTATCACCCCGAGCACACTATTCAGGTTGATTTTTATCCTGTCAAATACTGGGACGGAACGATTAGTGAAAAGTTAATCTACAAGACTGTGACTTTCGGTATCAATGGACCGAACCCAGTCGTCGTCAGCAAGCGTTACATCAACCGCAAAGAAATGAATCGCGAGATTGATAGTCGCGTTCATGGATTTGGGTATGAAGTAGTTGACTTTCACACCATTCCTCAATTTTACAATAGCGCACTTACTTGTGCCTGCTAATTATGTCCTTTATTTCTCTTTTCACAAAAACTAACATGAATCGTTCTGAACTTCAAGAAAACTTAATCCAAAATATCTTGGATGACATGGACATGAATGGATTGATGCAACTTGCTTATGATTATATGGACGAAAGTTATGGTAAGTATTCAGACGATGAATTGAAAGAAGAGGCGAAAGAATACTACCCACATTTGTTGGATTAAAAGTTACTCACCTCTAAAGTGTCCTAGTTGTATGAACAAAACAAACCCTCTTTCCTCTCTTTACACTAAAGAGATTGCACTCTTGGAACTTCAGGACTTCATGTTCGACACTATGTTACCTGCTGGTGATTGTGTTGATTGGTTCTGCGATCGTTTCGACGTAAGTGCAACTGACGACGTGATTGATTTTGTTGTTGATGCACACTTTGCTTTTCACGGAGAATGATGAACACTTCCACGATGATCCAAGACGATACGATCAAAGCAAAGTCCATCCTGAAGCAGATTAAAGGATGCAAAGTTGCAGACGATAGCAACAATCAATATGAGGTTGTTGATGTTAAGTGCTTCAACGGTCAAGTTTCTTTCATTGGATTAAAAGATTCCGATGGCGTTATCAAGTATGCCAGCGAGAATTGCTACATGTCAATGGCATGTGTTGACCTTTGAATCTGTCAACCTATTAAAGTTACTCACCTTCAAAGTGTCCTTATAGCATAGGGACACCCACCGATCCCAATTCATTTCACAAACAAACAAACATGCGTAAGATTGAAGAACAGATGATTGAT
>VMHT01001713.1_pt1 | contig 44843 bp, 55 predicted proteins | sample 4693611 | NCBI WGS metagenome assembly VMHT01 (sample SAMN12280063, study PRJNA550983) | marine metagenome | isolation source: seawater sampled from same location over 5 years 0.02-0.2 micron viral filtrate | place: USA: collected off the coast of southern California halfway between the port... ... | reverse complement strand
CTTGCCTAAACTGTTTCTTGTATGCTTCACCCACTTCAAAGAGTGCATCTTCGTTCTTGTCATCAGAAACAGAAATGCATACGATTGCTTCCATGGTTCCCTTATAGATGCCCATCCCGTGAGTAATGGTTGCATACTCAAGTCTTGTAAGGACCTCATCCTTGATGAACTGTTCTAACATCTGATTAGTAACGGTTCCGCTGTCTTTGATGTTGCGTCCGACTGTGAGTGTAGTTGTTTTCAAAGGTTAACCTCTGTGATTTATATCCTTATTATAGGGTGCAGCAGGGTGCATGTCTGCTATGAGTGGACACTTTATAAACTGGCACACTCTATGCACCATTGGGTGCACAGTTTGCTATTATAATAATATGAAAAACTTCCAAGAATTCATAGACTACGTACTCTCATTTTATGGGGACGGTGGTCTATATCCACAAGGTAGAACACGCGAGCAAGTTGCATATGCAACACTCTACTACCTTGACTCATGCAACGATATGGTTGAATGGGGTGACGGTGACAGTCTAGACCGTGAGCGTGTAAGAGATGTGATGAATCATTTCTATGACTAAACTAAAGAAAAGACCACAGCTGCCCCGCATGCCTGTGGTCATTACTCCCGATGATGTGACACTTGAACAAACTGTCCACCGCTGTCCCCATTGCGGTAAATCATCCCCTATAATAAGAACATACACAACAAAGGATCATTTAAATGAAACTTAATTCAATCGCTAAGAACCAGACTGAAGTCACCCTCTCAAATGGTGATCAGGTTTTCTTCTCATATAGAACACCTGTTGCATGCTACATCGCTAAGAAAGGCAGATACGCAAGAACTGATGCATGGTACTCATCAACAACAACCCGCCACATTAACAAGTGGTTAGGAAATGTTGAATATGACATGATCCCACAATCATACCTAGACGAAATCTCGCTCTAGGTCCCATGGGCATTGATTGGGCATGGTGAGAGTCCATGCATAAAGGATATCAATCTATGTAAGACCCATACCTTTGCAGGATGTATTTGAGGGACAGCTGCAACCCATAAAGAAACACCCCTAAGAGATGTCTTTGAGTGACAGTCTTAGGGGTTTTCTGGGTGCAACTTGACAATCAGGAATGTACGTGGTAACACATACCTTCCATAATAAAATAGTCAGCGACCTCCATTAACTCTGGGTAGTCGTAGATTAGATCCGTATCTAATAAGAATTGGATCATATCCACGGTTCTATCAGCATTTAATAGTCCTTGGTGATACTCTTGTATGATATCCTTATAGTTCATAAGTTTAGTCATTCGTAGTATTTATCCTTATTTTGCTTTATTCTCTTGTTATTGGATATCATATCCATATAGCCAGATCCTTCCAGATCCTCAATATCTGTCACTTCTCTCATTTTCTGTGAGAATGACTCTTTTTTGTATCTTTTGCTACTTTTTCCCATTCCTATACTATTTGGGATAAAGTGCCACTTCTTACCAGTTCATTGAATTTCTTACCTAAACTGAGATGTTGCTCCTTTACAAACTTTTCTATCTCTTTCACAAAATCTGAGAGGTTCTCAGTATAGTTGTAGAAATACTCAGTTTGACTTCCTTGGAATATTACTCCTACTTTCTGATCTTTTATTTGGATTTGGTTAATAGCTGTACTTATCTCAGAAATGTCAAAAGTGACATCTTTTACCACTTTCCGCGACTTTCTTCGTTTTGTAACAGTTTTTACCTTTTTCGTAGTTTCTGCCACTTTTGCTCCTTTTGTGTATATTCTAATTATAGCAGAGGTTTTGGGCGAATTGACCAAAAGTGGACAGTTTAATTTCTGGCACACAATCGGTTGACTTTCGAGTGACTGCAGGCTAAGACAACGATTCCTCCGTACATTCTAGAGGTATTCTGTACTTAATCTAGAGACACTCTAAACACACTCCACCACGCTCAACTATATTTAATTTAACATTTAATTAAATTGCTATTCGTAGTCCCATGCTCTGAATAAGTAATACAATCATCCTTCATTGAGGTATAATTGTGAAAAGGACCATAGAATACATTAGTCTCATCATAACTCCAGAAGTGCCCCTTCCGCGTGTTCTTTGTAACTACTGAGACTGACCCCATTGATGTTGAGATCATTGTTCTGTTTGCTTGGTTCCACATAAGATTGAATAAGTTTAACTGATGACCAGTCATGGCGATAGACACATACATTGACTTGTCTATCTGTGTTGTGTGTTCCCTCTAATGTCAAGGTGAAATAACTTTGAGGTGTTGTCGGATGTAGATGAGATGGTACTGCTATACATATACAGTTTACATATCCCCTCTCCCCATTTACTTCTACTAGATCATGTCGTTTAAAGTGAAAGGGCATTGAATCCACCGTCTGTTAGTCTCCTTTTATTTATTGGGTGCGAGAAAACAAAACGTAGACCACAGTTAATCTAGTTTGTTTTCCCTGATACTATTATAACACATATTATAATCCTGACAAGGGCTTTATGTCGGTTTGCTTACTGTCCCCTTTATTCCCCTTTGTTAACCATCCAAGTGGTATATTATCCATATCTACTGTGAGGTTGAATGATGCTACTGTGCGTTGTACGTTAGATTCATTCAACTGTGTATAATGTAGGATGAAACTTGGAAATAGAATAAGATCTCCCTCTTCAACTGTAGGCATATAGTTTAATTGCATTCCAGTGACGAAGTGATTGAATGGTGATACAAATACTGTTGATGTATGTACTGTTGGGTCATACTCAATGTAGAGTACTGCTGACCATCCTCCATGTCCATGTGTATGTGGTGGATGATGGTTCTTATATAATGCTCTCTCGAACCACGCTCTGACTATCTGTGGGTCAGCATTGAGATCATGTGCGAACCACTCCATTTCTTCCTTGAGTAGTGACTTGACTCTATCAAGATAGGTCGGTGTGTCATATAGTCCCATCTGATGCTCTGCTGTCAGTGTGTCATACTCACCATAGTCTGAGTACACTGATTCCTCACCCATAGTCAATGTCTGTTCATTGAGTAGAGCGAGGAAGTCCTGTTTCTTCTGCTTCCAGTTGTGACACCTGTATTTGATAACAGGTATACTGAACATGTTCTCAATGTGCTTTGCTGTACACCGTGTGTATGATTCTGTCATTAAATCCATGATGCTGCGGGTTTACCTTTAGTGAAGATAGTATCAACTGTTGCCTGTACTCTCTTCGCAGTGTTCTTACCATAGTTATTGTACACTGGTACTGATATATATCCAGTTGGTTTAACATAGTTGTGATATGCTCTAGGTGCGAGACTACCATCACTGACTCTCTTACGATCAACTGAATCTAATCTGATTACACGTCCGATAGTCTGTGCCATTTCAACTGTGCTTAGGTTACGTAACAGTACAACATTAGTCAGACCAGATACATTGATACCTTCTGACAGTATACTGTAATGAAACAGTACGAACTTCTCACCTGTGCTACTGAATGTGTCAAGAGCAGTGAAGAACTTAGCACGTGTTGTCTTCTTACCATTGATGATAGCACCATGCTTAGATGTAATTGTCATGACATTATAGTCTCTTGACCTCAACTCACGAAATAGATCTGTGAATACCATCATAGCATTGATAATACGTGCTGACGGAGCACTTACGAGCACTCTCTCAGCATTGTCAGCATCAAGTACACGTAGCACTGTCTCTGCGTCATGATCTGCGACCTCTTCCTTAGTTCTCACTGACTCAATAGTATGAACAGTGACAGTCGGAGGAATGATAGCACCACAATCAAGTAACTCTTCTGCTGATACTGTCATGAGATTAGAACCATACACCTCTTCGTTGTTCATACCTCTCTCATGCTTTGCTGAGAACTTAGGTGTAGCAGTGAAGAAGAACTTACGTGTGCTCTGGTCAACAACCTCAGAGACGCTTGGAAAAAAATTGCGTTGCGTGGTGTTGTGTGCTTCGTCACAATAGAAAGTGTCTACGAAGAACTCGTTATTTGCTATCTTGTGTAGACTGTGGTATGTAGTGAATAGTATTACATGAGCATCGAACCACTGTGCTGATCTCACAAACTTCTGTATCTCATCTGTATCTGTCATCGCATGGAATGGAGAGTCACCACTGTGTATGCTACCAATCTTGTAGTTAGATACTCCAGATAGAATCTCATTGAATTCATTAGCAAGTTGTAGTGCTAGCATAATACGAGGAGCAGCAACTACAGTGAGTGTAGGAAACTTACTCTGAACTAACTGAGTACGTAGATCCTCAATCATACAAATAGTCTTACCACCACCAGTAGGAATATAGACAGTACCATGATCATTAGCATATAATGCGTCGATAGTACGTTCTTGATGTGGTCTGAGAGATAACATAGTTTCCTTGTTGATATCTCTATTATAATGTAGTTTGATAGTCAATTCATGTATGAGTGGACACTTTATTATACTGTCACAATGCCTTCGTAGATTGCTCTGTTTGCTATGTACTTCTCCCATGCTCTCGCATCTATCTCCCATGGTTCATCCCAATACTTTGTGAATGGTGGTACTATGTCCTTGTGCCATATGTTGAGACCTGATCTCTTCTGGTTCCAGTCTCCACTGACTCTCTGCTTCACGTGTACCATTTCATGTGCGAGTGTGAGTAGGTAGTCCCACTTACTGAGTCCACTGTGTATGGTGATCTCAAAGAACCTTGGACGTGCGAGACTGTCAAGTATGCCCATCTGTCCATACATATTCTCTCGCTTCAATCCTCTGGTTATAATATGGAAGTCAAGTTTATACCGTTTGCCGATATACTTGTCCACGAACCAGTCAATGAAGGAGTCTGTAAGAGTGACTCTACGATTGTAACCCGAATAAAAGATAGAATGAGACATGACCAATGTAAAAACCAGATAAGAGAAACTACGAATGCTAACTTCATATACTTAAGCATATTCACCCTTCATTATAACTAACTTCTTATACAGTTCAACCCCATCAATCTCTGTGGGTTCTTCTGCTGTCATCATGAGACTAAGTAAATAGTCTATTTGCTCAGGTGATAGTGGATTCCTGATTACCATAGGTGTGATCATAATAAAATTCCTTTGTTAGTTTAATTGTAACGCATTGAAGTCCAATGGTGTGAACTCAGTGGGCACTTCGGCAACTGAACACCGTTCCTCTGCTATTCTAGCATACTCTGGTTCTTTTTCAATACCTATGAAACTACGTTCAGTGGGTAGTGCTGCTACTCCTGTAGTTCCTGATCCGCAGAATGGATCCAGTATAGTTCCCTTAGCAGGACAGTATATACTGATCAACCACTCCATCAATGCTACTGGTTTGACAGTAGGATGGTTGTTGTTGTCTCCCTTCTCCTTACGTGTAGCACGTGGAGCATAGAAATACTTCTGATGCTCAGGTAGTACACCACCCACTATGTTGCTTGGGTATCTACCTTTTGGATTAGCATCTACCTTACCGAACTCCTTCTGTGTGCCTGTAGTCTTGCCATCCTTACCGAATGTCCTACGTTTAGCACCTCCTGCTACCCATCCTGTTGGTGGTTTACCATCCCAAGGTACACGTGCGTCCTCTATATTGATCTTACCCACACCATACTTGGCATGGTTTGCTTCAATACTACCTTCACATGGTCTCTGTGCTACCACAATAGGTTCATGTGCGGGTTTGAGTCTGTTAGTCTTAGGCATCTTAGTTGTAGTCATCCACATGATCTGATCTTTGATCTCAAATCCTGCGTCCTCTACTGCCACTGCCATCCTATGATATAACTGTGGACTACAGAATGATAGCAAGAAACTACCAGGTTTTAGTGTCCTGTATACTTCCTTCCATAGTTCAACTGTAGGTACACTGTGATCCCAGTGTTCCATGCCCATACCATATGGAGGGTCAGTTATACAACAATCAAATGAGTGGTCATCCCACCCATCTAGTGCTTGGTTGGCATCATCTGAAGAAATTAAATACATTCTGTTCGCATGTGTGTCTGTCTTTATGTGTAAAGTAGTTGGTATACTCTGCTCCACCACTCTGTGTGTACATCTCTCTTAGATAGAAATCAAATCCTCTGTCGTCCTGCCACTCTGGTAGTGCCTGATAACGAACGAGTATATCTTTCATCTCTAATAACATTCTATCATATATTTCTCTCTTTTCAAGTTTAAGTACATCATCACCCCAGAATATAGTAGTATCCTCTATTCCCTTAACCTTGGGCAATGAGTTCTTACTTGTGAATATGTACAACCCATCTGCGTGTGGTCTACCACTGTTGTACATGGGTGCTGCTCCTTGACTAGACTTACACTCTAGTTTAATAGTACCCCAACGTGATGGTATCTCAAAGTCAGGAAATGCCTGACTACCATTGGGTTGATACACATAATGTATACCCATCTGATCTAACAAGTCCATGACCTGTTGTTCATGTTCAGTGCCATTCTTCCACTTAAGGTTCATAGCATTATGAAGGAAGTCACGCATCCTATTGCCATCTAGCATGGGTGTTACACCACCCACGTTGGTTAGTTTCATCATGAGTATGGACTCACTACCTTGTCGCCCTTACGAGGATATGATGCTACCTCTGGGTCTGGATCTAACCACTTGACATACTCTCTGTCTTCAATACAACAATCAAGTTGTGCTTGACTATCAAGATAGTACATGTCGTAGTACTTCCTGTGTATGTCATGAAACTTTTGGATTCTGAAGTCAGGTGCTCCATTCTCCTCTAGTAGTCCCTTTTGTACGAAGCGATAAGGGTAACGCTCTAAGATTACTTCAGTTTTCATTGGTTTACCTCATGTATAAGTGACCACCTGCCCAGTCGATCTGGTTAGGGTCATGTAGAACTGCTCGCTCTTTGATAATTCTCATATCAAAGCGTACGTGCTTGGCAGGGTTTGCCCACCCTGCGGGTTTGTATACTTCACCAGTACACTTGTCGACGAAAGCATGAACAGAACCATCTCTGAACTTGCCTTCTCTCTCGTCGAACTCACGTTGTACAATCTTATTGTACTTACGTCCCTTGTAGACCTTCCATGTGTAGAGGTCTTTAGGATTTCTACCCTTGATAACCTCAAGTCTTTCTTGAGCATAGAGTGAATCTTCTCTCTCTGCCATACGTGTGTATGAGTCTACTTGATAGTTGTAGAAGTTTTCATTGAGAGCAGTAACATAGTCTGCTGTCCAACTGTCTACCTTTAGTTCTTGCTCAGTAGCATGTTTCATTTAAGCGACCTCCAAGTCAGATAAGTAAACGGAAGCAAGCATCATTTCATCTTGGTAGTTCCAGAATTTAACAGTAGCAGTGTTGCTACGTCTGTTTAATTGAACTACATCACCATTGATGTCGTCATGTAGTTTGTGTTGAACTTGAGTACCGAGTTTGATCATGTGCTCCTTTGTTTGTATACTATTATTATAGTATCTCATCTGGTACTTGTGACATGTGAGTGTGCACTTTGTTCACTGTCACAGCATTGGTAGTTTGGTAGGTACAGATTTAATTCTCTTTTGGATCAGTGATCCATAGTCTTCATGTAGTTCACATCCATAGTAGTGTCTATCATGTTTCAGTGCCACACTTGCTGTGGTGCCTGATCCCATGAATGGATCCAGTATTATATCTCCTTTCTTACTCCCTGCTAGTATACATGGTTCAATCAAATCAGGAGGGAAACAAGCAAAGTGTGCTCCCTTGTATGGTTTATTTGTTACTGACCAAACATCTCGTTTATTTTTCCGTTCATAAGACTTGGTAAGACCACTATGAGGTTGAAGGCCAGTGCCAGGATTATGGTACTTACCGCTTGTCCTATCTCGTTTACCCCAGTCTTGCTTGACTGGTTCTTTGATTGCTTCGTTGTCATAATAATACTTTTTGTTCTTTGATAGTAGAAAGATATACTCATGTGATTTGGTACACCTGTCCTTGACTGACTCTGGCATTGGATTAGGTTTATGCCATATAATATCCTGACGTAGATACCATCCATCTGCTCGCAATGCGAACGCGAGCATCCATGGTATACCTATCAGGTCTTTCTCTTTCAGTCCTTCTAACTTGTTTGCTCTCCTGTTACACTGTGTAGGTAGGTCTTGATTAGTCTTGCTTACTGTTTGCTTAGGTAGTCCACCACTGCCAGGTCTGTAGTTATAGTATGAGTCTCCTATGTTTAACCATAGTACACCATCATCTGCGAGTACATCACGTACCTCACGAAATACTTCTACTAGGTTGTTAACAAACTCATCTGGTGTGTCCTCCTGTCCTATCTGTGCGTCCTCACCACCATAGTCACGTAGACCATAGTAAGGAGGTGATGTCACACACATTTGAGCACTGCCACGTGGGAACTGTTTGAGTGTTTGCTTACAGTCACCAAATAATATAAGATCTACCATATCTCATCCTCGTCTGTCCATGTGTACCTGTAGCACTCTTCATCTTCCTCATCAAACTTTGACTTGTCGTACTGCATCATACGATATCCCTGCTCAGATCCAGCCCTGATACTACTGTCTCCATCATTCATAGACCACACCCACTGTAACCACTCTGTGAGTTCATGCTCAGGGAGTGTCTCCATCATATGATCTAGTAAAAATTCAAACTGAGCACGGCTTAGGTGCTTATGTTTAATTCTTGGCACGTCGTTCTTTTAATATTATGTTATGGTTGATCCACATATTGATATAGTCAGTGACTGACTCCTCAATATTCACATCATCTAACCAGAATTCTACCATATATCCTGCGTTTAGCAACTTTAGTTTACCCTTACGCTTAGTTAGATATGGTCTTCCTGCTGTAATGATATCACCATCATACCACATATCCTGTGTTGCGACAAGTACTCTGTCAGTACGGTCAAATAATATATCTCCATCTATCTTGTGTACTGTCCGAGCATAGTATCCTATGGTCTCATGACCAGGATCAGGTCCTATACAAATAGCACTGGCATTATCTGTCAGTGCTGTGAGTCTAGTCATCCCTGCCATCTTAAAGTTACAGTATGCTCCTGCTTTATACATGAGAGTGTGTGGTACTCCTGCTGTCTCACTCATCCACATGCCACTAGGAAACAACAGACACCTGTTGTGTAGGTAGAACTTATCTAAGTATGCTCTAGCTGGTACGTTGGGATCTGATCCTGTTATGCCTGTCTTTGTATATACTTTCTCTCTTACATCCTCAGAAATAGGTATGACCTTACCTTCAGGGTCATCACCGATGAACTTGAATCCTTTCTTTACGTTGTTATAATATAAAACTGTAATACCATGACCGAAGTCTTGGATCACTGCGTCACTCAACATATAATCCTTTGTCGTTACTGTACTTATACTCTTTAGGTACTCTATCTACAAACTCAATGAGCCCATCCTCGAACTGTTGTAACCACTGTCTGCCCGTAGCAACGGGATCAACTTCAGTAGTTGTAAACTCTATCAACCATGTTGGTTTAGTTACATTGAATGATTGCCAGTCAGTCACAGTGCACTTGAATGCCATGTGTCTCTTGAGTAGGAACCCTTGAACATAACAGTCCTCTGTTGGTACTATGATACTTCCTTCTGTCTCTGGTTTAAATCTACCACTTGTCTCAAACTTATATACTTTCCTCTGATAATTCTTAGCATCCATAGGTCCGACGCACACTGAGGATCCATCCTTCACGACTGAGGTCAGTCTACATACACCTGGCATTTTAAACTGTGAGTATGCTCCTGCATGATATAACAGACTATGGTCAGGCATATTTAATGCATCTGTTCTCCACTGTGATGTGAATAATACTGTCCTGTGATGCACTGTAGCCTCATCATAACCATACTTACGTAGCAATGTCTCTGCTGCTGCCACCTTACCACTAGGGTTCTTGGTTATCCAGTCAGCTAACAAGTCAAAGTCTGGTTTCACCTCTGTAATATCAGGGTCATTACCAAATATTTTCTTACCTTCACGTGCTGAGACACATGACAATATCTCAAACCCATGCTGCTCAGTCTTCTTACCGAACCCATAGGCTGCTATGTCATATGATTTGTTCTCACTGATATCATACATTAGCTATTCAACTCTTTCATTAAGTTTTCAAATTGGAAGTCGAAGTCATCTTCGTGGAATATAGTTGTGATCCTAGTCTCTGTGAGTAGTGGATCAAAATGATTAGCAGTCTGTTTGTGCATCTCTGTTAGATGTGACTCTAACTCGGTTGCAGTGACTGTCTGTTCCTGTGACCTGATAGTATTACATGATGTCATCTGTGTTGAGCTGTCTGACTCTAGATTCTTCTGTAATAATACTGCATCGAATACAAGTTTTGCTATCTGTAACCTCACTGGTTCAGTAGCATTGAGATTCCATGCATCAATAATAATATCATCTGGTTGAGTTGTGAGCTCACTGCAGTTGACTGATACTATGATCTGTTTTGTTGTGTCGTCTACCTCAGTGACAGTAAACTTTACAGAGTCTGCACCGTATACTTTAAACTGAGGTTCTTGTGTTAGTTCTGATTGTGCCATTGTTATCCTGATGAACGACCCCTACGGTCTCCTGTGCTGACCCATGAGTATACATAGGACGCTCCATCTATATAGTTCCCACTGTTACCGTTGGAACCTGAGTTACCACCTGATGCATTCTGACCAGGATTTCCACCCTTACCACCTGCATTGGATCCGCATCCATTTCCTGATCCACCGTTACCACCTGAGTTGTAACTACCATTGTTACCACGCTGTCTGCCAGAGCCAGCAGGGATACCAGCTCCACCGCCACCTCCACCACCTGATGCAGGGTTGTAGTTGTAACCAGTTCCCTGTCTGTAGCAGTTCTTACCGCAGTTATAGTTGTAATAGTATGTTCCTACACACTGACCGTTGTTTCCACCACGGCCACCGCCTCCACCTCCCCACATCTGTCCATTGTTCTCAATGAACACACCTGTGCGAGTATATAATGCTGTGCCAGCTGACTGTCCACCACTACCTATGTTACCACCATTACCACCATATCCTGCGATTCTACAATTACTGTTGACTTTGATATACACACGTGAGTCACTACCAAAGTTACCTATGTTAATGCCAGGATTACCACCCTGTTTACCTGTGACGTGTATCACACCACGTATTCTATCGCCATTATTATATGTACGACTGAGTGATGGTGACTGATACCCACTGGTAGTTAACCATGTGTTTAAATTAAATGTGGAGGTACGTGTACCATCTAGAGTGACATAGAATGTAAATACATTCTCTGCATCATGATACTTACGCCATGAACCACCAGATTTAACATATGCTTGTTTGACTGTACGCCATGAACCACTGTGTCTGACCGATAGTTGGTCGACCCATCGCCATGTGCCACCAGATTTTGTACGTGAGTGCAGAGTAGGACTGAGGTAGTTCGCTATCCCTGCATCATAAGGTAATGCCATAATTTAATATCTGTACCATACGTCTCCGTTACTACCACCACTAGGGTTGTTAGTAGAGACTGTTCTTGATCCGTATGCGTTGGATCCTGATCCTATTGTTAGTGTCAATGTACCTGTGCTTGCGTTAAGACTGATACTTGAACCTTGGTTGCTGACTGCTAGTGATCTTACACCAGTGTTTGCTATTTGTATACTATTTGTACCATTAGTAACACTGATACCATTACCCGCACTAATATTTGCTAGTGCGAATCCACTTGATGAACCTATAAGTAACTGACCATTAGATATGGATGAGGTGTTTAGACCTGTACCACCATATGTCCTGTTAATTATACTACCTTGCCATGAACCTGTTCCAATAGTACCTACTGTACTCAAAGAACTGGCTGATGTCAAGTTGCTTAATGTATCTATAGCACTCTCGATAGTCGCTTCAGTCGTAGAGTCTATACTATCAATACCTTTTAATGAACATGTACCACCACTGTCTGAAATAACATTTGTTGATCCGACTGTGAGGTCACCACCACCAATAGTAAAGTCACCACTCAATGATAGTTCATTGTTAATGGTTGTAGTACCACTGCTAGCACCGATTGATACGTTGGTTGCTGCTCCACCTATGCGTAGTGTGGTTGCTGTAGTATTGATTAGGTTGAATGTACTCTGGTTAGTTGTGATGTCACCACCATATACTGCCACGTCATTCGAGAATGTAGCCTGATTGGTTACTGCTAGTGTACCACCTAGTGTTGTAGCACCTGTGCCTACTGTCAGTGTACCAGTTGACTGTATGTCAATGCCTAACCCATTCACGAGTTGAATGTCACCTGTTGCGTCAGAGTTACCTGCTCCACCTGTAATTCTAATATTACCTGTGTCTGTTAATCCTTGCTTGACCCAATAGTTACCATCCCAGTACCATCCTAGATAGGTACCACGTGTAGGTAGTTCTAATAGTTTCCAGTCACCATCGTTTGCTGATCCAGAACCAGGCGATGATCCTACAACGTCAATGTTTTTACTTGACTCACCTGTTTTACCGACTGTGATGTCAGCACACGTGATTCTATCATTAACTGTAGTCTCACCCTGTACAAGGAACTTACCTTTAAATTCTGTTGTTAGAGTATTACTCTCAATAGTTATCTTATCCCTGACGATTATCTCATCAAATGTAGGACGTAAGTTTGCTGTCTCACCAACAACTGATAACACTGGAGTGTCTAGTGATTCTTCTTCACCTGTAACTGAACTGATCTTGGTGTTACCAATGAATAGGTCACCGTTACTGTTCAATCCAGAGTAGAATGCGATACCACCTTCTTCCTTCTGTGACTGTGCTAGTAGTATCTCATCACTTGTAAGAACTCTGTTCTGTACTGAAGGTAGACCAGTTGAATAGTTACCTGGTCCGAAACCAACGTATTCAAATGTGTGGTTACCTGATCTTAAGATACTAGGTCGTCTAACCTCTAGGTCTGTACCACCTGTACTGTTCAGTGGTATCATCCTTAGTGCTAGGTTTATTTCCTCTGCATCACCATCACGTGCTTCTAGTGTGATGAAGTTAGCACTGGCTGGGTCAGCTGATGCATAGTTTGTGTAGTTATTCTTCTGCTCTAGGATGTAGTCAGATACAACCTCACGTGTGATTGAGCGATCAAGTGCTTCAGCTCCAGTATCATCACTGGTAGTAACAAGTCCAACAATAGTATTAGATGCTATTGATGTTGCCTTGAGTGGATCTTCAGTTGGGTTATCCTTATCTAACTGAGGATATAGGTTGTTGATATTCTGAGAGAACGCAAAGTTACTGAGGTTACCGTTGGATGGACTGATCTTACCATTTAACATGGTTAGATAGTAAATACCATTCTGTGCACCTGACTGTAGTGTCTGTACCTTCTCAATATCGTAGATATAATATACTTTTTCGTATGACTGACCAGTAGCAACGTTACGTGGTTGAATAATATAACCGTTGATTGGGTCTCTTGATAGAACTGAGCTGTCTACCACATATCTCATACGATATGTTCTGTCTCTAGATGACCTGTTGTCAGGTATCCTCATCATATATGATGCACCAGTGAATAGTGATGTATCGTAGAATGCTTCGTTACCTAAGTGATAGTGTACACCATAACTTGTGTTGCTACTTGTTGCTGAAGTAATTCTTACATACCAACAGTTGAGTTCGCTATCGTACTGTAGTGGGTGATTAGGGTCACCAGGTACGAACTGCTGTGTAGTGATGTTAGTGAAATGTACATCAGCTACAGTCTGTGATCCTGTTGGTGTGATATTAGCATAGTATGTCTGAGGTGTAGAACCATTGATCAATGAAACATATAATACGTCATTGATACGTGCACCAAGGTTATAACCCTGTAGTTTGTATGGAGGTTTAGTTGCTTCTGAGTTATATCCATAGAGATATAATCTTGTGTCTACATCTCCAATGTATGACCATGTGACTCCACCGTCAGATCTGGCAAGAGGTGCGGTGCTCCATGTGGGAGGAGTAGAGCCAGTAGTACCACCATTAACAGTATAATACGCTTTACCACCATATACTACACTTGTGTTAGCTGGAATTGTTGTTGAGGTGTTCCATGTGGGTTTACCTGTACCCACTGTTCTACTACTATTATATTTTATCTTCTGTACGTCAAGTGCTATGTAACCAACTGGTATCTCATCAATCGTACCGCCATACACTGAGTATGAACCAGCTGTACCACGATATCCTCTGTTGAGTGTCAGTGTGCCATCACTTGCTACGCTTGAAATCTGATATGATTCTACTGCATCCTCAGCACCAATACGTATGAATTGATCAGCAACCAGTCCATGAGTGTTGTTAGCAGGAGAGGACGTGACTGTCCTATTGTTCAGCTGAGTAGTGAATGTGTATCCATTTATTAATGCATATGTCCTCGTTAGTTTCTTAGGAGGAATGATATGTGTGACCTTACCAGCCTTATCCTGTGTGAACGGTAGGTTCTTAAATCCCTTCGCTCTTAGAGAGCACGATCCGAAGTTAGAGTTAGAGTTTGTAATTGACTGGTCGCCACCGCTAAGGGCAACGAAATGATCAGCAAAACCAACAGCGAAAACAGAAACTGCCTGAATAACTGCATCGTTAGAGCACTTAACGTGGAAGTTTCGGTACGTCGGTCTGTATATACTGTCGCCATCTGTATGATTACCTTGAATATAAGTTGATCCATCCCATTTGATGAATGCGTTGTCATCCTTCTGCAGTGATACTCCAGTGAACTGAGCAACAACCATAGATTTGAATCCAGTTGCCTTAGCACCATCAGCATGCATACCACATGTACCCCATGTTGAACGTAGGGATATGTTGAATATGTATGGTGACGCTGAGTCAACGTTATCAATCTCAACTCGTACTGTAGAACCAGTAGCAGTTGGGTTGTTAGCAGGAGCAGCCTGATTAGGGTTCTTTATTATGTATCGGAAGGTCGTTGTGGTTGGTACTTCTGTAATAAAATATGAACCGTTAAATCTACTAGCCACAGACCCTGAGACACCTTCGATTTGAACTGGGGTTCCGTTAGAAAATCCATGAGGGGTTGTTGTTGTTACCTCTGCTGTTGTAGTATACACACCACTGTTGATATAGTCAGTGACTATACTACTGATAGTAATAGGACCTGAGGTATTAGGACCTACAATTCTGTTCTCCTCGACTCTCTTCTGGAACTCATCTGCTGAGGTTACACCAGTAGTGTCAGGGATATCATCAAATGCTCTTGCTACTTTCTGATAGTATAGATCTAGGTCAGTGATAGTAAGAGCGTTACCAGATGTGTCATTAACACTGCTCAAAACATTTTTACCATCAGCATACTCAAAGCAACACAATTTGTGGTGAGAGTATGTTGGAGGTGTAGATGCTGTTGGTTGAGCTGGGTCTGTGTACACACCAGTTTTAGGACCATCAAAGAATGAGAACTGCCAGAAATAACATCCACCAGTAACTCTGAATATTGCTGATCTTTCGATTGATCCTGATTCTGGATCAGGAATATATAATGGTTTTAGTTTGGTCTTTCTAAGATCCATACCCACGAGGGATGTACCTCTTGGGATGATGATACCACCTTCTACTGAGTTGAACTTATAGAGTAAGTTGTCTGGGTTAGGTGTACCATCTGAGTTCTGTAAATCTAAATCAGAACTAGAGTTTAATATGGGTATATCGTCGTCTATAAATGCTTGCCCTGTGGTATTTGTGCCTGGTCTGTTGTCCAGTACATATTCAGAGGGATATAATACTATAGTAAATGACTCGAAAGCATCGTTGAACTGTCCAGTACGATATGAGAATCGTGCTGACTCAACCAGTGCTCTTTGTATTGACTTGAATGGTCTGTTAGGACTATTACCTCTATTATCAAAAGAATCCGATGCATCAAAATCGTCTGGGTTGACGTAGATACAACGGCCTGTCTTCGAGGTAAAGACATTCTTTAGTCTTGTTAGTGCCATTTAATTAACTAATAGTTACGCTTTCTTCAAATCCTATAAAATTAAATGCTACGCCAGCTGACGCACTTACATATAGATTCTGCCACTGTTCAAGTACCAGACCTGTCAAACTCACTTCAGAATTGTTTGGAATTGGATATGATTTTAAGATCTTGTTCTGATCATTACTATAGGATACACCTGAGATAATAACCTCTGGTTGACTACCCTCGTTCTGCTTCCACTCAGCAGTCACAGTGGCACCATTTTGCCCACTATTATATAATTTCACTGTTGCTAGTGAAGGTAACCACTCATAACCTCTTGATGAGATTGATAGTTGTCCTGCTCCACCGATACCAGATACCATTTGGTTAGCTGGTTCTGTATAATATAATGACTTGAGATTATTGATTACAGTATCATTCTGTATCAATAACTGACCCTGTAGTCTGTCATAGAATATGACTCTACCACTGGTTCCTACGTATGAATCAGTAATAGTACCACTTCCACCACCAGCTCCTGCTAGTGTCATTGAAGCAATAGTTGTTGGCCATGACCCTGCGGGTTGTTCATACCACACCTTGAGGTTAGCAGCGTCCCATGCGATGCACTTTGCTGTCTGTGTACCCGCAGGTCCACCAGTAACAGTCAACACTTCGCCAGGTACATATGCTGTACCGTTGTGACCTGAGATAATAACATATGAAGATGTTACCTTTGAGTTAGGTACAAAACTAAACTCCGAGAAGTTTGATACTGTAGGACTCTGTGAGCCAGGAACAGCAAACTCAATCTGTTCTGTATAATCTTGAATAGCAACGTCTACGGTTGCTGTAGCACCAGTCGTATTCATCATCCTGAGTGAACCACTTGTGAGTGTAGCACTAGGAGTTGTGTACATAGGGAAATCAGCACGTACTAGCCCGTTAGGATTAGTAGCGGGTTCCACATATGCATTAGTATATTTTGTTGTAGCGGACTGATATGACGCTAGTACACCATTTGCCATTGAATTTTAAGAGTAAGCGTGGAAAATAACTTTTGTTCTGCTAGTAGCAGAGATTGTGTCAGCAGTAATTGTTTGGACTGCACCATTGAGGTCAGTTAACTTTAATCGTTTAGCATACACTGCACCACCGATCTGGTTGACTGAATCTGTTTCAGTAACATAGAAGTCTCCATCTACATTACTATCACCTGAGACATCAAATCGTTTAGCAGGAGTCTTGTTGATACCCACCTGACCATCTGAGTCAATAATCATCTCAGTGGTACCATCAAATTTGTTGAACCTCATTGGAGTAGCATCTAGTCTCCTCTGAAGTACAAATGATGATGAGTCACCACCAATTAATTGACCACCTGTAAAGTATATATCTCCTCCGACTTCGAGCTTATATGCACTAGGAGTGATACCTATACCTACACGATCATTTGTATCATCCAATATGAATGTACCGTTATCAAAGTTGACTGATCCAGTTGTAATTAAGTTACTGACTGAACCAATCTCACTGATCAAGTTAAGGTTACCTGTGTGGATAATCTCGTTACTTGTCTGTGTGGTATTAGCATGGTCATATGTCCTGTACTGTAGTCCACCACCAGAGGTTGTGAACTGAATAGTAGCAGCAGTGTAGTCTTGTCCCCCTGCGTTGATAGTAACAGATGCTAGAGCACCATTGATTACTACAGGAGTTACGACAGCATCGGAACCATCACCAAGTATGACTGCTGTCATTCCCTGTGATATATTGGCACCTGCATTTGTGATAGTGAAACTATCTACAGCACCGTTAACGATGTTGACTGTTACATCAGGCATAGTATATGCGATACTCGCTACTCTAATACCATATGTGTAATTGGTAGATGCGTAGTCTGTATCTCTATCATAATACTGTAAGTCAAGAACTCTTGACGCTGAATCAGTAGAGACTGCTAGGTCTGCTACGTCTCTTCCTGCGTTGGTGTCCTGACTTGTATCAAAAAACTTTAACTTTTTATATGTCCCAGTACCACTCGTCTGATTGATAGTTATGTCATCAGTCGAGGTTGTCGCTGCGTTTATTGTTACTGGGTTGTTTGCTGTAAGGTTAGCGTTGAACGTAGATACCGCTGCGACTGTAACTGTATCGTTATTGTCTGATCCTAGTGTGCTGTTACCATCAACCTGTAAGTTACCAGATAATGTAAGGTTAACACCTGTCAAGTCACCTGTGAATATAGGTGATACAAGTGTCTTACTGGTAAGTGTCTGCGTTGATGATACAGTTACGAGAGTATCAGTCTCAACTCCTGCGTCAGGGAAAACAAATGTCCTAGTTGTCCCTGTGGGTAGTTGTGTGGCAGAAAATTTTATTATCTTACTGTTGTCTGAACTGTTAGGTACAGTAAATACAGAGTCATTGATAGCAATGGTAGAGTTGAATCTAATCAGACCAGTACCTAGTGCCTGTAGTGTCAGGTCTAAGTTAGAGTCTGCTGAGTCTCTAGCAGATAATACAAGTGAAGTAGATTGCTTCTCAAGTAATAGTTTGGAGTCACCGAGTGATATGCCCAGTTCACCTTGAGTTGTTGAATATAAACCAGTCGCTGTCTTCTGGTCAAATGCTAGACCAGGCTGGTTCTGTGATCCACCAGGCACAGCCTTGAATATGGATCCTACTTCCGTCTTTTTATTAGTATCTACTGGGTCTGAGTTATCAAGTAACAGAAGGGTATCTGAAGGTGATACTGTTGTCAGTAGAGTTAGGTCTGATATCTTACGAGTTGCCACACGTATCCCTACATTAAGTTCTCCATTTATTTATACGTCTTATCGAAGACAAATGGTCCGTAACGACTGCCCCATGTCTGTTTTCCCTCTTCATCGTATCCTCTGTCCACCACTGTGTACTTATCTTTCTCCAATATTGCCTCAGATCTGAGGTATCCTTCGTTAACCCACACCTTTTTAAAGTTACGTCCAACATACATGTCACCGTCCTTGAGGAAGTGTATATCTGCTACTGGGTTGAGTGCTATGATCTCTCCATTTCTCTCTACTATCTCTATCTCCTTACGTCTATACTCTTTATTATTATACTTATATCTCTGGTGTGATAGGAACTTATTACCCTCTGTCCTCTCATGTGTCAACAGTACATGAGCATAGTAAGATGGCCAACTGGATGCCTGTCCCCAGTTGTTAAAGTCTCCTTCAAACCACTCTAAAAATTCTTCAAGCATTGAACTTGATCGCTAACGTGAACCTATACATTGGAGCAGCAAACGACTGCTGTCGTGCTGAGTGTGGTATGGTGCTGTCAAATATAATTATTCTGCCAGGTTTATATGGGCAGCAGTATTCTATTTCTTGTGCGTCATCACCTAGTAGTATAGTCTCACCACCCCACTCATGCTTCCACTCTCTATTCATATAGTATAGCAATGTCTTGTCACCTTTGCGTGAACTATCACAATGTACATCAGGACTCTCACTGTGGATACCGCAGTTGACATATGCTTTCTCTACATTAGGAGGTACATAGTCGTCAAGGAACCCTGCGATACCATCAGTAAAGAAGTTCTCTACCACCCATTTCTGATCCACATATGATATTGGTTTCTGTGTCTTTATATCCTGTACGTCAAACTTATTGCTACCTGCCAACTGATATGGCAGTGTACATGCTTCAACATATAATCTGATCTGTTGCTGTGTGGGTATGAGGTCATCAATGATGGTCACCTCACCATTAGATAGTTTCATCGAAATTTTAAATTGAATCCAATACTAATACGATCTGTCTCTGACTCATTCTTTTCTACATGATGTCTCACATGAGCAGGAAAGATCAAGCACCTACCAACTGTAGGATGAACCCACATTGATTCGTGGTATCCATTCTCCTCCTTTACCTCTGTGTCTAACTTCCAGTTATATCTAAATCTTGCGTTCTCGTCTTCAAATACTATGTCACCACATTTAAATGGAGTCTGTAAATACAAGACACCAGAAAAGTCCACACCCAAATGAGTGTGTGAGTAATTGTAATCGCCAGTTTTATTAACACTCGCCCACATGCTATTAATATAGAATGGAGCACTACTCAGATTTTTCATTGAGTGTGCTATGTGAGCATATATCAGTAGAGAATATTCAAGAAATGATTGCTGTTCGTGTAAGTTATATTCCGAGTGCCATCCTGCTGAGGATGAGTTACCTTCATGTGTGGTACTGTGCTCATGATATTGTTTAACCCAATCAATTAGTTCAGGTTTTACATCAAAGTCACTGAATAACAGTGGTGTCGGAAATAACGAAACAATCATTCTGTAGTCTTTTTCAATCTTTTACGTATCATTTTCGCATAGGCAACCTCTGCGGGTGTCCATTGCTTTTTATTCTTAATAAGTTTTTTGGCGGTCTTTCGGATTGATTCCGAATTTTCCATGTATTCTAGTATCGTTTTGGTATTTTGTGATATGGTGAGTCATCACCATCATTGAATAGATCGTCATTGATTTCCTCAAGGAGTACATCAAGTTCAAATCCTTCTTCTATGAGGTAACTGCTACCTCTATATAGATCCTCGTTGGTAAAATGAGGTTTCTCTTCTGCTTTCACTACGTCAGCAAGGTTGTTAGGAACTTCCTCTTCATCAAATGAAAAGGGTATGCCATTTATAAAGTATACTTTACATACACCCACTCCGTCAAGTGTACGAAACTCTTTGTGTAGTTGTGTTATCTCTTCCATAAAAAATCAAAAGGGCATTTGTTCTCTGTCTCCTCTTCCTTCCTCAATCTTTGTTTGATGAGGTTCCATGAGAAGTTTTTGTGCCAGTCTTTGAGCCACAAGCTTTGTAGTTGTCGCTTAAGCACTTCTTTAGGGATGGATCGCTTTTCAAGAGTGAATTTGACATCTCTTGTTCTTTGGCTAGAGAATCTAACATAGCAAAGCGGGGATCCTTTTTCGATCCAGATGTTTGAGTCATAGTTCTTTACCGTGAATCCTAAGTTGATAGGTCGTTGCCAAACAGATATAGGAAATGTACCAGACACTACGTCTAGACCCTTCCTTGTCATATCGGGGTGTTGAAACTGTTCAATCCATACGTCACTGTCCTCTGTCCAAAAACAGTAACCTTGTTTGAACTGTACCTCTGGGTGTGTACCGTCCAACCAACCATCACCTAACATGAAATACTCATCGAACACATCTTGTCCAAGATTAGTTTCTAAAAGTTTCTCAGTAGATTTATATATGATACCAAGTGGGAAGCATTGCTTCATGACCCATGTATTCTTATAATATTCTTTGAAAGCAGGGCACTTGGAGTGTCTATAGTCAGGGTCGTATTCTTTGAGAGCAGGAGTTGGTTCCTCAAAATAATCCTCTGGAAAGAAATCGAGTTCCCCTTCATCAAGGAAACTCTCTTCACTTCCACCCATCACATAGTTGTAAAATATTTTTTTAGTCTTCATCTAACGCTTTGTCGAGGTCAGCATCAAGTTGTTCTTGCTTGGATGCTCTCGCTTCTGTTTGTTGAGCGAATGACTTGCTGACCTTACGTTTGTCCACCTTACGTGGTTTTCCTGCCTTGTTCTCCTTGATGATAGTAATAGCATCACCAACCGTGGCAATCTCTCCTGCCTGTTCGTCTCGAATCTCTACACTGAAGCATTCTTCGAGGAACATGACTAACTCAACCATGTCAAGTGAGTCGAGCATGAGGTCGTTCTGGATGTCACTATCCCACTTAATTTCAGTGTCTAGTTCTTCCACCCTTTCACCTAAAGTCTCAGCAATAGCGAGTGCTGCTACATTTAATAGCACTTCGTCTGTCACTGGTTTAGGGGCACTACGTAAGATGTCTTTGATCTTGTGATACGTTGCCGAATGTGACATAATTAATACTTGTAAGTTACTTCATTTACTTGGCACGTTGCTCTGACGAATCCCAATACATTTTGAAATTCCTCTGAGTCATCACATACAAGAGTTTTAACCTCTGAGGTATCACTAATGAGTGTGAAGGTACGTGCGGGGATGTCCACTACGCATTGTTTTAGAAAGTCTGTTTCCATGGGTCATCATATAAATCACTATCCTTAGTATAGGGTAGTGGGTACGCATTCGGAGTGGACATTGTGCCACTATGACATCTGGCATACTTAATGATGTCATTGGCATAGTGCTTGATGTCCTCCAGATTAGCATGGATCTCCTTATAGATCTCCATAGCATTCTTCTGGTTGGGCACTCCTTTAACTTTCTCCTCTATGTAGTTTGCTTTCTCAGCGTCAATAAAATCAACGAGAGTTTTAGCTTGACTAGAAGATATGGTCATACCAAACATTTGGTCTGTTCCTTTACTATAGTACATTCACGTCAGAATGTCAATTAAGGTATATACCGTTATTACATGTAATTCTATATTCGGAATTTGCAGACATACTCGCAGAGCCTGAAGCACTCATTGTAAAATCATTTGTGTTTATCTTTGCGTCTGATCCTTTTGTATCGAGTTCCCATCCTGTTCCTGAACTCTTTGATACTTCCATACCATCGGGTGCACCACCCTCGATACATTCAATATTTTTGCCATGGGTCACTGTCTTAGCACTGCCTTGGACTTCTGTAAAACTGTTTCTACCAACGTTGTCGTACTGACAACCTTTGACGTTGAATCGGAGATCACCCGCTGATTCTAAAGCGAACGTTCCTCCTTCTTTATCCATTCTAATCACACGGTTACCGTTGATAACCTCTGTTAACTGACCACCAGCTGCCATGTCTAGGCGTTTAAAGGTGCATCGTTCGTTAATAGAGTTGGCAATGAATCTGATTTCGTTATCGGCATTGACACCTATTCCAGATGCTGAATCTATGGCGATGTCGCCACACTTTAATTCATATCTACCGTTAACCTTATCAAATCTGTCACCCTCTACCTCTGTGTGTAAGTTTCCTTCCACGTTGAGGTGAGCATCACCGATCACTTGAATGATAAGTTTGTCCTCTTTTTTGTTTTTACCGACCTTGAGGGTGGTCGTTGCGTCACTATTTAGGTGTAAATCTCTTGCACTGATGATATATGTGTCTTCTTCTTCGTCCATTTCAACGATAGAACCAGTCTTACCATTGATAATACGTATCCTTTCACCATCCTCTGTGTTGTCAAACTCCAGTACATGACCCGCTGAGGTCACTGTTACCCAGTTCTTTGGATAGTTCGTAATGTGTTGAGGATTTTCATTCTCTTCACTACTACCATCAAATAGTTCTGTATTAGATGTGTCCTGTCTAGCCATTGTGTCCTACGCAGTCGATGTATGATTGAGATTCAAATATCTCAGTAAATTTAGTAGGTCCTACGTACTGATATGTAGGTACTATCTCAGCACCGAAACCTTCTGAGTCTACAATGCGAGGTTTAACAAAACCAAGAGTCTTGGTCGTGATAGTAGGTGTCAAGAGTCTACCCTTGTCATCAGTTGAGATATCACCTATCTCATCCTGACCCACATAGATCTTAGGTTTTTTATACCCTTCACCTACGTTGGTGATGTCGATGGTGTCGAGCACTGGTAGTATGTCATCACAGTTAGCATATAATGCTGTAGCATTAGCAGGAATAGCGAGGTCATAGAACTCCGTAAGTGGGTTAAGTGTAAATTTATATGTGCCACCAAGTGTCTGTAGTTTTAAACCAGGTGGAACATAAGAAGTCTTCTCTAGTGTTGCTAGAGCAGCAAATCCAGTGTTATCATAATCATAGTCTATTATTTGTAATATTGCTTCGTTAGGATCACCGTCCTCCTCTTGGTAGAAGAGTACATCTCCTGTGTCAGCATAGTCACCCAGTCCCTGAGCATCTACAAGGAAGTGCTTCTGTTCTTTCGGGCAGTATGTATTGTCTGGGTCTAGACCATAACCAACACCAGGCTTGTTGACTCTGACTTTCTCTACCTTACCATCTTTGATGATAGGTGTGAGGTCAGCACCTGATCCTTCTGGATCATTACATGTGAACATTGCTCTCACTCTAGCAGTGGTGTTGATGTTAGATCCCTTCCTTCTCATTAGCACACCAACCATAGCACCTATGTCATCAATGATAGGTAATGCTTTCAAAAGACTGGTGCTCTGTGCATTGTCAAAAATTAATTCTGGGAAGCATGGTTTCTTACGTGTGTTTTCTGGTGAGCAGTTGACAGTATCATAGTTGATCTTACCCTCTGAGTCACGGATAGGATAGACACTATCAAACTTCTCTACTAAACTCTTACCACTCTCGAATGTTCTAGATGTGACACCTGTTCCCGCTGCCCCAACCTCTGCGAACTCACCGTTCTTAGTGTTGAATGCTTTCTTAACAAACTTACCACCTATTAGTTTTGTAACTGGAACCCAACCACGTGAGTTAGGTATCGCTGTGCCAACAAGAGTGGTCTTACCATCTTTGAGAGCACCCTTTGCTGCATCAGCATACTGACTCATCTGCTTCATCTGCTTATCTGCTTCACTTTCCTTAGCACCTGATCCTGTCTCGAATGTTGATAGTCCAAGAGCACAAGATAGATCGCCTTCGCAAACCATGTCGATTAGATCAAGAACTTTACTAGCAATGCCCTGAATGATAGCAGCGTTGTTCTTGATAGCACCAAGTGCACCGTTTAGAATACCGAGAGCAGCATCAATACCAGCCATCAGTTTGTCCATGATGCCACCGAATAGGTCTTGGAAGATATCCTTTGCCAAGCATAATGCAGCGTCTAATGCTTGTGAGAGAAGATCTTTCAATAGACCACCGATTACGTCAGCTAACTCATTGAAGATTTGTTTGAAGAGACAGTTAACAAGATCTCCTATGTTCTTGAGTTGATCAACAGCAGGATCCAATAGTGAAGGGTCAGGGATCTTGATGTCATTGATGACCTTCTGGATCTCTTTCTGTGCCTCCTTCATTACTGTACCCTTGACGTTGGAGAGCACACCACCCATGAAACCTTGTATTCTACTCTGTATCTTCTCAATCTCTTCTGCTACGTCCTCAATCTTACCAGTCTGTTTGTTGATAAACTCACCTATATCATTCTTCTCTATACCTCTAGCAAACTTTAGGAACTCAGCAGTAGCACCCTTGATCTTAACGTCAGATGGTGTACCACACTTACCATTACCTACATGTATAGTATATCTCTTTCTGTCATCTGCTGCTTTCATTGCCTTTGTCGCAGCTGATGCTTCACCACGTGGGTTGACAGTTGATACTGTATTCTCCTCTGTTACTGTCTCCTCTTTCTTCTTGTTAGTTCCTGTCTTTACATCTGACTCTGCTGTGTCAGCTGTACCACCTACGACACCACCACCATCACCATGCTTCTCTGGTTTATAATCAGGTGCATGTACCTGTTGATATCCTTTACTACTTTCTAGTGGTAGTTTAGTGTATACATCCTTTGGGTTCTGGTCACTGATACTACCCATAATGACTGGTATCTGTGCACTGGATCCATCCATGAAGAATCCAACCACCCAACTGTTAACCTGTAACTGTTGAATAGAACCCATACCACTCTTCATAGCATAGACTACTGGCATAACACATGATGCCCATGGTAAGTCTCTAGTTGGTAGTATCTCTTTGTCTGGGTTATGATACCCTACGATTCTGACCTTGACCTTACCTGTATAGTCGTAGTCTTTAGATTCTGCGTTGGCACCCGTATACTCTGGGTCAGACCCGTCGTTCTCGACTTGTCCGATCCACCAGTTAAATCCATCTTTACCGATGGCATGGGCAGCACTTTCTAAATTCATCCTAAACTATCTCTGTATAATGTCACTCGTGTGGTCATAGTATCTGTCTCTGTCAGAAACTGACGATAGATCTTGCCTACTATGTATCTACCACTTGCTTCGGCATCTAGTTCTCCTGACCTAGCATTATACTTATTGATACGTACAACACTTCCAATATATAAATCTTGTTTCCCTTTATAGTCGAAACTAGCTGATTGATTGAAGAAGAATTGATTCCTTATCATAGACTGACTTAACTGTCGTGTCAAGTCCTGTGTGTATGTACCCTCTGTATACATGGCTGTGTCCATCACCTTAGACATAATCCTTGTGGGTGCACCACCAGTCTCTGTGCTACCAAATCTTTTATAGAACTCTGGTAGTTCTGAAGTTGGGTTGAGTTTCTTCATCTCATCGTAGAAATCAGTAACAAAGAATGGTACCTCCTCATACTTAAAGTCTTTCATGTCCAGTGTAAACGTGGTGCTAGCATAACTTCCAAGATTTAAACCACGAAAGATATCACTCGTACCTGTCAATGAGAATCCCTGTACATCTATTTCAGTCTCGTCTTCACTATCTAAGTTTACGTTAATTATTCTGTCAGTCTCCTGTAGCACTAGGGCATCCATTGCTTTGAAATGATATCCATTTCTATCTTCATAGAATAAGTATCCCGCACTAGCCTTACCACTTGTTGACTCTAGGATGGATCTCCATGCTAACCATGAAATAATAGTATATGGATCCCAGTATGGGCTGACGAAAGATAACTGAGTTGATGATATGTCAACATCAATTTGCTTGTCTGACTTTAATTCCTCTGTAATCAGTTCTGTTACTATGTCATGTGTAAACTTACCACCACCTTTACCAAATCTTCTTGATATCTTTGTCGCACCATTCTTTACAGCATCTGGACTGACACAATATAGGGTTGCCTGTGACTTATTACCATCAATAATCATACGATCTTTAACATCATAGACCACCATGCTATATGTAATGACACTATCATCATTATCTGTCCAACTTATATCAATCGGTTCCATACCCATCAAATTTGATAGCATTCCTGTACCAGAATCATTCATCTTGAGTATGAGTACTACATTTGATTTTGTGATGTCCTCAATGTAATGCAACTCTAGTAGATGATTGCTACTAAAAGGTTGTACTATCATTCCATCCTGATCAGTCTCTTTGTCATATACTGAGATTCCGATCTTGAGGTCTAGTAGTCTAAAGTTTCCTTTTACTTCTTCTGTCATAATATGTCTTGAGGTGTCTCCCCTCCATGTGTTGAGGTTATACTAGCGACTAAGTACTTACTAACCTTGAGTGGTGCAGGAGGTAATGAATCTGATTCATCAATACCCATGCCATTGATTCTAATCGCTGCCATCTCCCTCAACATAGCTTCTGTTGTATCAGGTTCGCTAGGATTATAACCCATAGGAAACTTAGTTTTCTGAGCCATTCTTGATTCATTTACAAGGGTGACCTTCTCAGTAAGTTCATTAATATTTTGGTTGTTGTATTGACTACCCTTACTAGCTGGTTGTATTCCACCTAGAAGTTTACTTACAAATCCCGTAGCAGCTTTAACCTGAGTAACTGCTTTAGAGTTCATAAACATATTCTTCGCACCCTGTGTGATATTGCGAATAGAATTCTTCATAGCATCAATCTTAGTATCACCACGAGTTGACAACGTGTCAGGTGCTAGTTTTGGATGTGAAGCACCACCAATACCTAAGTAACCAGGTGCACTCCTTACAAGTGATGGACCTCCCTGTGGAGCATAATCTTCCATGGTTTCATCTGAACCATAGGGATCAACCATCCTCTGAACCTCAGCTTCGTACGCATCTGCTTCTGCCATAAATCCTTCTTCTGTCTGCTGCTTCTTTTTCTTCTTCTTACCACCACCAAACATTCTACCCAAGGCACCGACTATACCACCACCCTGTACAAAGTTTCCAAATCCACTTTCTTTCTTTTTCTTCTTCTTCTTAGTTTTTACACCAAATGTCTTTCCTACCTTAGCTACCTGTCCTTCAACCGCTGCACCCTCACCACCTGGTACATCAAGGTTGTCCAACAATCCTGCTAATCCTGCTGCCACTGCCTTGAGTGGTAGTGCCATCGCATCTGCTAGTGCTTTTTTATACTCATCTAGTCCTAAATCTTTAGTCAGTTCACTGGCAACGTTCTTCTTACCTACCAGTCCTAAGCTCTCTAGTGACTTGACACCTGATTTTGTTTCAGGTCTCTGTGCTCCCTTGTTCAGGAAGTTCTGCATAGGAGACGGTGTAACAGCACCACCCTCTTTCAGTGCCATCCTAGCTTTCTGTGATGTAGCACCACCGTCAGCTATGAATGGGAATGGAGATGTCGTCTTTGGTGCATCCACCTTAAGAGTTGTTTCGCCAGGATCACCCTTGTCACCTTTCTCTCCCTTCTCTGGTTCTTGCTTCTCTTCTTTTTCCTCTACAATTTCTTCTTCTTCCTCGTCTACTTCAGGTTCCTCAAAGTCACTAGAATCACTTAAGTCAAGTGTTTGTAGTGAACCAGGTGAGATAAAGTTAGCAAACTTCCTCATGGTAGTCTGTGCTTTTAATACCTCATATCCATCTGCTAGGTCTCTCTTAATTTTTCCACCAGCTGAGTCATCTCTCTTATCTGCTTCAACAAGACTCTGTATATTTTCTGCCAATAAAAATTCTTTGTACTTATCCTCTTTGAACATAGCGTTCAACAGGGCGTTACGATCCTCGAACAACCCATTAAGATCACTTAGTACCTCATGTACATTGTCTATTGAAGGAAATTTATCCATTTAGTACACCATATTTACCAGAGAAAGGATCTATACCGTATGCTTTCACATCCTTCTCCGTTACTGTCACAATTTTAGTGACGGGAACTGGGAAAGGTTTTACCACAGGTACAGGGAAAGGAACATATTCAATCTTTGTCCTACCACCAAGGATAGATCCCACCATGTTACCTATGCCAGATAGAAGACCAGGACCTCCCATAGAACCACCACTGGTTGGCCACTTGACTGTGTTAGTTAGTGGGAACCCATAGGATGCACCGCCTTTACCTGTCGCACCTCCTGATGGTGGTTCGACTGCACTCAAGTTGATCAGTGGTGCATAAGGCAATGGGTCTCCTGCCCCACCATATCTAGTTGAGTCTTTCTTGTTATCTGCCTCAAAGTGAAGGTGTGGTCCTGTAGAACTACCTGAGCCAGGATCACCGACTGCTCCACCAGTTTCAGCAAGTTTCTCTCCTGCCATAAACTCACCAGTTTTCTTAACAAACTTACTTAAGTGTGCTATACGCATCTGTATTTTGGCAGCTGGTAACCAGACATCCATCATGTTTCCATATCCACCATACTCACCAGCTGCTAATATCTCACCTGGCTCAGTAAATCCTACGGGTGTGCCTACGGGAGTTCCTATGTCCACACCACCATGAGGTCTTGATCTTCCTTCTGTTGATCCATACTTATCAGTAATTGGGAAGTTTGCTATTGACGTAGCAGTGTCTGAATCCCATGATGATGAAGTCATCACACCATTGACATCAGATATCGTATTCTTTACTGTTCTTTTTCTAAATTTTAATTTTTTACCATCTGCCCTAGCTGGTCTACTAAGCATACCCATTGCCATGCCTATGGGTGTCATCCCGAATGCTCCCTTAGCAAGACCCATGGCACCACCAGCCATCTTCTTCAGGAATCCTCCTGCCAGTTTTGCTATCTTACCACCCTTGAACACTGATATAGGTTTGCCTTTCTGTCCAAACACTGCTGCTATCTTTGCTGTCTCACCCAATATCCTTGAGGATTCTGATGTTGGTACAGGTAATGTAGACAAGAACCCTGTAGTGACATCTGTTAGTATGTTACCAACATTACTTAATAGACTTCGGAAAACAGGACCTAACTTAGAGTGTGGTACAACGAGTTCAGGTTCACCACCCTCAGCGATCAGTGCTTGTGTAGGTGAACTAACTTCACCCCCGTCTTTCATACCCGTGACATCTTTAGCGATCAGAGCAGCATCTATTCCTGCTGATATAGCAGTACCTGGACCTGGTATTGTAGATGCTATACCTGATCCCGCTTCCATAAGGGCACCTTGGACATCACCCGCCAGTAATCTTTGTGCTCCAAACCCTAGTCCAGCTATGAGACCTATAACTGGTATCTTCTTCAATCCTATCTTGACTGCTGTCTTGGCAGCAAGTTTCGCTCCTACCTTAGCACCCGCCTTCTGTAGTCCCTTCTTCGTTGCTGTCTTTACTAATTTCTGGGCTACCTTCTTCTTAGCAGACTTAGGTATCAGGTTACTTATATTCTTCTTTAATGCTGCAGGTGCTGTTACTACCTTATCAAGAGCTGCTTTCTTTACACCCTTGACCTTACCGCCAATCTTTTTACCTATTCCACCGACAAATTTCTTTGCTCTACCAAATGGAGAACGCTGCACCTTCCTGTTTAGTTTAAGACCACCAGCTCTCAGGTTACGCCTAAACCTACCAAGTTTAGTCTTCTTATTTAATTTCTTATTACCAAGTGCCTTCTTTATCTTCCTTAACTTGTTTACGGTGTTTAATACACCACCACCTCTACGTTTCTTCTTTTTCTTCTCCTCTTCCTTCTGTGACTTACCTCTTACTGAAACTCTGGTCTGTTGTACCTGAGTCATAAAGAAGAACTTCCTTCTATTCCTGAGATACTCGATGTACTCCATCTCAGTATCTAACATCTCCTTGGCTGTAGAAGTTACCTTACCCGCAACAGGTAAGATCTTAACCCCAAAGATTTTAGATAGACGAGTGTTCATTACTTACGTTTTTGACGTTCCTTTTCTATACGATCTCTCTCATCCTTTAACCACTTAGCAAGCATATTGACGTAAATGTCACGCTCCCAAGGGATCATATTTTCTATGTCACTCAGAGTATATTTATGGTGTTGCACCAAGGCGAAATTCGTTTGATAGAATCTTGCTAACCCCTCTTGGAATAGGGCTACCCGAAAAAATTAATCAGTCCTTCGATACTTGCACTAGTTTTAACCCCTGTGTTAGGATTTGTAACTGTAATATCATGGCGAAGAGTAGGCATAGTGTCAAAGAAGTTTTGGACACTTTCAAACTGATCGTTAGTAAGCTTCTCAAGCCACGACTGAGCTTCTTTAGGTGTAAATGATCCACAATCTTCTCCTTTATTAAATACTCTGTCGATGCATGAGGATACCAGTTCGTAGGGATCCACTTCCTCTTCAGTAAAATTGACCTTAGTGAAGTAGTCTAGGTTAGGATACTTCATGACGACTACGATGTCATCATTGAGTTTAATCTCCTTGGCATGTCCCTCTGGGAACTTAACCTTGACTGCATCGACGGGGAAAGTCACGGGGACTTTAGTTTCTTTGTCGTCATCACATGGCACCTCTACCTCAATAGTTTCTTGGATAGATCTACCACGTAGTTGTAGGAAAATATATTCAACATCAAAGATGGCAAGGTCGTCCATCTTAAATCTACTGGTGATACAGCTTTTGAATATATCTTTGATTGCTTCTAGTATCTGAGCACTGTCGTTCTCTTCCAATGCTAGGATCAGAATCTTCTGTTCTTTAACAAGGAAGGGACGATATTTTAGTTTCTTCTTAGACGAAGGTACAACCAACTCATAGGTTGGAGTGATTATATCAGGTAATGGCATAATAAATTAGTCCGTATATATTATATATCAGCCTTCTACAGGGATTACTTTAGGTACAGCGAACGGTACATACTCAGCATACTCATAGTACATTCCTATACTCAACTTCACAACTCCAGATCCAGATGAACTGTAAGGTACAGATGACATCATATAAGGATATGAGTTGATTAGTTTGATGGTGAACACGTGGTACTGGTCATCCTTGTATGAGTTACTACCTGCAGCAGGATACTTCTCATACTTCTTGATGATAGTATCAGCAACATAGTCAGAGTAATAGTTCTGTGTCAATGCTCTCTGTAACTTACCGAAGTTGCCTTGTTCAGCACCTTGTATGAAGTCTTGCCATCCTCTAAAAAATCTATATGCTTCAGATGTGACATCAAGTATGAATGACAGATCCATCTCATTATATACCTTTGCCATTGCTGGCTTCATATTAATTCCTTTATGTACTGACTTGACATCCTGACTTGTTAATGAGGTGCCAGGTATCTGGATCTCGTTTGCGAGATCAACCATAAGTTTGTTGAAAGAGAGTTGCTCTATACCATACTCTACTAATCGTGTCTTTAATAAATTACTGACACCACCAAACTCCAGATCATATTGGTTGGTAGAACTAGGTCCTCCACTGTTTTGTAGATCTGCTAAGAATGATGTAACGCTTTTGAGAGTCATAAATAACCCATATGGGGTGGTATTTTTATTTATGTCTCTAAAACAAGGAAAGTTCAAACCAAAGTACTATAAGAAGTACAATGGAGATCCCACTGACATATTTTATAGGTCAGGATGGGAACTTAAGTTCATGAACTGGTGCGATATGGATAGTAAAGTTGTTAGTTGGTCGTCAGAAGAGATAGTTATCCCATACAAGTGCCCTACAGATAACAGGGTGCATAGGTATTTCCCAGACTTCTGGGTCAGAGTCAAAGAACCCAAAGGAACCAAAGAGTACCTAGTGGAGGTGAAACCATTGAAACAAACAATGGAACCAAAACCACAGAAACGTCAAACCAAACGATACATCACGGAGGTGTTGACCTATGCTAAAAACGATGCAAAGTGGAGGGCAGCTAAGGAATACTGCCTCGACAGAGGAATCGAGTTCAGAATCATCACAGAACGAGAGCTCAGAATTAACTACTCTGCTCCAAAGTCTAAGGGGAAGCAAGCTAAGCAAAGCTCAACTAAGAGAAAAAATATTTGAAGCACTCTATGATAATGCTACTGAGCAACCAGAGGTAGGTAAGTTCTACTTCTTTGAGTATGACCCGAAGTTTAGAGATAGTTTAAAGAAATGGGATGAGTACCCACTAATAAAACTCATGGAAATTAAGAAGAATATGATGTTAGGAATGAATATTCACTTCCTCAGACCAAAAGCTAGACTTGGGGCACTAAATAAAGAGGAAGCACCTATGTCGACGCTTCGCTACTACATACCTAAGAATGCCGATAACTTGTTCTTCGAGATACCAGAGGAAGACATGCAGGCAATGAGTCAACTACCACTAGAACAATTCCACACAAATAGATGACATCTGGAAATAAAGTATTATATGGAGATTATAAGGAGTATCCTAAAGGAATAAAGGATATACCTTTTGCTTCGTATTTAAAAATTACAAGGTATCAGTATAATGAAGGTATCAAGAAAGCAAGAGCTGGTGGAGAACAGGGTGCTTTTGGTGCTCTAGGTAATGAAGCAACCCAGAAGATCGTCGATTCAACAAGAGGTGCAGCAGCATTCACGTTTGGTGGACTAGACAAGCAGTCTGGTGAGCTGAATAGATTTCAAGCAGAGATTTCAGCAATAGCTAGGAGTCAGATGTCCAAAGGGGCAGATAAGAAGAAAAGAGACGGATCTCTTAAGAAGATTAAGGAAGGAGACTATAGCAATATATCATTCCCCATCAAATTACAAGATGGAACAGAAGTAGAAACCAGTGCTGAGTTAGCATCAATAAAGAATAAAGCAATAGAAGTTGCCAATAGCACATCTTCAATATATTTCTTACCCATGCCTAATGAGTTTCAATATTCATATGGAGCAGAGTGGGGAAATACATTCAAGTTGGGCACCATGGCAAGATTACTTGATGATCCAGCTGGAGCTGTAGGTCAAATGGCTGCCACAGGTGCAGTGGGTGCAGCGGGTAATGCTCTCTCACAACTGGGTTCTGAAGCTTTGGAAGGAGCAGGTGGAGATATATCTCAACTTCTTGGTTCTGCATTTAAATCAGCAGCAGATCCATTAGGGCAGAACGGAAATATTGCAAATCCAGTTAACGTGTTAGGTCTAGCAGGGTTAGCACCTAATGAGAATGCTATCATGTTGTTTAGTAAAATGACTATGAGAGATTTTAGTCTATCGTTTGAGTTCTTCTCACGTGACGAGAATGAAGCGAACGACGTTGATAGAATCATTAACGGATTCAAGACGGGTATGCACCCAACAGCAAACACCAACGCAACGGGAGGTGTACTGGGGTTCCCAGATGTGTTCCTATTGGAACCATGGTTCGGTCTAACTGATGAAGATGGTAATGTTAAAGACGGTGGTAGTCCACACCCAATGATGCCACGTTCTAAGATGTGTGCTCTCACAAGTCTTTCAGTTAACTCTTCACCATCTAACAATTTTGTAACTACAAAAGATGGTAAGTTACCACTACAGACTGTTATTATGAACTTCTCAGAGACAACAGCACTCACACGTTCAGATCTAGATACAGGAAAATTCTAATGAGTTTATTTGAAAACGCACCCAATGTAGTATACAACTATACCGATCAAATTTTAGATCCGAAAATTTATACTGCGAAAAATTTATGGAGAAGAAATGACATCAGAGACGACTATCTATCAAACGTCGTACTATTTGATGACTTCTTTATCAATCCTGGCGAAACACCAGAGTCTATAGCATTTAATTATTATGAGAGAGCAGATTTTGGATGGACTATTCTAATAGTAAATGACATCACTAACTTCCATGAGCAGTGGCCAAGGTCAGCAACAGCATTAAAAGAGTATGTGTACAATAAGTATGATAATCCTGACTATGTGATGATGTATGAGACAACAAATGTTGTAGATGCTTTAGGTCGTCAGATCGTGAAAGAAGGATTAAGAGTGCCTTCTAACTATCAGGTGACATACTATGATGGTACAGCATCTGCGGGTGTAACTGTAAATCCAGTGTCACCAGTGACATACTTTGAATATGAACAGAGATTGAATAATGAGAAGGAGAAGATACAATTAATAAAACCCACCTATATCCAAGAGTTCGTAAATATATACGTAGCCTCCCTTCATCAAGGTGGGTCTTTAGTTGTAGGTCAGTCTAAGACTGAAATTAAAATAGACTAAGGAACAAATCCTATTCCTGTGTCAGGTAAATCGCCTGGATCAATAGTATAAGTAAATCCATCGTCCGTGAATGATGGAAAATCATAACCCAGAGCATCACCTAGAGCATCCATATCGCCACCGACTCTTTCGTTAGAGAAGGTGGTTTTGTGGTCTTCATCGAAGATTTTTAATCCTGCGTCTGTTAACACATGGTTGTACATCTTCTCGAATACACTTGGTGGTATGGTACAAATATGAGCACCGTTCCAGAATGCGAGTGTAACCTTAGCAACGTCACGAATAGATGCTGCCAATACCTCAGTATGGATACCATGTTTCTTGTAGATATCAACTATAGAACGAACAACTTCTACACCTGAGTGAGAGTTGTCTTCTAGTCGACCAACAAAAGGTGAGACATATGCTGCCCCTGCCTTTGCTGCTAGGATTGCTTGTGCTGTACTGAATATTAATGTTACGTTAACTCTAATTAATTCTTTTGAAAGAATGTTACAAGCAAGGAGTCCGTCTGGTGTACACGGAACCTTGATTGTAGCACAGTCACCAAACTTTGCTTTTAGTCTACGACCTTCAGAGATCATAGCTTCGGCATTGCCTACGACTTCCATAGAGATATCACTGATTCCTATGTCTTTGAGTTTTTGATACACCTGTTCTGGGTGTCTGCCACTCTTCATTATAAGGGTAGGGTTGGTTGTTACACCATCAATAAGACCTGTTTCGTATGCGTCTTTAATTGCCCATACGTCAGCGGAGTCAATGAAAATCTTCATAGTTATTCGTTAGCAAGTTTAGCAAAGTAGGATAATGCGTCATCTTCTTCTTCGTTTGGAGCAGATGCCGACTTGAAGGATGGAGCTGCGGATGCTGCTATCTCAGTAGCACCTTTGACCTCTCTATACTTTCCTTCTGACTCATCTTCCAACTCTGCGTCTGGGACTCTACGAGTTGGTTGAGTAGCACTAAGAACTGTCTGTAAACGAGTCTCTAACTCTTCAAAAGTTTTGAACTTATCAGCAGCAGTGAAGTCAGTTAGACTGTACTGTTGTGACCATAGTGTCTCTAACTCTGAATCATCAAATCCTTTTAGTGTGCTTGGTTCAGCAAACTCAGACTTGTCATAGTTCCAATAACCTTCTACCTTTCTGATCTTCACCTTGAAGTCAGCACCCTTCCAAAAATCGAATGGGTTGATAGGGGTCTCATCAGCAAATGCGGGTTGCATTGCTTCGGTAAGTTTATCAAAAATCTTCTTACCATACTTGTAAAGGAATACTCTTCCTTCGTTTGATGGATTAGCAGGATCTTGTACAACATAGATGTTGCTGTAGTAGGAGAGTTTTCTCTTCTGCTTACGAGCAGTCTCTTTGTCAGAGTCTTGTCCACTATTCCATAGTGTTCTGTTTAGGTCTGAAACAGGATCTTTTTTGCCTAAAGTTGTGAGAGAGTTCTCGATATACCATCCACCAGGACCTTGGAAGGCATGACTCCAAACTTGTGCCCAAGGAAGGTCTTCTCCATCGGGTGCGGGTAGGAACCTGATTACTGCGTAACCATTGCCCGCTTTGTCTACTTCTGGTTTCCAAAGACGCTCGTCGGCACCTCTGACCTCAGTCTTGTTAAGTGACTCTGCCTTTGTTAGTAGGTCAGTATAACTTGACTTTTTAAGTGAAGCAAATGACATGTATTTCTCCGTATTGTGTGTATTGTGCTATGTGATCGCACGTTCTATTTATAGCAAAAAAGAAAGTCGTTGACAAGGCTTTCAGACTTTTCCTTGCCAAACTTTTGTGCTAAGTAAGGACCCACTGGATCCAATCGAGTCATATAAGTATCAAAGTCCTTATACACGTTCGTGTCTGTCCCTTTCGGTTGATTTAATTCTACCATCTCTTTGTATTTTGTCAAGTACTTCTTGAATGTGTCGAGGTGCTCATCAACCTCTTCCATAGGGCAATACCTGACATATATGTTCTCTGAGAAGTGATTACCACGTTCAAAGAAACGGTAGTCTTCAGTACATTTTGGTAGGTCATCTACACCGAACAGATACTTCTCTGTAGGGTGTTGGAAGTCAAAGACTATGATGACTCTCTTCTGTGTGAACCCCATGAGATCCATGCCGAAGCATGGTAGATTTGATCCAGTGTTAGGATAGATGATCGTATTATATACGTGCGTCTTGTCACTCCATATGTCTACCTCTCTAGACTTGATGAAGTGCTTATTCTTGTAAGTCTTAGCAGTGAGGTTAGTACCTTTACCTTCCCACTCTGCCCATGTGTTCTGATATTCTAAATCAGGGAAGGTGTTCCATACTGCTTCCTTCCAGTTTTTCCATAAATTCATTAGTTAAAGATTCCGTACGGTGTCAAGTCATATTTTACCTTAGCAATGCCCTCATGCTTTACACGTGTGGGTTGTCCTATCTTTTGTAAGATGTCGCCAGGTATTTTCTTTTTGGTTATGTCATAAGGTATAGGTGCGTTTGATACGCACACCCTAACACACTCCCATTCTTCTTCAGTTAATTCAATGTGGGTCATAGTATCTAATGAGTGCTCCTGCTACAGCAACAAGCACTACAACAATAATAAGGGCGGTCATTTTGCTTCCTCCAATTCTTCGATCATTTTCTCTACTTGTTCTTTCAAGGAAGTATAGAACTGAGAGTTAACGTGCTCAGGTTTCATCCCCAACAGTGTCGCTGCCTCACGTACCTGTGCCAGTATGCGTTTTGCTTCTGGTCTATCAGATAAGGTGACACGCATGAACATTGTCTGTTGTAGATCAATGAGTTCTAACAACTTTATTAGTTGCTGAATCTTTTGATCCACTGTGAGAATGATCCCCATGCGATTAATATCGACATAGAGATCCTGCATACGTTTTAATTCGTCCTGAACTACGTCAGACTCGAAGAATTTCATAGAAAGAGCTCCTTGAGAACTTTGCGATGCTTATCGGTAGATGTCTTTAGTAATGGTTCGTACTTTGTGATCTTAGTCTTGGCATCTTGCCAAACTGGATCTGTCGCAGTTACGTTTTTACAAAACTCAAACATCTTTTCCATTATAACCACCGACTCTAACTGTATCTTACCACCCATCCACAATTTAATCAAGGTAGGGTGTGGTTTACCTGTGAACAAGTCATTGAAATTATCACATGACTCCTTCATTATATTAGCGTCGCTCTGAAAAATATACGATAAGGATTGCAGTTTTCTTATATAGTCAAGATAGTTCCGTTCTCCGTTGGCGGTCATTGCACCTATCCATTCACTATTCTCTTGTACAAAATTAGATAGGTAGAACCTAGCTAATTCATCCTCATTATATTTGCGTGATAATTTTACAAAGAAATATTTGTCTTTTCTCTTGTCGTAAGTCTCTGGTTTTGCTTTGGCAAATTGATTCCTTGCGAAGTCGTAAGTTTTGGTTTTGAAATGATTACGCATGGCAAGGTACATGCGATAAGCATCATACCCCTTCACAATGCTAAGAATCCTCTACTCCCCTTCTTGATGAAATTTAACTTTTGTGCTTCGTACTTAAGTTTTTCCTTAAGTGGTTTGTTGATTAATTTATTAACCCCTTCTATCTCAATAGCTTTCTCTTCACAATACATTACTATTGCTTCAATATAATTAAGAGAACCATCTTTGACGATGTTCTCAATCTCAAGCGAAAACTTGCTCGCGGTCATAAAATTTTCCTCTAGGGCATCATTAAGTTTTTTACCAGTCGCCATGGATACTCCTGTAATAGTCGATGTACTCTTTTAATTTGGGTACGTACGTAAGAATGTCTTTCTTAACAAAGACTTGTGGAGTGCCAGTTTCCACTGCGATGATGGTTACAATTTGTTTAACCTTTAAACCTGTAAGTTCTTGAAACATTATAGCATAAGCGGTTTCTTGTGAAAAATAGTCTTGTACCCATTCTTCACGCTTGAACTTAGTTGACGTTTTAAAATCTATAATCGCTAGTTCATTATCATATTCAGCAATACAGTCGACTCGTCCTGCGAGTTTCAGAGTGTGAGAATATAGAGATTCTTCTAGTGCGTGTATATTATTTATCTTGTCAATATAAGGTCGTATCTGGTGAAACATACCTAATGATAGCACATCATCCCTGTATCTGTCTAGAGGGAGGTTGTTTAGATAGTCTTCTGCTAACTTGTGACACTTGTTGCCACGTGTAGTCGCACGTTTAGATATAGCATTCGCTTTCTCCTCACCGACCTTACGTCGCCATTCCATTATAGATTTCTTCTTCTTTTCACCAATGACAGTTGTAACAGAAGGGTAGGATGCACCCTCAACGAAGTACCTCCTACCCTGTTCTGTTGTCTTTGCTTTTAAGTCTGGAAAATTATGTAGATTTAGATGTTTAAAGTCCAAGATTCAATTTATTAATAAGATAAGACTTCACCAGTCCAGAACGAACTATGTCCTGTATACCAAACTCTACCATTTCAAATTCATCCATACCTTGAATGATCTTCATGAAGTCTAAGATACCGTTTCTCTCGTTAGTTTTCTGTAAGTCAGTTTGAGCAGCATCACCCGCAAAGATAATCTTTGTGTTGACACCTAACCTAGTTATGATACTATCTAACTCGTGAAAATTCAAGTTCTGCATTTCATCAACCAACACGATAGCGTTGTCTAGTGTGGTGCCACGTAGGAAAGATGTGCTCCAGAATGAGATAGTCTCCTGTGCCTTGAGATTAGCATATAGCATGCTAAAACTAGCATCATCAGGCATCTTGAACATGTAACGTACCATATTCTGATATGGTATCTGATACAACTCTGCCTTGTCATCGTGGTCACCAGGCAAGAAACCAATCTCTCTGGTAGGCACCAGTGATCGTACAATGTATAGTTTGTCGTAAGATGTCTGTTCGTTAAGTATCTCTTGTAGTGCTAGGTACATACCTATGAAGGTCTTTCCTGTGCCTGCAGCACCATACATGTATAAGTTCTTCTGTTTAGAGAACGCATCAAAAACTTTCTCCTGACTTGGTGTCAGAGGTTTTATCTGAGTTAGATATCCTGAGTTAATAGGTTTGCGTTTCATTTGTCTTCTAGTCAGTCCAACCATTGAAGGTTGCTTCTTGTCTTTAACAGGCATAGAATTAAGGAGCCTCGAATTTAGCGTAGGGGTGATGTTTTTTTACATTGCGAAGTCTGTCTTTGAAACCATCAGGTAACTTGTCCTGATAGTCTCCCACTCCAGAGACCACAGCGGGTGATCCTGCTTGCCAGTCTTTATCCCAATCGGGATGGTTATCTCTCCAATCCTCATACTGGGCGAGTGTCATTGAGAGTTCTTTCATCTCTCCTGTTTTTGAGTTTTTAACTGGGTAAATTGCCATTATGTTGTCCAATCAAGTGCTTCTGATACTGTAGGGAACTCACGTATGAACACCTTACGACATGCCTCAGCAATGTCCATGTGTTCTTTCTGAGTGCCATGAGCACTTCTTAAATTTATATAGTGAACCCACGACCTACATGATCCTGTCATGTATAGTTTGGTAGGAGTTGCTAACGGTAGTACAAATCTAGCACACTCTTTAGCGACACCTTCACGAATAAGTTCATTATATAAGTCTATGCCCTCAGCGAAATACGCTGCTATAACCTTCTGTAGTCTAGTCCTCTGCTCATCTGAAATATCATCTATACTATTCTGTCTATTCTTCTCGTCTTGTCTTCTAAGTTCTGGTATGGGTATCTCTCCCAATAGGTTGGTGTTAGCATATCGCTGACTAAACTCTTGGAACGTAAATGACCTATGCCTCAATATCTGTGCTGCTAGACCTCTAGTAGTGGATATCTCCACAGTCATAGATGCCTGTTCAAACACTGACCAGTGATCATGTTTAATACAGTACTTGAGTAACCCTGCCACCTTGGGGTTCTCTTGATTATTGGGGTTAGATACTCTTGCGATGTACCCCATGGTCTTTTCAGCATCAGGGGTTATTGATATTAATTTGACTGGTGTCGGTCTCAGTTTCATTACGTTGTGATGATGTATGTTGATAAAGTGCCTCGAATATCTCGTCTGCTAGATCGTCGATATCCTCAGTTTCTGACTTGAATTCAAACAAGTCATCCTTTCTTTTTAGTAGCTCCTTTATTTGATGCGTCGATGTATTTGTTGGCATCGAAGAGTTTTGCGGTGACGTTTCCATTTGTATACTCTATGCTTTGTAAACTGCCCCTACCTAGGGAGTCATAGTAACAATCAAAAATATTGACCTTGAGACCAATAATGATGTCATGGTGCTCAACTCCGTTCTCCATGTAAGTGACAAGGTAGGAATTGCGAGGAAGTTTAGTATTCTTAGCAAGTGACCTTTCACAGTCAATCTCTAATACTGTAATACCATACTTTTCTGATTTTTCTGGTACGTCTTGGTTTTTACCCCAAACAGTCATCCTCTGTTGCCCCACTCTATTTGGGGAAATGCTTCAGATACCACTGCCTTAGTGACTCTGTATTTCTTTTGAATAGTCTTGTTACAGGCAGCGATGAATAAATCTGCTTCATCTTCCTGTAGACCTTCTAATAGTTGAATAAACAACTTCTCTCTGTTCATGTTGTTAAGAGACGTATCTCCTCCTTGGAAGAAACGATAGAATCCCTTGTATTCATGATCTAGTCGAGTGTGCTCTGTTCCTGCGGGTGCTTCATTCCTATTGAATGGTACGTCACCCTCTGGGAGCAAGAACTTAAGAGACTCATCAAAGTTGATGATGAGTATTGCTCTTAGTCCGTTGTTGTTGTACTTCTGTAGTAATTCTACTTTCTCTTTCTTTGTTTTAGCAGAAGAGACTTGTTGTATAATTTCAGTCAACAACGCATCATTTGGTAATTTTTTTGCCATAATAAGTTTACCTATCAAATCAGTATACTACTAATCATCGTCATCGTCAAGTAGTAGGTCATCATCCATGAATTTAACTGCTAGCAGTTCTTCATTAACATATGAACCATTACCATCCAAGAACTCAGGATGTAGATTATCTAGTTGACGCTTGTATGTGTTTTGGTCAACGGTACCTCTATATATCCATCCTATCACACCGCCTAATCCAAAGGCGAATATGGTGCTAATGCTAGCAACCCAGATCATTAAGTTAATTTCCATTGCTCTCCGTGATGTCAAATTTAATTCTAAAACGACACCTCCACTTAATAAAAGGGAGGGTCAAGTCTAAGTCTAGTTTGGACTTCTTTTCCCTCCTTGCTCTTGGGAGCATAAGCTCTATGCCTTTATTTAGCGATGGATTTTTTTCTTCTGCCTGGTCGGTGCTCCCACTCGTATTTTTTGGCATCTTCGATAATTCCCCTCAAGTATTTTACAATTTTTCTCGCTTCTGGTTTGCTGAGAAAGTGGTACGCTTCACGTATTTGCGTATGGTCGGAGTCTTTTCCACCCTTGATGTACTCCTCAAGGTCGTGTGCGGTCTCTTCTAATGCTTTAGCAGTAGTTGACTCCAAAAACTCTAATGTCGCCTTTCTAGTCGCTTTTGAGTGCTGTAGAAGGGGATATAATTTGAAGAGGAATCTCTTCTCCATAATTGCTACATCCATTGCTTTTTCAGCAAGGGCATAGATGTCGTCTGTCATCGGTTTAGACAAAGTTGTGCTCTCTTAAGTATTTTACAGTGTCGGTACACCCACCGAGTTTCTTTCCGTTGACAGTAACTTGGGGGAATGAAGCACCCTTTCCAAATTCATCATAGAATTCATCTCGTTGGAAGTCCGTATTCAGATCATATACTACATGTGGCAATTTGGCAAGCTCTAAGACTTTTTTGACTTGGGTGCAGAAAGGGCACCCATCCTTTGAGTAGATCGTAAAATTCATGTTGGGACTTCGTAATTGAACCATCCAGTAGCTATATATTTCTCTTCTATCTCAGATATTTGACCTTTGTGAACATGTGTCCATCCTGATGGCCATATGCTGACTCTGCCAACAATACACTCCATAGTAAACCCTTGCTCAAGGAACATTGTTCCTCCATCCGAGCAATTATTTAGAAATATACTCCATGCCAAAGCACGTGTTGTTTGTGGATTTGGATAATTTACGAAATTAGTCGTTTCATGGTGCCACAACTTAAAACCGCCTTTTGGTTTATAGTGCTGTAGGTTGAAACTGTCGTGTAACGTGAATCTGTCCGTATGTTGTAAATTCTTATGATCTTTCTCGTATCGCTCAAATGCCTGTGTAAGAGCACCGTAGATTATCCTATGAGTCAGAGAAGACTCCGTAAATCTCGTATAGAGGTCTGTGGAGTCCTTTAACTCAGGATCGACAAAACCATACCCTATCTTACCCGCTTCTCTATCTGGGTGCTTGTTAAAATATTGAATTATGACATTACATTCATCAGCGGTCAAAATGTCATCATATATGCCGATAAAATCCATTTAGTCGTCGTAAACTAAACATTCTGGTTCGTCAGGGTGCATGTCGCAAAACAACTCTAATGCGTTAGGGTCGTGGTGATCTCCTGCCTTAATCTCATCTTTATGATGTTCTACATACTCTTCTAGTTCATGTAGTTCCTCTTTGTAGTGTCTTCGTGCTGCTGAAGAAACTGTTGGATCGTCAATGATCTCTTTGTCTTTTTGAATGTGATCTTCTATTGATTTCATAATAGTACCTCGTGTGTACACTAATATTTAGGTAAAACCCTCCAGAGCAAAAAATACCCCGAATATTTTTTCCACTTTTCTGGGCACAGAAAGTCGAATTTCCCTACAGTATAGCATAAAAAAAGACCTCCTGTAAACAGGGGGTCTTTAATCTCGAACAATATTATTTATAGTGCGTTACCACGAGGTAGTACCTCTTCTGGGAACACAAAGTTCTCATGTGGTTGGTCGACGGATGACATCCATGCTCTCATACCTTCATTAAGAAGAATGTTCTTCGTGTAGAAAGTCTCGAACTCTGGGTCTTCTGCTGCTCTTATCTCTTGAGATACGAAGTCGTATGCTCTGAGGTTAAGTGCTAGACCTACAATACCGATTGATGATGTCCACATACCCATCACAGGTACGAACAACATAAGGAAGTGTAAGAATCTTTTGTTTGAAAATGCTATACCAAATATCTGTGACCAGAATCTGTTTGCTGTAATCATACTGTAAGTTTCTTCTTCCTGTGTAGGATCGAATGCTCTGAATGTAGAACTTTGGATCTTACCTTCAGTGTAGACTGAAGTGTCTTCATACAGTGTGTTTTGTACTGTAGCACCATGAATGGCACAGAGTAATGCTCCACCTAGTATTCCTGCTACACCCATCATGTGAAATGGATTTAGAGTTATGTTGTGGAAACCTTGTATGAATAAGATATAACGAAAGATTGCTGCGACACCGAATGAAGGTGCGAAGAACCAACTGTGCTGCCCTAGTGGGTAGATCAGAAAGATGCTTGTGAAGACTGCGATAACTGCTGAGAATGCTAGTGCGTTGTAAGGTCTGATGCCTACAAGTCCTGCGATCTCAAACTGTCTTAACATAAAACCTATGAGTCCGAACACACCGTGAAGTGCTACGAAGTTCCAAAGTCCACCGAGTTGTAACCAACGAACGAATGAACCTTGTGCTTCAGGTCCCCAAAGGAACAGAAGGCTATGACCCATTGCGTCACCAGGTGTTGACACTGCTGCTGTTAAGAAGTTTGCTCCCTCTAAGTAAGAGGATGCGATACCATGTGTATACCATGAGGTAACGAAAGTAGTTCCAACGAACCAACCTCCGATAGCAAGGTAAGCACAAGGTAGAAGTAGAAGACCAGACCATCCGATGAATACGAAACGATCTCTCTTCAACC
>VMHT01117054.1_pt1 | contig 44859 bp, 39 predicted proteins | sample 4693611 | NCBI WGS metagenome assembly VMHT01 (sample SAMN12280063, study PRJNA550983) | marine metagenome | isolation source: seawater sampled from same location over 5 years 0.02-0.2 micron viral filtrate | place: USA: collected off the coast of southern California halfway between the port... ... | reverse complement strand
TCCTGCTCCGCCTGCACTACCTGGAGCTGGCGATTCACCACCAACGGCGCCAGCGCCACCGCCTCCACCTCCTGTTGTCCATGATGCGTTATCAGAGTGACCCGGACCGCCATTATTACCTTGTGGGGGACTTGTAGGTGGGGTATTTCCAGCTCCACCTGCATAAGCATTATTAGGATAACCACCGGCTCCGCCACCAGAACCTCCAGCACCTCCAACTGCTCTTGATCCTCCGTAACCACCGCCTGTTGAAACTATATCTGTAAAAGGTGATGGTGATGTAATAGATGAATCAGTACCTTTTGTTCCAGGATTAAATGCACTAGAACCACCGGTGCCAGCAGCTCCGCCAGCACCAATTGTAAACTTGTATTCTTGGTCTTTAACTAAAGAAAGACCCGAAGTGAATCTAAATCCACCTGCACCTCCACCGGCACCTCCAGCACCACCGCCTCCACCACCTCCAATTATTAAAAATTCTGCACCTGTCATGGCAAAACTTGGTATAAAATTAGCAGTAGATGTAAATTCATGAACAGCATTTGTACCATCTATTGTTTGCGTACCACCAGTTGAGTTTGTGGCCGCATTTGCTGTTCCTACAACATTGAGGGTATTTAATCCTATCGGGTATTGATAACCGAGTGGTCTAGCTTTGTGTTTAATTCCCACTAAACTGGTCCTCCGTTGCTTCCATCTATATCATAAATAACTGAATCACTAGTTTGTTCCATAACATATCTGAAAATTACAATTCCTGAACCGCCGGCGGCTCCTGTGCTATTATTATGTCCTGCGGCTCCTCCGCCTCCACCGGTGTTTACTGTTCCAGCAGATAGAGCTGCAGCTGCTACACCACCAGCACCACCTCCTCCTGCACCGCCAGGAGCTGGGGGTCCAGCATTACCACCTCCACCTCCGCCACCCGCTCTAGTTACGGGTGATGGGCCTGAAATAGAAGAAGCTACACCTGTTCCACCAGCACCGCCGCCACCTGAAGCACTTGCATTATAATTTGATCCTACAGCACCAGCACCCCCGCCTCCACCTCCATGTAAATATGAACCAGGTGCATGATATCCAATCCCGCCATTATTACCTTGTGGAGGGCTTGTGGGTGGAGTATTACCTGCACCTCCAGCAATTTGAACACCTCCAGTACCACCGGCGCCACCCCCACCAGAACCACCAGCATTTCCTGCCGAACCGGCAGAAAAAGAACTTCCGCCTCCGCCACCTTCAGATTCTATTGTTGAAAAAGGAGCAGGTGCTGAAATTGTACTATTAACACCATCACTACCTCTTGCACCTGTAGCTCCGCCGGCCCCTACGGTTGCTGTGTGAGCTTTAGATGCAGTCATAGAAACTGTACCAAATCTATAACCTCCTGCACCTCCACCTCCGCCACCACCAGAACCGCCACCGCCACCGCCTCCTGCGATTACTAAGTATTCAACGTCCATATCAGCTGAGGGTGTAAAATCTGCCGTTGATGTAAATGTGTGAACAGCATTTGTTCCATCAACTGTTTGTGTACCACCAGTTGAGTTTGTGGCTACATTAACTGAAACTGAACCACCAATTCTTGTGCTTAAACCTATAGGATAAGCAAAACCCTCTGGTCTAAAAAAAGAATATCCTGCCATTATACAGGCCCTCCATTTGATCCACCTATATCATAAATTTCTGATACAAAATCTTGACTCATTACATAAGTAATCTGAGCAAAACCTGACCCGCCAGCACTAGCATTTCTTTGTCCTCCTGGATTTGAAACGTGACCCCCGCCACCACCTCCTCCGCCACGATTGGCTGTAGCTGCAGCTGGGGCAGCTGCGTGATTACCACCAGCTGCACCGCCTCCATTACCTCCCGTTCCAGCAGGAGTTGAACCTGGATGTGTACCGCCACCGCCTCCGCCACCGTAATATTCTGGTGAACCAGTAAAAGTTATAGCTACACCGACACCGCCTGGTCCTCCTGTACCCGGAGTAGCGCCAGCTGTTCCTACTCCACCTGCACCTCCTCCACCACCGCCAGCTAAAGGCGCCCCATTTCCTCCAGCATAACCTTGAGCATTTCCTGCCACAGAGGGAGGTCCACCTGGAATTGCAGTCATTCCTCCTCCACCGCCAGAACCACCAGCGTTAGCAGGAGTTGATGATTCACCAGCACCACCCCCACCACCTTCAGCAGTTAAGTTTGATGATGGTGTATTTGAATTAATTGTTACTGTGGTATTTGTGCCGTTTGCACCTTTTGTTCCAGTAGAAGTTGAACCGGCACCGCCAGCTCCTAGTGTAATAGTTAAAACAGCTCCTGGTGCTACTGAATAATCATTACCAATAATTACACCTCCAGCACCTCCACCTCCGCCAGCTTTTCCACCGCCAGCTCCACCAGCAACAAACATATAAGCAAAAGTATATGTGCCGGCTGAACTATTTGTAAAAGTACCTGATGAAGTGTATGTGTGAACTGCGTTTGAACCAACTGCGGTTTGAACACCGCCAGTTGAATTTGTGGCTACGTTAACTGATTCTGAACCACCAATTCTTGTGCTTAGACCTACTGGATATTTAAAACCCTGAGGTCTACCAATTTTCTTTGTGCTAAGACGAGAAATTCCCATATAAAATAATTATGTAACTTCTGAACCAAATACATTAAATGATACGCCTAAAGTATTTGTGTTACATCTCACAACATCAGCTGCATCCATTGTAAGTCCTAATGTTATACCAACAGCATCTGCTTGTGGTACAACACCACCTCTTACAATAAAGTGTTTGTCATTAGCAGTTTCACCATTTGGTGCAATCGCAATTGAATATGATGCGTTTGCAGCAGTTTGATTACAAACTGTGATTGACGATAACACAGCTGAGGTGCTACCTGGTACCGTGTATAGGTCTGCAAGGGTATTTGCACCTGGTTTTAATTGTCCTAATACTTTGTAAACTGTTGCCATTTGTTAATCCTATGATTTTACGTTTTAATAAAAATTAAATTGTTAGCTTCTTTGTATAGTCTTCCCGTTTCTGCCGAGCCGCCACCAGTTGGGATTCCAGAAAAATCTAAAGATGATACAGCTATATTTGCTACATTGACTACTCTACCTTTGTTATTTACATTTACTGTATTTACAACAAGATTTGCTGTGCCACCATACTGACCTGATGTTACACCGGTTGGTAATAATTTTGCATCTGAAACGGATAAATCTGATGGAGCTGAAGCAGTAACACCCATTGCAATATGTAAAATTTCAATATTATTAGTGCCAGTAAATGGGGCCGCATCAAAAGTTATTACTCTATTATTTACAGCATAAGATTCTGTGGCCTGTCTAACACCATCTAAAAAAACTAATATAGCTGCAGGTGAACCTACAGGTATTTGCATATTGAATTGCGTTTCAGAGTTATCACCGCTAAAAGTGTCTATTAAAAAATTTGCAACTCTTGGTGGGTTTCCTAAGTATGGCACGATTTATCCTTTTTATCTAATTCTTTTATTTATGTAATATAAACAGAGGTATTTGGCATATCCACATTTGGCCAACCAGATTTAGTAGGTAAATCTCTCAATGCAGTTCTATAATTAGACCACTCAGTTTTTTTATCACTTGATAATGGTGAATCAGCAACTTGTGTCCAATCTGTTTCTGTCAATAACTTGTTTCTTTCAGTTCTTTTTTCTGTTGTTAATAATTCGTTTGTGGTATTAGCTGCATCAGACTTTTCTTGGTCTGTTAAGTTTACAACTTTTACTGTATAGACATAATCACCATCTACATAAGCATCAACTGCTTCTAATCTTTGTGTTGCACGATTAAATGTTTTTGTTGATAAAACAAACTTGGCATTGTTTTGAGTCATCCACCCATCATCAGGACCTGAAGCTGGAAAAGATACATTTGGATACATTGTTTTATAATGACCAATTTTTTGTATTATTGAATCTACTACAATTGCGATTAACATTTTATCTCCTATGTATTTGCTGATTTGTTACCTGAAGCTACAATCATTGGTGTAAAGTTTGCTGTATATCTAGCGAAATTTTTAGTTACTCTTACTTCATCTAAAAATCCGTTAAACCCATATATTTGTGAATTAGGTCCATTGAATGTTGAACCAAGAACAAATTCCCTATCTCTTTGTGTTGGGTAAGAAATATCTCTTACAGGGCCTTTTCTCTTACCATCTCTAAATACGCTATGATTAGTTCCATCTTTTACTAAAGCTATATGATACCATTTATGAGTTTCTATCTCATCATCATCCCAATCATATGTACTTGCGTGATATGACAAACGCCAATCATTATTACTTGAATCATAATAAAATTGGTATTCAGATCCACTACCATATTTTGACCATAAAGTGTGTAGACCACTTAACTCTTCAAATTTTACAAAAGCTTCCCATGTAAAGTCTTGGTCTTTTGCAGTAAATAAACTCTCTTGTGTTTCTGATTCTGGTATCTTAATGTAATCATTACCATCAAAATATAGACTACCAGTACCAAATTTTGTATTTGCAGCTCCAGTTGATATTTGTGCCTCTGTAACAGGTGTAAGTATATTTTTTCCAGTTGAATCATATATTCCACCATTTGTAGCATTACAAAGGAATGCTACTGAATTACTATAAAATTGATAAGTATTGTTTCTTGGTGCTGTTGGTACAGTTGTTGATTCATCAGCGTAACCTTGTAACACATACAAGTTACTTATATAACCGTTCCAACATTCAGTTGCATTTGTATTACCACCAAAGGCAAAGAATTTATTTGTTAAATCTGTTGAATAACTACCACTATCACTTGAAAATCTTTCATTACCATTTACCATACAGTAAAGAGTACCACTTTTTCTATAAAATTTAACATAAGTCCATTCTTTAAGTCTTAATGTTATATTACTACCTGGATAAATTGGCCCACCACTACTGGTATAAACAATAACTTTTTGAGAACCATTAAATCCAAATGCCGGTTTAGCAGCGTCATTATCTGCGCCAGTTCTAAATGAGAAGAAATAATCGTTGTCACCGCCAGAAATACGATACACCCATGCACCAATCGTGAAATCTCCTGTGCCTAGAGGTCTTGATAAAAAACCTTTAACAGCATTTCCATCTCCTTCACCAAGATAAGAACCTCCATGATCATAAGGATCATATGATGTTTCTAATTTGAATGGGTAGAAAGGTTTAATTCTTACACCTCCTGCGTTTCCAGCTAAAGTCAAATCATGATCAATAGAACCATTGTCTTTAAATCGGTTTGATTGAAGTGCTAAAAGTTTAGTTTGAGCTCCTGTTGATGTAAGAGGTGCAGTTGGCGCTGTAGTTACACTTCTTCTAGCACCGTTAATCAATATAAAGTTACTCATATAACCTTTAAATGCAGTTTGCCCATCTCTTGTTCCTAAATTTACACCTGCAGCTGCAGCCATAATAGCAGATGAAGATGTAGCAGTTCCAACTTGAGCACCATCTATATAAACATAAAAATTATTACCATTTCTATCTACTTGTAACCATTGCCATCTATTGTTTACTATATCAGTAGAGAAGCTAATTGTTGTCCAACTACTTCCATCGAATGATATTAAAAGTTCATCATGTGCTAAGATGAAAGGAACATAACCACTTGTACCCATACAAGCAATAGCTGTTCTACCAGAAAGAGCACTTCCTTGAGGGAAAACCCAAACACCTATTGTGAAATCATTAGTACCTAAATCATAATCATCATGGTCTGCGGTGTAAATGTTACTGCCACCATCAAACTCTGCACACCACCAACCATCCGGTGGATAATGTGGGCCAAAACTACCTTGTGAAACATCTGTACCTACTGTTGTGAGAGTACAGGCGTTTGCACTTTCATCTATAAATCCAACATTACGAATCGAACCTCTATATTTACCAGTCAATAATGTTGTTTGTTGTGCTATCTCTGTATTTGCAAATGGAAAAACTGGTCTTGTATTTGCATTATCAATTTCTGTTATTAGAAGCAAAGAATTAGATTTATCAACAAAGTTTGAAGATTGACAAGTTAATAGCACGGTGTTTGTTATTGCAGTAAGAGGTGCAGTTGGCACAGTTGTATCTAAAGCTGTTCCTTTTACAAGTCTAACATTTGAAATATTCCCGATGAACGGGTTGTTAGCTTCACCATCAGTACCAATTGTAAATAAACCGGTTGATGTTGGTAAATTGGCCCCTACGCTTACAACTTCAGTACCATTAATATAAATTTTTAAAGTTGTATTACTGTGTGTATAAATTAATCTAAAATGATACCATTGACTTGCAACAAAACCTGGACCATAGTCACCATCACCCGCCGTTCCATTTACAGCAAAAAAGCCCACTTTATTGGCAGAATAGGCAGCGCTACTATTCATATTAATACCGATACCCCATTTATTCACCGAACCTCCACCATTTGACATTCCAAATAAAACTCTAGCAGCAGAAGTTATGGTGGATAATCTAAACCAACACTCTAAAGTATAATCTTCTGTTATACCACCCAAATTTGTGTTCGTAGAATTTGGTATTGTAAGACGATCAGATGTGCCATCAAATTGACCAGACCAGTACCCATCATCAAATGGGTTGTCTGCGGATCTTATTACATCACCAGTTTTCGTTAATTCTAAATTTAAATATGAATTATCTTTTGTTACTTCTTTATCTTGACAAGCCAATAAGATTTGATCTCTTGAAAGTTCAGTTGAGAAAGGTCTTGACCGAGATATACGAGTGTCACCAGATATAGTTATTGCATTATTTCCTGTTGATTTATCAATAAAAGAACCAGATTGACAAATCAATAATTTCACATCACTTGCTGTGGCGCCCTGTGAAGTTGTTGTTAAATAGTCTGTTGGTGGGGTAAAAGATGAATTAGCAGTAGCATAAGTCGTGGGTATCGACCCAACAACTAATCTTAAATTTGAAACTTTACCAAAAGTGTCATGGCTACCAGTTGTTCTTTGATCGCCAACTGAAAAACCATTTAAAGTCGGGGTGCCCGTATTATAGACATGACCTTTCATCACACCATCAATATATCCTCTTATGTTATTAGAGCCATCTCTTGTGATACAAATGTGAAACCACTCATTTAAACTTGTCCCTGATGCTACATCAAATACTGGTGATGTACCATTATAACTAAAATGAAAATCACCAGAATCTTGTATATTCAACTGAAACTGATCTGTTGTGTCGGTTGATACAATTATATCAGTTGAAGAATCTTGTTTCTTAAACCAAAGTTCTAAACTCCATTGTCCTGATAGAGCTGAAGTTACCGAAGGTATGTCTAAGTAATCATCTGTGCCATCAAAATGCACACTCCAATACCCATTATCATATGGGTTGAATGTGCTTATTGCGGAATTTTTATTAGTCATACTATGATTCTTGTCGCTATTATCAATGAAAGTATTTGCTTGACAAGCTATGAGGCTTACTTCCGATGCTGTAGCACCTTGAGATGTGTTAGATACAGGCTCTGTGGGTACAAGAAAATCACCTGTACCATAAACTCCTGTTCCTTTAATAATACGCAAGTTTGATACTTGCCCTGTGTACATTGATACAGTTGTTTGATCTACATTACCACCAATTGTAGCTCTTGCACTAGCATTGTTAAGATTGTCTGTTGAAGCAACAGTTGTTGAACTCATTTTACCATTAACAGCAAAATATAGAGTACCACTTATTCTCTGAATACACAAATGTTGCCAAGAATTTATCTTAACTGGTATATCACTTCCTGCTGTTTTATTAGCACCAATATAACATCCTAACACTCCACTAAATAAAGTTATTGCAGATATATTATCTGTGCTTGAATTATTATTATATCTTAAATCTAAAATAACAGCAACTGATGGTATACTTTTAGGAAATGCCCAACACTCAACAGTAAAGTCTCCTGTGCCAAAAGCAAAATCAGAACTTGCTGCTGTTGTTAAATTATCACTATTACCATCAAACTCAACAGAATGATTATTTACTGGCGCTGTACCTACTGTTGTAAATGGGGTATTTTGAATTTGTGTATTTGCTGTATATTTCGGAACACCATTTAAGATGTTTAAGCCATGAATCTGACCTTGAAATTGTTGACCGCCTGATGGTTGATTCAAACTTATGTTAATATCACCATGTGAATAATTAACTGAGTCTGTGTAAACGTCACCCTCTCTTAGACCATCAAGATACATTGTGGTACTATTACCAGACCTAACAATAGCTAAATGATACCATTTACCAGTTGATAAAGCTCTTGATGTTATTGCAGCTGCTGTATTTACATACCATAAAATTTTCTTTGCACTATTTAAAATAATTGCTGGATATGCTCCATTAGCAACTCTCGCATCATATAAAAGCATATCAGAGCCAGGCAAACCTGTTGCATTAAACCACATTTCAATTGTAAAATCGTTTGAATTTCTAAAAGCAAAATCATTTACGGGTATCGGATTTGTATTTGCTAAATGGTCTGATCCATCAAAAAAAGTGCTAAATTGATTTGTTGCAATTGTACCTGAATTTGAGGTATTTGCATAAGATGGTGGTTGTAAATTAGGATGAAAAGAAGTATTTGATGTATATTTTGCTCGACCTTTTTCTACACGGATATCAGACAGATATCCTATCCAAGGTTGTGAAATCGCACCATCTCCAGCACCAATTATAAGTCTAGTGGGTGTATTTAAGTTATTTGTATCTGCGGCTGAGCCTTGTAATTCGCCGTTCATGAATATTCTTGATGTGCCATTTTCTCTACAAAGTGCTATATGAGTCCATTCATTTTTTCTAATTTTTCTTGTTGAAGAAACAAGGAGACTACTATAATATAAACCAAGAATTTCTGAAGTAGGTTGTTTATAAAAATATATTTCTGTTCTATTGCCACCAGTTTGGCGAGTCATAATTCCTCTTTGGCCGGTGTCAGTTGACATATCATAACACCAAAGTTCATATGTAAAATCTTCTGTACCAAAAGTATACTTCTGTGTTGTATCGTTTGCTGCCACATAACCGGTACCATCAAGATAAATTGATCCAGTATTTGCACTTGAATATATTTGTGTGTTACTTGTATCTGAAACAAGATTTGGAAAAGGTGTAAAAACGGATACTCTTGGTGTTCCAGTTGGCTCTAAGTCGAATTTACTTAAACTATTGTCTAAAAATCTATTTGATTGTAAAGTTAAAAGTTTTACATCACTCGCAGATGTGCTTTGTGAAGTTGTCGTAAGTGGACTTGTGGGTGCTGTAAAAGCCGAGGTGTAAACAGCTGCGTGTGTAATTTTAAAATTACTTATATAGCCATCTAATGCGGTTGAATAATCTTCAGGATTTCGACCAATGCGAAAGGCTCCTGTCCAACCCGTTAAATTACCTGAAACTGTGCCGGTAGCCGATAAATCACCGTTGACATAGAGTTTAGATTCATTTGTTCCGGTGCCCTCTCGTACAAATGCGACATGAGCCCATTTATTTTGTATTGCAGCTCTTACACTTGTAGCGGTACTAAAGTTACCACCACCAACTGTTTGTTCAATAGTAAGTGCGCCATCACCACTATCATGTAAATTAATTTTTGAAGATCCCCCACCACCATTAGATAAACCCCAAACCGGTTGAAAAGCGTCAGGTCCAGCTATGTATAAAAAACACTCAACAGTTATAGGATTACCACTTACATCTATAACACTATTAGGCACCGTAATATAATCAGGTGTGCCGCCAAAAAATTCTACACTCCAAAATCCATCACTATAATACCATGGACTAAAATTAGTACCATGAACATTCGTGCCTTCTATTTGTAGTTGTTGATCATTTGGGCCATCATCTGATATGGCTAAATACTGAGCTTCTGGTGCTGGGTTATTTAAATTATTTGCGCCTGGATTCCCATCCCCATGAACAAGTAGAATTGTATTTGCGTATTGGTCATCAGTTCTTTCAGCTACAGCACCACCGCCACCACCACCACTATCAGAAGCTGTATTTGCAGCTGCGCCTAGAGCTGAAAGTGTAATTAAATCCATTATCTACTATCTAATATTGAAACGGCACCCCTCCAGGTTGTTCCACCATCATCAGTAATGAAAACAAGAACATCAACTTTTGTTTCACCTTGTGTTAATGTTGGTGCTGACCCACCTGCCCACTTAACCGAACCAGGCCAAGTTTGTGTGTAAGAATTTTGCATACCACCACCACTCGTAATTTCTAGTGTGAATGCTGTGGCTTTTGATGAATCAGGACCTCCTGCAAAAGTCCATGTACAAGCACCAGTAGTGTTTGCTGAAAAATATGTACCTTGTTTAGTGTTAACCGTTGCGGTACCAGAAACTTTACCTAATGCAATATGTGTTGAGTTAAATACAACAACATTTTGAACAGATGTATTCATCTGTGTTACATTCATTAAGGCAAGTGTATTTGCCATTTTAGGTGCAGTTATATTTAAGTCTGCAATCGCAGCTGTTTCGATTGAACTTGCTGAAAATAAATTTGCTGTGAGTGTTGATGGTTTTATTTCGAGCGCTGTGATTGTATTAGCTGAAACTGAACCACCGCTTATGACACCGTTTGCAATATTATTAGCTTCGATTGCATATAAACCAATATTGTTTGCCTGTATCGCTCTTTCAGCAATTGTATTTGCAAATACAGAGTTAGAAGCTAAAGCTCCTGCTGGTGCTACAATTGCCCCTGCTGCTAATTTTTCGGCCGTAACTGAAGAATTGGCCAGCATTTTCCCTGATACAAGTGTTAGTGCCATTTATTTTTCCTTATGGTGAAACTTTAATCCAACCAGTTTGATTGTTTGCTTTATAAGCGTTTTCATCCCAATCATAATATTCACCAAGTGCTGAATTTGCATCAGTCGGTGCATCACCTAAAGGCGATGTCCACATAAATGTTGATGTGTTAATTGTCCAACTTGTCCATTGAGTGTTAGATATAGGAGCCACGAAAGCGTCCATACTATCATTTTTAACATAATTATAACCTACACCAGCATAATTACCTCTTAACGCTGTACCACCATCTGGTAAATACTTACCGTTTGCTGCTGTTCCCCAATGAACACCCTGTCTAGTATTATAAGATGTTTGAATCCATCTACTTTTATCCCCAACAGCTCCACTATCAATGAAATCTTGTTCTGCTACTATCACACGAACAACTGTATTTGTAGAAGGATCTACCTCTGCATAATGTGACATTTACTATCTCCTTTTAAAAAATCATTATCTTCTATTTATAATTAATTTATAAAGTATACTGCGCCATTTGATAAATCTCCTGTTATGGCGTCATAGACAATGTGTACAACACCACTACCACCAGAACCTGGATTAGTAGGTCCACTAGGTATTTCTCCTGGAAAATATGGATTATAATTTCCTGGAGCACCGCCGCCTCCGCCACCGCCCCCTCCGTTAACAGTTCCAGATTCAGCAGTAATATATTTATCGTAACCAGGAAAACTAGGTGCTAATGGGGAAGGTACGCTGAAAGGAACTCTTCCGTTACTTGCACCACCTCCACCACCGCTGCCGCCACCTCTAGGTGGGCCATTTGTACCACCAGCTCCACCTGCACCTATAGATCCTATTGGCACAACACCTTTAGCAGTAACAGTCACAGCATCACCGCCATTTCCGTATACGGGTGTTCCTGTACCTGGAGATGTAGGATTGTACCCCATACCGAAACCTTGACCTGCAGCTCCACCTCCACCGCCTCCAATTAAAACCGGTCCTGCACCACCGCCGTATGATGAGGACATATTAGTATCACGAAGAATCGCTGTATAAGTTCCTTGACCACCTGGCATTCCAAAATGATTATTAGCTTGACCACCTGGATAAGCGCCACCACTAACATATTGACTAGCTGGCATAGAAGGACTCATACCCGGATATGGATAAAAAGGAGCATAACTTAATTTATTACCAGCAGGGTTTGTGGGTGGTCCTGCTTGCGGAGATGTTGCTGGATTATTTGCAATCGCACCGGCTGTAATAAGTGGTTGAGGACTAGGTGCAGATGGTTGTGCTAATTGACCTCCATCAACAGGAGCATATAACAAAGAATTAGGGTCTTGAGTTGCAACAGCACCTAAATTTTCATCATTGTAATTATTTCCTGTGCCTGCTCCACCGCCACCTGACCCCATCTCCTGAGTAGGTGAACCTAGAGCATTACCTTCTCCAGAACTTGTGCCAGGCATACCATTCCCTCCGGCTCTATCAACAGCACCACCGCCTCCACCACCATAACCTATTAAAAATCCAGTATTGTTACACATTGGGTGAGCGCCATTGTAAAACTTTATTTCAGATTTATCTCCGTTACCACCTCTCTGAGGAGGATTATGAGCAGGGTTAGTTCCCCCAGCACCAACAATAACTGGATATGTTTGTCCAGAGTGAACTGTGACTGACTTAGCAAATACAACACCGCCTCCGCCGCCACCACCTCCATAACCACCCCCTCCAGCACCGCCAGCTCCTACAACAATCACATCTACGTTACCCGTAAAACCACAAGTAAACGAACCTGACTGTCTAAATGTGTGTCGAACTTTTTGACCTGGACCTGGAATATTATCACCAAAAAAAGTTTGTTGACCTTCTGGTGAAGTTGGGCTAGTGAGACCTGATGGAGCAGCTGTTGCTAATTGCAAACCAACATTTACTCTAGTATCGCTAACAACTAATTTACTATTCAGTCCTGCTGGAAACTCAAAACCAGGAGGTCTTATATTTTTTGATGATACTTTTATATTACTCATATTATTTAATTTATAAAAATGTCAAATGCTGATTGACTGATTGAAAAATATCTTATTACTGCGTAACCACTTGCACCAGCACCAGCGGTGCTATTACCATAACCTCCGCCGCCGCCGCCACTTCCTCTGTTAACTGTCCCATTACCACCAGGTGCTGGTCCAGCTCCTGGACCTCCGTTACCACCTATACCACTTCCGCCAACTCCTGCTGTTCCAGTTCCCTCCCAAACTCCGCCACCACCTCCACCACCGTAAGTAGTAGATACTTCATCATATGCAAGAGTCAAACCAGCTCCGCCTGCACCACCAGCTGCTGGGCCAGCATTTCCGCCAACTGCACCTACACCGCCTCCGCCACCGCCTTGGCCATTACCATCTGGATTTCCTGAATCAGAACCTCGACCACCTGCATTACCATAAAATAAACTATAACTTGGAGCGGACATTGGGTTAACTGATGTACCGCCAGCACCTGCTGTAGGTGCTGATCTTCTTCTAGCTGAACCACCTCCACAACCTCCTGGAGCTCCTGGATCCGCATCTCCACTACCATCACCGCCTTTTCCACCTCCGTGTACAAGCACACTCGCAGAACCGTTTACTTCTATTGTAGTATTTCCACCACGGTGATTATCGTCCGGACCTGGTGCGCTTGCAGCACCGCCGGCACCTATTGTTATATAACAATTAGCTCCAGCTGAAACGGGATAATTATTTCTATATAGAATACCACCAGCACCACCTCCACCGGCAATTTGATATCCTCCTCCACCACCGCCAGCTACTAAAAAATATTCTAAGGTGCCAGTAAAACCTGGAGTAAACGCATCTGAAGTTGTGAATGTGTGAATTGTATTTTGAGTAGGACTACCGTCTGAACCAACTGTGGTTTGTGTGCCACCTGTTGTGTTAGTGGCTACATTACTAAAAACTCTTCGTGTATTTAATCCTACTGGAAACGCAAAACCTGGAGGCCTTACGCTGAAACAAGTAGCCGAACCTGTGTTTGATTTAGTTATCTCATTTTTTCGTATACCAATTTCTGATAATTTAGTTGCGAAGCTCCTAGATGCAAGTTTTATAGACATTATAAAACCCCATTAAAATACCTCTGAACCAAAGGCAGAGAAAGATATGTCAACGAAACTGCCATTGGCAGATAATACGGATCCTGCGTTCATTGTAAGTCCCATTGTTAATACAACTGTATCAGCTGCAGGTACAGATGCACCTCTTACAATCATTGTGGCATTAGCAGCTTGAGCTGCAAACTCTGATTTATCTTGAATTGCTAAACTATAAGAACCGTTTGCACCTGTTTGATTACAAATTGTAATTGTTGAAACAACGGCAGAATTACCCGCTGGTACTACATATACGTTTGATTGTGTGTTTGCAACTGAGTTAATTGCTCCTAATCTTTTGAAAACTTGTGGCATGATTACATTCCTGAAAGTAATAAAATTGTTGGTAAGGCGTTTGCAGCTTCAAAGGCAACGGGTATATTCACAGATACATTAACAACATTACTTACACGGCCTTTATCGTTTACTGTAATGACTGGTATAGCATTTTCTGCACCATATGTTCCAGCATCTACTCCTGTTGTAGTTAACAAAGAATCACCGATTGCAACACCCGTAGCTAATTTATTTTGTGTGATTGACCCATCATCTACTGTAAAAATACCTACTCTTTGTCTACTTCTACCTACAACTAAAACATTATTTGCACCAGCTGTAGGTGCTTCTGAAAAGTTTATTGAACTATTTGCAAATGTTACAGTATAGGAATTAAAAGGGTCTTGGTGTACGTTGTTTACATATACATCAAGTTCTTTTGGATCCGAAACAGCATTTGATAATGCAAAACTCGTTGCAGTATTATTACCATTAAAAAGCTGAGATGTTCTTTCCGATAATTCTGTTTCTGGAGATCGACCAATATATGTTCCCATATTTTACCTTATAGACCTGAAATTTCTAGTGTTGACACAACAACATGGCAAGAAAGGGCACCAGAAGTATTTACATTGATGCTTTCACCTGGCTCTATGACAAGTTTTTGGTCTCCACCAATCGGCACAATAGAACCTCCAGCAGGTATAGTAGCATCAGTAACTAATGAATATTGAACATTTACAGTATTAGAATGAACGTATACACTAGCTGTTTGTGCTATGTTTGTAATATTTGAAATAGTCATACCGACAACTATTTTATCAGTTCCGCTATCTGAGTTTGTAAAAACAGAGGCAGCATAGCCTGTCGTTGCGTTTGCGAAATTACTTCTAAATCTATTCGTTGCCATATATCTTTCTCTCTTTTTTCTTTATTTATACATCAGGACATAGCAATTGATAGGGCTAGTGCATCTGATACAGCATTATTAGCCGCATTAAAAGCAGCCTGAACTGTATTTTCTACTGTGATTGAGTTACCCATACCAGCGTGTACTGTACAATTATAGTAATAAACAGCACCTGTTAAATTATCGGTTTCTGGAACTTTAAAATACAAAATACCACCTGTTCTACCTTGTGCGGCTGCACCTTGAAAAACCTCTAAACGATTACCATTGTTTGCCTTCTGAACAAAAGTTAGACCAAAATTAATATTTGCACCTGAACTATCGTTTGTACTACGAATCGCAAAAGGGTGACTTGAACTTAAATTCTGTAAATCAAAAGCATAGGTAGAACCCGCTTTTAAAAATAATGGTGGTTTTACCCTTGGTGTGGTGCCTTGAGTTTTGAAAAGAAAATTTCCAGAATTTGCATAAACTTCATATCTAGCTGAAGCTGTGCCTGAGGTGTTTGCTTGAGAGGTATAAAGAGAAGAATCTGATGTGGTAAGTATTAAATTACCATTCATGGTTAGATTATCAAATCCAGCCGCATCTAAACTTATATTACCCGTTACATCTAAGTTACCATCAACGACTATATCAGTATTTGCATAAAACTTATCGTTTATTGCACCATCTGTTAGATGATTTAATTTTTGTACTGTTTCAGACGTTGTTGTAACGTGTTGTTGAAACGTATTTCCTGTGGTTATATTTCTTATAATTGCCATAGTTATCTCTTAGCTACGATTTGTCTTAAAAGTGTTTTAATCTCTTTAAATTCATCTTTAATTACATTGACTTCTTGCGTTAAAGTTTCTAAAGTTACACTTTGTTGTTTTCTTTTTTTTGCTTGCATCATTTTTACCAAGTCTGTATTTAAAACAGCTTTTGTTCTCGAATCTCTAACGAGATTTTTATGATCTTTTACTTTTATCACACTCATGATAATGCTATAGCCCTAAAGTTTTTAATTGTTGGAGCCTTTGCAGTATTCGTTGCATATAAAACAACTTTAATTGCAAAAAATCTAAAGTTATCATATGTAGCGTTAGCATTTGCATACGTTATATCTTCTGCTCTATATTCACAATCATAATAGTCATTATAGTTTTGAGATGTTACTGATGGTGTATATTGATTCATTAACGTATATGGTAATTCTTCAAATTCAGTTGAATCAACAGCTGATTGAACTTTATAATAAACTTCAACTGTTGCACCTTCTGGTAAATTCTTAGAAATAATTACTCTCAAACCATTTGCATCAAAATCATCAGCTAACTTAACTTTCTTTGTAATATATTTAGATAATGCTCCACCACCTTCACTTTGTGTTTCTGGATTATCTGTAACATCAGTATTTGCTGTACTATTTAATAAATTTTCTGCAAAAATGAATCTACATTTATCTAAATCAAATGTTGGAGATACATCTGCATTTGTTGTAGACATTGTAACTCTTAGATTAGCCTGTCCAGTAGCATCAAATTGTTGTCTTGTTTCAAAATAAATATCTGATTCAGGATAAACATTTATACCAGGACTGGCAAGTCCTGAATCACCATTTGCTGTTGTAGCTAATTTAAATGATAGAGCTGTTTGGTCTGAATATGTTTCATAAGGCACACTCACTTTCATGTAGTCAACATATTGTGTAGGTAGAGTACCTTTTACTGCATCTACATCTGTAAAGAAACTACCTGAAGTATTGAAAGCACATTTTCTAATTTCAAATGCTAAGTCAGATAATTGGTCTGGTTCCCATGTTCTAGCATTTTGTGATTTGAATAATGAACCTGTATATGGTTGTGAAGCTACAACTTGACCATTATCAATTCTTGTTTCACCAACTGTTGCAATAAACACCGTATAATTTGAAGAATTTGTAAGTAATACAATAGAATATTCAGCTGGTTCTAGGAATACTGGCTTATCAAAAACAAATTGTGTTGCCTTTGGTGTATTAGGTGATTCTGGTAAAAATACATCAGCTGGATTCTTTGTAATTCTTGCACCAAGTATAATATCATCAGCACTTGGATATCCGTTTACAGTTTTTCTAATCTCTAAAGTAACTGGTAATGATGAATCTTTAGTAGCAAAAAATACAGATATGTTTGGTACAAATATACCTTTTGGATTTGTAAATTCATTTACAAAGAAAGTTTGTGCCAAAGGATCTACATAAACACCTTGTTGTATGTTTGCAAATTCCGGTGATGATCTAAAGATTTGTTCTATAATACCTCTTGCTTGGTCATCACTAGACCTATCTCTGACATCACCTATATCATTATTATTGATTTGTTTTAAATAATAACCATAACCAGATTTATCGGCTTTTCTACTAAGAATACTTCCATAAAGTGAGTATATTATTGGTCCCCAATTGTTTACAACAGTAGAATCAAGACCCTCTCTATTGATTAAATCTGCATTTTTTTGAGCAAGTGTAATACAATCAGGATTTTGATTTACTTGATCCCAATAGAAATCACAATCATAACTTGCTGGTTGAGCTGGTATTTGTTGTACAACAGAATCTTCTGCTTCAACTGTTTCAACTCTAGGAGTTCCAGAAAAATATCTAGTTGAAGCTAATGTTGTATGAAATGTAGGATTAATAATAGCATCACAGAATATAATCTGATGTTCGCCAGCAAAAAACTGTTCGTTTGTTTCTGGATTATTCGGTAATATTATTCTACCTTTTGCAAAACCATTTTCATCAGATATGATTGTTACAGAATTTTCATAAGCAGATGTATCAGAGTTAAATCTATTTAGCCTATCTGATACATTTCTATTATCTATGAAGGCATGAACAATCGTGTTAGGTTTATAACCATAAATTTCAAAGTCAATATTTTGAGAAGCTGCATAATAAAAAACTTTATCAGTTTCAGTTTTTTGACTATAATATCCTGCTTCTTCAGCTGATGTAGTTGTTTTTACTTTTTGGTTTGTTGTATCATAGTATGTAAACACTTTTGCATCACTTCTATCATAACTAACTAAATTCCATTCACTCCATGTTGAACCTGTATAGTTTTCTCCATATTCATAATTATCTGAGTTACCTTCTGTGTTAACTCCAACAAATGGTCTCGCACCAAAATCAGCGTAAGTAGCTACTTCAGTTGCAAGTTTAACATGACCTACAAAACCAACTACATTAAATGGGTTAACATTTATTGTACCAGTCGCAACTGCCTGTGCAGTATAAACATCTGTACCATAATTTAATGTTAATCTATTGCCAGTATTTCTTAAAGAGGCGTTTAGTGTCGATTCTGATGCTGAAGCTGCATTAGCCTTAAATCTAGGTCTCATAAGACCGTTGGCTGGATCAACAGCAATTTTATAATCAGGGTTAGCAACATCACCTATGCTATGACCTCTAAACGGATCTACAACAAATCCATTACTAAGAAGTTCAGTATTGTTGTTGGAAAAGAAAGTTGTTGAGGCTAATTCGCTCTCTAGTAAATTTAAAGACGTATAATATTCAACTCTTGTTAAACGATCATCAAGACCGCTTATATCTTTCATTGTATATCTTTTGTTTTTAACAATCTCTAATTTTACATTACTTGCCTGTGCTGTGTATGCCTCTAAGGCCAATTTAGCCACAGTCATTGAATCAGGATCATCTGCTGGGGTTGGTGGGTCATTTAAAGCAGGTTCACCTTGAATAACCCTAAAGTTACCATCAAAACCTAAAACTAATTTATCATTTCTAGGTATGAAATATGATAATTTCATAACAGCTGTTGGATCTTCTGAATCTGGCATTTCTAGTTTAGAAAATACCATATTATTATTTGAGTATGCGTTAGGTGTGTTATCAGCAGTTCTATATGGTCGGAAATCTATACTATCTCTTAAAGATATGATAGTACCATCTTTTTTAGTAAATTGTGGTATTGATTCATACTTTAAAACTTGGTTGTATGAAGCTGAATCAATATAACCAAGGCCGTTTGCCTCAACGTGATGGAATATCACATTCATTACACCAACATTTATTGTTGATGTATCTGGATAACCATTTGCTAATGAGTTGTTAGCCTTCAATCTAATAGTGCCATAATCAAAGAAACTATCTCTTTGGCCCGTATCAAAAGTAAAAGCATTTCTTACATTTACGTTGGCATCAGTAGCATTATTTCCTGGAGTTGCAATGTAAATTGCCTCTACGTTTATAACATGACCTTGACCTAATGACACTCTTTTAGTTTTACCACCATCTACTTGAGTGTGTGTACCATTTGCATAATTTTTATATTTTTTTCTTGATGTTAATACTCTTCTATCACCTTGACCATTTTGAACCTGTAAAGTTGCTATAACATTTGCAGTACCACCAAATGAGCCATCACCAAGATTTATTTCAGCAGCCGGTGTAGCACCGCCTGTTACTGTAACAGAGTCTATGACTGGGACTTGAAGTCCTACTGGATTTGTAGATGTTCCAGAACCGGTAACAGTTACTTGATAATTTTTTTGTTTAGCAGTTGTTGATGATGCAGCTACAAAAGTTTTATCACCATCACCAGATTGTATTGTACCTACACCTCCAGTAAAACTAACTGAAGGAAAAAGTTTTCTTATTTGATAACTAAAACTTTCAGTTCCAGTATTTGCCACATAATTATATGACATTGGGAAAAGTGAAGTATCTTCATTTGCATCTGAAAAAACAGATCTACTAAAAGTATAGTTATTTGAACCAGAATTAGTAAAGAAACCATCACCTAGGTCGGTGGTTGTTCCAGAAAATACCGTACAACTTATTTCAACATTTGTACCTCTAACAGCTGTAACATATGCTATTCTTCTACCAAGACCTTGTTGAGCTAAAGATGCTGAACCAGTATTTCCTGCAGCTACTGGCCCGTTGTTAGATACATTATGACCTTCTACCATATCACCAATACGAATATCAGTCGCATCAACAACGACCATGTTATTTGTGCCGTTTGCTAATTGAGCCGGTGTTCTATGTGTTTGAATAGATGTAGAATCTAAGTTTGCATTAGCATTAGCAGAATTATTTACACCTATACCAACCACGGTTCTTGTTAAACTTAGTGGTAAATTACTTGTATTTCTAACATTAAAAAGTGATAACTTATATACATTATTTTCTCTACCCGAACTATCATTTTTAAAGAACTCTATATTCTTTACATGAGCCTCACCTATTTTTGTATTTTGTGCAAATGATTGTACTGTTGACTGTGGTCCGCCATTTGCCAAATTTGATGAGTGTAGTGAAATTTTAGGAAATGATACATTATCTGTAAATAAGGTGTTATTTGCACCGTTAATAAAGATAAAGTTACCATATGATTGTTCTAAACTATAAGTGTTAGCTGTTTCTGTATCTCTTGCTTTTGGTAAATTTATATTTGTATCAGCTATTTTTAATATTTCATAACCTTTTACATAAGCTTTACCTTTGTCTACCGTAAGAATACCATTTGATGAATTTCCTAAATTAGCAACTCTAGGTTCAAGGCCTCTTATTATGTAATCACCAGATTCGTCAAAAGTTCTTCTTGCAAGTGTTCTACCTAAATCAGAATATTTTGTTTTAGTAGCATCTTTGACTAATTGACCATTTTTGTATCTTGCAATTTCTATATACTTTGATGTAGATAATTCTGGTATTGACTTTGTTGTATCGTCTAATTGTTTTCTTGATAAAGTTAAATTAATTTTATATCTATCAGCACCAGTAGCTAAATAGTTTGAAGAATCTAAAGCAGGGTCAAGTAAACTACTATCATCAGAAGATTTTACTATACTTTCTGTTACGTCAAATCCTACTGAAACATTTGCAGTTTTACCATATTTGTCAGCTGCAACTATCTGTTGTTGATTCTTTACAAAAACACCACTTGTATAGAAAACACCTTCTGTTACACCTAATAGTTTAGCATCACCATAAGGATTTGAATTTGCAGTTACTTGTGTTATTAGATTTTCTGTATTTACTACAATTGAAGAGTATACATTTAAAGTTGCATTTGCACCAACACTAACATTACCTAAAGTTACACCACTACTACCATTAGCATTAACTGAATTTAATGCACCGTTAGCAAGGTATAAACCTATTGATTTGATATGTGAAACATATAACGTAGGTGGGTCATTTGTAACAGCATCAGCTGCATCAGCGTGATGCACAAAAAATATATTTTTAGTGTTTGCAGAATCTTTTATACCTGTGATTGGAACTGTTACATAACCATTTATAAAACTTGCTACATTTACCGATACACCCGTAATTGGGTTAATTGGTGATAAGTTTATGTGATTAACAGAGGGTTGTAAATTTATAGTTAATTTATCTATCTTACCTTCACCAACACCAAAAACATCCGCTCCAGTTACTTTAGAACCATCTTTAAATAAATGATTACCGAATTTAGTAACTTGGTCTTGTAGTATTGTTTGTGATTGTGTTAACTCACGAGCTTGAACCGCCCTACCTGGTTGAAAAAGTATTCTATGAAAATTTTTATCTTCGTCAAAATCATCATAGTATGGAGTTGTTTTAAATTCGTCTAATGCCATCTTTTACCTTTAGAATCTTATAGTTAGTCTAACACTCTCTGCTTGGCCATCTGTTCTTGTAATTGGGTTCCTGTTATCAACAAAAAGTAAATCAGCTGATTTGGGTTCAAATTCTGGGTCTATAATTTGTGTAATTACCCTTGATGCACCTGAATTACTACCAACTAATACTTTTCCTACTTCTAGTTCACCTTGAATTTGAGTAACTTCTAATAATGTAGCACTTTCTATTCTATGTACAAATCCACCAGCTGTATAGTCGGTAGATGAATCTCCTTGAAAAACAAATTCTTGGTCATCATAAGATACACCAGATGAAACAAAAACTTTTGTCGTTTGTCTTACAACCGTATTAGCACCATCAGCTGTATTACTACTTGAACTAATCGTATTTACACCATATTTATAAGGGTTTCTAATAAGACCTATTTGCCTAAAACTAAAATCTGAAGGAACTAATCCACCTTCAGTAGAGTCTATTTCACCAAATTTTGAAACAGCCACAACACTATTCGCAAATAAATCTTTACCTATATCAAACCCATGACCAAAAAATGGTGGTATAACAGCTCTTAAATTTGCAATATTAGAAGTAGCAGTGCCGAATACTTTTACATTTATTTTATCTGCATAATTACTTCCAAATTGTGTAACATTAGCCCTTTGTATTGCACCACTTGAACCTAAAATAGCTGAAGCTTCTGCTGGTTCTGATGCTGTTGTAACACCATCAACAAAAATTCTTGTGGTTAGTGAAATGGTATTAGAAACACTACCATCACTATTAGCTAAAACTGGTTTTGTAAGTGTTATTTTATTTCTTACTGTATCAACGGATTCAATAAAAGTATCGTCAGAAAATAAACTAGCCCCACCAGATACAGTCATATTAGCTGAAGCAACTTGATCAATTGTTAAGCCAACTTCACTTAAAAATGCACCAGTTACCTGTATGGTTCTATTCTTACCATCTGATGTGTTAGTATTTGTGGTTTCAAATGCAAATGTTCTTACGTTAGTAAAATCTCTATATCCTGAACCTGGATGTGTAACAACGATAGTTGTTAATTCTCCTTCAACAACAGTATCGTTTCTGATACTATAACTACCATAAACAGTATCAGAAGATGGTGTAAAATCGGTATAATTTCTTGTTGGCACAGGTATAAAAGTTGAATTGACAAACTGGTCGCTATCTCTTATGTTATACATATACTTCCAAACATAACCATCAGAACCAGTATTATCAACAACACCATTAGATGTTGAATAATCTCCGGTGGGTTCTACTGTTGAAATTGAACCACTACCATTTGACAAACATTTATACACATTTCTTGTGCTGGGTGCCATAACATAAAATGGTTTTGTGTTTATAGAAGCATCACCCTCTATTAATTGTTCTGTTACGGCTAAATTATCAAATTGCATATATTTTGTATCTGAAGTCCAATCAACTCTAGGCACAGATAACTTTACTTCACCAGCAGTTACTTTTTTCAAAGCAACCATTGAATTTAAAACATCAGATAAAACTTCTGGTGTCTGTACTATTTGTGGTGGAGAATTTGCATCATTAAGATATGGCGTGCTATCTCCTATAAAAATATATGAAATTTCAGATGAGAAAGAGTTTGCGAAAGCTTCTGCGTTTCTTAACTCTAATGTTTTTGTAGATAAATTCGTTGCCATTGTTTATTTATACCAAAATTATAGCGGATTGACCATTTGACACTTGAGTAAATGCACTTTCAACAGTTAAACTTGTATTAGATATAACGCTACTAATTACACGATTTTCACCATTTACAGCTAATTTAGAAGAACCTACAGAGATTGTACCTTTTGAAACAGCAATATTAAATGCAGTATTTGTACCAACCACACTTATACTGTTTGATACGTTTATAGTACCAGGTATTGAATTTGATACAGTTCCACTTGCTGATACATTTACGTTAGATATTTCTCTTGCTTCAAATTCAGCGTAATTTTTGTACCCAGCTGGGTGTAATAAACCTTTCAATACAGTTTTGTATTTTGAAAATTCTAATGGCACCTTTGTTACATAAACAAAATCTTGATAGAAATTTTTACCTTGTATTCTTCTTTCTCTGGATGATAATAGACCATCTGAAGATGTAAACCTACCTTCTGTTGTTGAAACTGAATCTGTTAATACGGCGTTTGCTGTAGCAGTTCCATCACCAGAGCCTGTTAAGTCAATATCCGGTATGGCTACATATCCATCACCTGCCTCTACTATTCTAATTGTGTTTATTGTACCCTTTGTTGTATCATCTGTTTGAGCAACTATTTCTTCACCATCACCTAAAAGACAAGCGACATTAATTACAGCGTTTGCTGAAGAGGCGATTTCATTTGCCAAATTAGTTCTAAAGATTGAAACATTTGGTAAGTGAGCCGTATCGTAAGCTGCACCGCCTTTTGGAAAATTGGTATCAATACTCATTGGTGCACCAAATACGTTTGATGACTGAGCACTTATGCTTATAGGATCTAAAGAGTTTGCAAGACCACGAGTTCCAAAGTAAGAAGTGTTCCCAAATTTTAAGAAGTCTATTTCACTTGGAAAAGGTTTATCAACTGTTAAGAATCCACCACTATGTAAAGTTTCTGGATTTGAGTTACTTTCTACGACATCAAAGTGTACGTTTAAAGTGCCCACAGCATCACCAAATAAACAAGAAGCAAATGTAAATGTTGGACTTTCACCTAATGACATAACTGGGCCTCTTAGCCAGAAATGTGAATTGTTTGCATTGTATGTATTTGCGTAAATGTACTTTTGCTCACTTATAGATATAGCATTACTGGTAGCTCTTTCGATCCAGTTTTTATTATCATTGGCACCAAATCCATCTCCAGCATATCTTATTTGTCCATTAGCCTCTGCACCAAAAGTATTTGTATTACTTGTTATAAATGGGACACCTGATAATCCTGATGCAAAATTTAAATCATCATATTGTCCAAAATGTTTTCTATATACTGTGCCACCAACAGTCGAAAAATCTCTAGGAGTTTCATTTGGACCGTGAGCCATCAACACCCATCGCCCTTTACCACGTTCACCTCCGGAAAATTCACCTAATGGGCCTGAACCCAACAGCTTTGTAAATGTTGGATAAAAATCACCGCCACTAAAAGCAACTCTACCAGAAAAAGCTTGACCATAATCAGCTGTGTTTGATCCCATTCTAGGGCTTCTCTGTTCCCAGAAATTTGCCGTATCAAGCATATTTGAAGGTGAATTGTAACCACCAAGATATCCGCCATCATGTTCGTATGGAAATTTTAGTGAACCATCAAATCTAGTAAAAGACTCAAGAGCAGTATTTTGTGAACTACTCCATTCACCGAAAGTGTAAACCATACTATCTACATTTATATCATCAAGCATTATTTGTGATTTTGTATTTGGACCTGATGTATAATGAAAGACTGGTCTTACATTTAAATTAGCGTACTGAGCTAATGAATCAACGCTTATTGTTCTTGTTATGTAACCACCTGCGTTACCCGTATTACCTACTTGCGAATCAAGAACAGGACTTAAATTACTAGAGTATGATTGATAATTACCTGTATTTTGAGTTACAACACCATATCTATTTGTATTATAACCTATTGCATTTACGCTAATATTTGATGATACATTGATCACTTTTCTTTCGTGACCTAACACAGAAATTATATCACCTATTCTCACAGGGTTATCACCCTCCGCAAGTGTAAGTCCATTGTGATTAGATTGAGGTGTCAAATAAACACCACTTAAACCTACATTAACATTAGGATATTGTGATGTAGATAAATTTATTGCTTCAGTAACAACACTAGAAACATAAACATTAGGTATAGCAGTTACACCTCTAAATCCTGTATTAGCCACAACAGTTGCTATGAAAGCATAATTATTCCTAATCCCTGTTCCAAAATTTTCATAATGTGGATATTCAAACTCTGTATTGATTATATGACCTTTTGCATTTGTTTCTGATACTCTCGCTAATGCACCATCACCAGCACCTGGACTATCAAATTCTATAATATCACCGACTGTATAATTATTACCAACATTAGCAACACCGTTAGAGCTGGCCATCTGAAGTTTACCTAAACTTTTAAGAGAACCAACATCAGCAGTTGTTCTAGCTGCAACTTCTACAAGAGCACCTGCACCATCTAATGGTAAATCTGTTGTTGTTGTATTTGATGTCACAAGTAATACATTTTGAACTGGTCCTATTGAAACAGCTTGAACTGTTGAATTAACAACGTGTTTTATTCTTGAATCCACAGTAGGTGTCGTAACTTGAGTGTTACCAAAAGCACCAGCATATGTTCCATTTGCATTTGCTATAATCAAATCAGCATATGTCTGTGATGAATTGTTTGTTACTGTAGCATCATAAGTTTCACCCATTAAAATAAAAGTGTTTGGTGTATTATTACCAGAGGTATCAATTGCAGGTTTAACTGTGTATAAAACAAAACCTGTTTCTGTATTACCGCCTTGAAATAAACCACCTACTGCAAATCCAGCACCTCCAGTATTAACTGTAGGGTTACTTAAAAACTCTGTGCCTAAAGAGGCTACTTGAGCTGTGGCCTTTGTTGAAAAACCACCTGCAATAATACCAACTGGGTCACCAATATTATAGAGTCTACCACCTTTATCGACTCTTATTTCCTCTAATGATGAAAAAGTATTTGTTGATATATTAATAACTGTATTCTGAACAAGTATAGTTGATGTTACTTCTTCTGATTGTTCAAAAGAGCCATCAGATTTTCTTGGGTCAAAAAATAATTCTATCTTAGGTAATATATCAATTTTTCTAGGAAAAACTCTTTCAACAATTATTGATGAATTTGAAGTGGATCCTGTAAATTGTCTGTTTTTAAGTAAACCATCATTAAAAGATTTATATGTAACTCTTATATCAGCATTACTAGCCGGAGTTGCAGAAACACTTGATGTTGTTAAAAATGAAGTGTTATCTCCAAAAGTATTTGCATTTGCATAAGCACTTGTAACCCGTAAATTAGTTGAATTTGATACCAATAAAATTGTTTTTGTTACATCTCCACCTGATGTAGCATCTTTAAATGTTATCGTTGTATTTCCTGGTGAAATTTCACCAGAATCTACAAAACTTTGTAAATTATAGGAGGGTGAAGATGACTTTATATCAATAAACTGTAAATTAGTACCAACAACAACATTACCCAATATATCTCTTTTAACAGTTACTACATCATTAAAAAATACTTTTTGATCTTCTACTCTAACAATATAATCTGTTTCATTTTCTTTTTTTATACCATTTATTCTAAGATCAAATTGATCAGGTGTGGATTTTTGAGCTAATAATATTGATTGATTTTTAAGCCCTGTGCCTTTGTAAAATGAAGTTACCTCATCAGAAATCGTAAGGATACTTTCAGAGGCATATTTACCATCTGAAGCTCTAAGCAATTGGTCAGCAGGAAAAACAACTTCAACTTCTTCTCCAAAAAACATTCTAAATAAAAGTTGAAAAGATTTTGGATTACCTTTAGCTAGATATAAAGGTAATAAATTTTTAATTAAAAATGCTTTATCTACTTTTACATCTTTTGGTACAAGATTGGCATATTGATTTAAGAAACTATTTTCAAAAGCATCTATTGAAAAATCTACGTCATGAAGATACCTTAAATCTTTTGATGTCTTTGTAAGATCATTATTTTGAACACCTTGTTCATTTTCAAGAAACTCATAATAAGCCTCCAAAAATGAAATGAAGAGTGGATGTTCTTCACGAACAAACTCTGGTACTTGTCTATTTACAAGTAGTGAAGTTTTTAATGAAGATGGAATAATGTCGTATGTTTTTCCCATTTAATCTTCAACTGCCTCAAGAGTTGTTACTATTGCTAAAGGATCTTCAGGATCTATTGCAACAATATTATCTCTGGTTGATTCTACAACACCAGCTTCAGAACCGACTGTGAATCTTATAAGACCATCAGCGGTATCGACACTAGAAATGTTTATACTGTTAATGGATATTCTACCGATTTCATAATCTATTTCACCTATATTTTCATTGATGATTTGTCTATTACCATCAGTATCAAAAAAGATTGTTCTTATTGTACCATTTCTAGCATCAACAATAGCTGTTGCTTCGGCACCTATACCATTTCCTCCAGAAAGTGTAACTGTTGCTGTTGTATAATCAACACCTCTATCTGTAATTTCAATAGAAGTAAGGCCGCCTTGACTTACAGTTGCAATAGCTTTTGCACCAATACCATCACCTGTAATTGTTACAGTAGGTGCCTCTGTAAACCCTATTCCAGGATTTTCAATTGTTATTCGAGAAACACCAGTTGATGACTGTGGCACTTCTTCAAAAGATACAGACCTTGCAACACCAGTATTATCAAATCCAATAAATTCAGTTGTAGTAAGTTTTTCCTCTGCTGTGCCTCTTTTTAACTTTTCACCAAAATCAATCGTATAAGTTCCTAAACCAATCGTTGGTTTTATTCTTTTTTGTAATCTAACATTTGTTTCCGAACCTAATATTGCATTTCTATCTGTATCGTCTATTGCTTTAGATAATTTAGAAGCTGAAAAATTACTATTAAATCTATTTAAGTTAGTTGAGTTATATGTTAATATTGACAACTTAATAGATTCTTTAAAACCCGTTTCTGTTTGTGTGGTTTTTCTTCTATCAAATAAGACGTTTGTATTTACGAGAATATGTGTAATACTTGGATCAACAATTTCAATTTGAGCCCCAATGATAGCTTTTGGTTTTAAAATCTTGTCTATAATTCTTGTTTTTTCTGCCTCTGATATGAAAAAATTATCTTTTGCTTTAAGTGCTATAAATACTTTACCATAAACAATAGGCACGTTATCTTCACCACCCCAAACAGAAACCGATTCTACACTAGGCACATCTTTTAAAATAGATGTTTCATAATCTTTTTTAGTGATAAACCTATTTTGAGATGTGAATTGATTTGGCGCTGTAAACTTTATAGAATCTACTGATTCTTTATCAGAACCACCTGATGCAGCTCCAGTTGGATTAATCGTTACTGTAACACCATCACCATTTGAATCAGTAAGTGATGTTTTCTGAACAAAATTGTTTGCTTTATTAGAAGCTATTCCATTTGTAACTAAGTAGGTCACACTTAGAACTGATCCATCATTTAATTTTTTACCTACACTACCATTACCAAAATATATTTCATAGTTACCATCTCTATTTTCTTGAACAAAGAAAACCTCTGATGTACCATCAACATCTAATATATCTGTTACTTTATTAAAAATCTTAGTGGCTGTATTTGCTACATTAGGTTGAACAACAACTTTAATTGTTGTGCTATCTATCTCTTTATCTGGTAATGTAAACAATTGTTTTGGATTACTTGATTCTGAATATACAAACTGATTAGTAATCAATTGACCTTCATTTATAGATAAATTAGTAAAAACATATTGTTGATTGGTCTTTGTTACAACTACATCATTTAGAGAAACAAAATTATATGACTTACCATCTATTTGGTCTGATAAAAATGAAAAACCCTCAGGTAGTGTTAAACTACCAACAGTTGTTGTGTCAGAATTTGCTGTAAGTGTGATTGTTGCTGTGGGTGATCTTTTAGAATGTGGGGTGTAACCTAATGTTTTGGCGTGTGATACAGTAGATTCACGAAGCAAAGCGGTATCTAAAAATGATTCATTTGCAACCATGTTTAGATAATAAGCATTATAATGTGTATTATAGGCCAATATATCTAAAAGAATTGATAAACCAGAACCACTAAAATCGTAATCTGAAAATTCTTTTTGTTGTTGTAGAAATGATCTTAAATTCGTTTTGATTGAATCAAAATCAAGTTCTGTTACTCTAAGTCGGTCTGCCATTTATCTTACTCTCTCTAAAAAGAAATCTACTGTAATTGGGCTAGGATTGTTAACTAAAAAGAAAGTTATCTCTACTTTATAACCATTTTCATCCGGAAAACCAGAGGCTACAACATCTTTCAAGTCAACTCTAGGTTCAAAATTTGTTATGGTTTCTGAAATCTCTCTCTCAAGTAAAGCTGCTGTAACATTATCCACCTGTTCAAAGAGAAGTCGTTTTAAACCAGACCCTATTTGTGGTTGGAAAAGCCTCTCGTAGTTACTTGTTAAAACTAAATTTTTAACCGAGTTAATTACAGCGTTTTCATTTTTGAATTTATTAATATCCTTTGTAGTAGGATGTATATTAAAATTCAAATCTAAATCTGTAAACGATCTTTCGTTTTTTATTGTTATTTCTGCCATCTTCTATTTATACCTAATCTCCAATCTTAACAGTACCGGAACCAGAAGATATTGTACCATCTCCTATTGGGTCAACGTCTGCAACTGTATCATCAATTCTTGCAGCTCCTTTAGATCCATTGTTAAGATTGATTGTTTGTCCGTTTATTTTTACATCACCTGTTACATTTAAATTATAGTCGCCATCTACTTGAATGTTTACATCTCCTTGTATCAATACAGACTCGTCCTTGACGACCACAGTAAACTTATCTCTCTGTATTCTTTCTACTCTATCACCATTAGGATTGAACTCCATGTACGAACCTGCACGGTGGTATAGATGTATTCTCTCATTATCTCTTGTATCATCAAACTCCATGACATGACCAGACTCAGATTCATACACTTTATTATATGGGTATGTTGCATTATATGAAGGAACTGGTTCAACTGATGATGTATTATTGGCCTCTATTCTACCTAATTTAAATAATACAGCCGATTCTGTATTTGCTGTTTCATTTCTTGCAAGTCTTGAAGTCGTTGGTTCATCTAAATTTCTAGGGTAATTATTTGCAGTTGCATTTGCAGGTACAACTTTAGTTGGTTTACCATCATCATCATAAGGTGCGCCAGTTGGTTTAATTGGTGCAATATCTAATTCTTCTTGTGTCCTGGGGTCGTTAAATGCTTCCTGGGGATTTGGCTCTTGAAGAGGTATACTTGGAAAAACCCCTAATATTACTGGATCTTGAGCACTTTCTCCATCAAGAAAAAAACCAAATACCATATCACCTTCTTTAGGTGGGTATGGGTGTGGATTATTTGTAGGTAACATCAATTGAGCCCATGGTAAATTAGCTGTAGGCACACGCATCTTATCGTTGGGGTGCCAACCAACACATCTCACTCTACAACGGCCTAATCTAAGTGGGTCTTGTCTATCTTCAACAATACCAGTCCACCAAACAAAACCTTCTCTACCTAAAAATTGTTCTTGTTCTTTCATTTTAATAAGACTCTAATGCTTCGGTTTGTGAAGATGTACTTTCTGTTATAAATTCTTGGTCAGAAGATGTTGAAGCACACTCTATAACTGTTTCATGTGTCGCAGGATCACCTTTTATAATATGTCTTGATCCTACAATTAAATATTTACCAGATAAACTAGGATCTTTGTTTTCATCTCCTTCTTCTTTACTTCCAAAGAATGGCACATCTACATTTACATTAAAACCAGTTGTGAGTTGAAAATTACCGGGCATAACTATGTTGATTTTTTTAGAATCTAAATTTTGAAATAATGCTTTTCTTTGAAAAACATAATCCTCTGTTCTTGAACCATATGCAATTGATTCTGGATCATGTGATTTGACATACTGACTTAATTGTCTTGCTGTGCTGAATGTATCTAAAACAATTTTTGAATCATACATAGCCGTGTTTAAAATGCCATCTTTATTTATTTGTGCAGCGAAATTTGGTGTGTCATTTGAGTGCTTCATATTGTCATAATGGTCACTATACGACATAGATTTTCTTGAAATCATACGAGTTAAAGGATCAAATCCAATAAAAGTACCAGCATTTACCCCAGCTCGTGTTTTTTTAATTCCATCAGATTGTGATACAACTTCAAAAGATCTTGCCGTAGATAATTCTGATAATGCAGAAGCGCTATCGTTTTGATTTTTTGTTTTAAAATTAATATCTATAATATCAGGTTCAGACAAAAGTTTAGATATAGTTATAAAGTTATATCCTATTAAGTTTTGAAAAAATATGTAACTAGGAGAGTTATCCATATTAACTGCTTTTTTAGCAAGCCATTGTATAGCTTCAATTGGTCTTAAATTTGGTATTATTATGTCACGAACACCGGCTGATTCTTCATAAACTCCATTTAAGTTATTTGGTGGTATTTTCAAATAGTCTATCATTATTCTCTCGACCATTTCCATATAAGTCATTCTGTATGACTGATTTACACGTTGTTGGTCTGAAAAAAGAAGTTCATCAGAAACAAAACTTAAAACATATTGTTCTGTTCTCTCTGTGGCTGGCATACGATCAGACTGTTTATATATTCTAAATGCTTTTTTAAATTGCCCTATATCAGAACCTTCTACTTTTGATACATCAATTAATAAAACCTCTGAACCATCAAATAAAAGTTTTGATGATAACCCTGTAGAATCTGATATTATAAGTTTACCACTCATTACAGGCATATACAAAGAATCAAACAGATTTAATTCTGAAAAAATTTCTTTTATATCTATTGATTCACCTTTTGATACGATTACTAACTCGTTAACATGAAACTGTTGCGAGTCACGGAGCTCTTCAGCCATTATCTAAATACCTTTTTAAATGATTTATCTAATTCAAGTGCAAAATCTGGTTGTAGTATTCTAATTGTTCTTTTTGCTTCATTCAAATTGAACTCATATGTATAATAACTTTCAGTTGATTTTGTTACTGTTTCTATAACTTTATTACCATCTTTTAAAGTATAATTATCGGTTGATATGGCAACATTAGCATATGTACTAGCATCAATCTCAAGTTTCTCTACTATTTGACTATTACTGCGAGAGACCCTACTTGAAGCCCCAGCAGTAATTGTTCTTGTTACTGTTTTATAGTAAGCCTGAATATTACTTTCATCTAAAGCCCAAGATACACCTGTTGTGTTATTTCCGGTACCCTCTGTTTCATATTTTTTATTTAGATACTCGACAAAGTTTTCTTGTCGCATTGGCCAGTCCCATTGTGGGTCTATTATTTTATTAAGAGATAAAACAATCCAATGTCTTTCTGGAGTACCATACATTTTATCTGCAATGATTTCTGGTGTATCAGTATCTTGAACATCATATGGGTAGAACATATTTGTATTTTCTATTAGACCATCTGCTATTTTAAATCTAGCAATAACATTCGTGACTGTATCTAAGCCATCCGTATCTGTATCGGGTGTATAAAAAGTTTTTGGAAAATGTTTGAAATATTTTGCCATTTAATTACCTATTGTTAGTAAGAGTCCCTACTTGGATCATTTCTTGCTTTTTGGCCTGCCGGTTTAATTTCACTTTTTTCATCATGAAAATCACCTTTAGTAAGAAATATTGTTTCTTGAAATTGTAAAACTAAATTTACTGCAAATGGCATACCTGTCCCACCTAATGTTGGACTCGTTTCACCTGGTACTTCATAAAAGCTTGCACCTTGTGGTGCATAGTTTACATCCATTGTTGTGAGAACGGCATTTGGTGCAATAACCGGTATGTTCATATTTTCTTTACCAGCATAATAAAATTTTATATCAAATTCTGAAGGAGGGACTAAAAATCCAGGTGCGCCAGCTAATATTTCTGGTGCTTGATGAAACATTAATAATTTAAGTATCTTTTGCACTTCAAGAGCCTCTTTTTCATCTCTTGGATAAAAGTTAAAATCAAATTGAAAAGACCTAAAATTTGGTGAAGAGTAAACCATTTCTAACATTGGGTTTACAACACTACCAAGTATAGCTGCCCCAACAGCTGCACTACTAGGACTACCCGTTAATGCACCTGCTCCTCTGGCCCCAACTTCTTGTGCAATTCTTGCTGCAGATTCTGCTGTTGGTTTTCTCATCTCAGGTTTAGATGGGTCGTTAAGACCAGTAGCCGCCGCTACTTGACCTATCAACTCTTTACCTACATTTGCTTGTTGAAAACTTTGTGAAAAATTAAACATCAAAGTTTCTGGCATATAAAGTGTTACAGCAGCTTTTGTTTCTGAAACGGTCCTTGCCAGACCTCCTGCACCTGCACCCCTATCAGCTGATATTGATTTAATATTTGTCGAAATCACACTTCTTTGAGCAGCTGAATTACCTCCGAGAGGTAATTTTTTCATACCAAATACATTATTCAAACCTGCTTGTACGTTACCACCAACCTCTGATATTTTGTCGGTTACACCACTCACGGCACTACCAAGTTTATCAGCTGCAGAGTTAATTCCAGCAGAAACTCCTGTGGCAAAATTTTGAGCAGCTGCTAAACTACCTGATAGTTTACTACCGGCTCCTGTTTTAGATAAAGCTGCAGCTCCACCACCCATTAGTTTATTTTGATTTGCGGCTGCAGTAAAACCAGATTCAGATTGCATACCGGCAGCGGGATCACTTTCACCTTCACCTCCAAATCTGGTTTCCTTTTGTTTTTTAATATATAAAACCATGTAATGACCTTTATCGGCATTACCTATATCAAGTGGATATCTGAAATTTGTTTTTTCATATTTTGATTTAGTAAGTGGTGCAAGAGGTCCTGATCTAACAGGGCCTTTATCAAATTTTATATCTCCGAGTCCGAAAAGTGCCATAGTAGTCCTTTATGTTGAATACATATTATTTATGACATCCAAACGAGAAAAAACGTATTATAAAGGACGATTTACACCACAAAACCCTAAAAAATACAATGGTAATTCCGGTAATATCATATATCGTTCATCATGGGAACTTCGTATGATGAAATATCTTGATGAGAATGAAGCCGTTGTGTGGTGGGCATCTGAAGAATTACCAATACGTTATCGTTCACCAGTTGATCAGAGAGTTCACCGTTATTTTCCAGACTTCATAGTAAAGACAAAACAAAAAACTTTTATATTAGAAGTTAAACCTGATAGACAAACTAAACCACCAAAACAAAAAAGAAAAACAAAAAAGTTTTTAGAAGAAGCCGCCACATATGCTGTAAATCAAGAAAAATGGCGAGCAGCTGATATATTTTGTCAAGAACGTGGTTGGGAATTCAAACTTGTAACAGAAAAACATTTAGGATTGGCATAAATACTTAGACTTAACAAGGAGACATAATGTCATTTTCACCTAATTTGTTTTTATCAAATATGCAAGGAAAAGATGGTCCAGCAAGGCCATCCAGGTTTGAGGTTATATTACCGATACCACCATATATTAATCAATCGGTTGGTAATTCTGTGATAGAAAAAATACTCAATTTTCCAAACTCTGTATTTGGTGACATCTCTGATGTTGTAAATAAAGCATTAGGTAGATCTACTGGAGGAACTTCAGCTCTTTCAAGATACTTAGCGTTGCAATGTGAATCTGCTGAGTTACCAGGAAAAACATTTCAAACGGCTGATGTTAAGATATATGGTCCAATCTTTAAAGTACCTTATCAAAGATCATATGCTGATATAAACTTAACATTCATTTGCAGTAATCAGTTTTATGAAAGAAAATTATTTGAAAGGTGGACAGAATCTATTATGCCACCAGACACAAACAATATGAGATTCCCAAAAGGTCAATTATCAAGTTATTACACTCAACTTAAAATTATACAATATGATGATTTTATAAAACAAATTTATGTTGTAAATTTAGAGGACGCTTACCCAGTTGGTGTTGCACCTCAACCGTTAAGTTGGTCTGATGATGGTTTTCATAGACTATCAGTTTCTTTTGCATATCAAAAGTATAGTACCGTTTATGAGGGTGGTTATGACATAGGTCAAGCTGCAGCTTCTTTACTTGGAGGTAAAGGTGCGAATTTAGTAAGAAATCTTTTTTAATTAATAGGTGAAAAAATTATGATTAAATTACCAAGACTAGATGTACCAACGTATGAGTTGAAACTTATATCATCCGGTAAATCAGTTCGTTATAGACCTTTTTTGGTCAAAGAACAAAAACTTTTTTTGATGTCAGCAGAATCAGATGACACAAAAGAATTAGTAACAACAATCAGAAATGTTTTAAAAAACTGTTTGTTAGATGAAGTAGACGTAGATAATTTACCATCTTTCGATTTAGAATATCTATTCATGAACCTAAGAGCTAGATCGGTTGATGAAGTAGTAAATTTAAAATATAAATGTAATGCGAATGTAGATGGTGAAGAAGAAGAAAAGAAATGTAATCATGTTGTTGATTTTGATGTTAATATATTAGAAATTGAACCAACAATACATGATAATCATGTTGATAAAATACAAATAACAGAAAAAGTTGGTGTTTGTTTAAAGTATCCAACTTTTGAAATGTTTGAGAAGTATGATAAAATGAATGAAAATGAAGCTATGTTAAAAGTTTTAATTGATTGTATTGATTACATTTATGATGAAGAACAAATGTATTACGCAAAAGATACTCCTAAAAAAGAGTTAGAAGAATTTGTAGATTCATTACAACAAAAAGATTTAGAAAAGTTTAAGGACTTCTTTAGTACCATGCCTGAAGTAAAAAAAGATTTGGATTTTAATTGTCCTAAATGTGGACACAATGAACAAATTACTGTAAAGGGTATGCAAAATTTTTTCGTCTAATCTTTCGTTATGACACTCTGAAAAACTATTATGAAACAAACTTTGCTTTAATGCAACACCATAAGTATAGTTTGTCTGAATTGGAGGATATGATACCGTGGGAAAGAAATATCTATATCTCTCTATTAGTAGATTACTTGAAAAAAGAAAAAGAAAGACTTGAGCTACAACAACAAATGCAAAGGGCTAAGAGATAGATGGCTGATGTGTATGACCAAGTAGGTGGCTTTATAGCTGGCCAGATAAAAAGTTCTTTTAAAAGTGCCGTAAAAGGTTCTGTTAAAAGTTTATCTGGTGCTGCCAAAAGTATAACTGGCGGTTCAAAAACTCAACAAATGGGATCTGATAATAAACCAGTACCAGAAAAATCTGGTAATAAGTTGGGTGGCGTAGATTCTACTTTGATGAATATAAATCAAAGTTTACAATCAATCTTATCAAGTTCATCAGTATTACCAACAATTTCTAAAGAAATAGGTTTGATTTCAAAAAATGTTGATAAAATACCAAAAATTATAAAGAAAAGTAGAGCTGAAGATTTTTTCTATAAACAAAAACAAAAAGAAAACTTTGAAGAGTTGTTTAGAAGAGTGTTCAAAGTTGAACAAAAATCAGGTATGAAAACCGGTAGATCAGCTTCAAAAGGTCTTGGTTTAACAGGCGGCGCTGGAGGTATAGGACAAACATTAGCAACTATATTAGGTGTCGAGTTTGCAAAGGGAATTGCTAAACGTATTAAAGAGGCACTTAAAAATGTTTTTTCAAAAACTGGAGAATTATTTAAAAAAATAAAAAAAGGGATAACAAGAGCTATATTTGGTGGTGGTGGAAGGGTATTAGCTACCGTGGCTTCAAGAATAATGGCTGGTGGAGCTCTAGTAGCAGTTGCTGGCCCATATGCTTTAATTGTTTTTGCTATTGCCGCTGTGCTTAAAGGAATTTATGATGGTATTATGGGCGCCAATGAAGGTGAAGTATTTAGCTTCACAAACGCTTTTCAAGGACTTGTTGAATTTTTAACTATAGGTCTTATACCAGATGATTTTGCTGAGGGATTATTTAATATCATAGGAAATGTATTTGATAAAATAAAATCTTTTCTCGGTAGTATGTTTTCAGGTAAACCTCCAAAAGAACCTGAAGAAGTTTCTAAAAAAGATTCTTCAGGTAGCGATAGTTACGGAGATGCACCACGAGTCACGAATGAGAAAACAAATGGGCCTAATCCTAATGAACTCAATATACCTGCAAATAAAGATGATTCAAGTCCGAGTAAGGTTAGTGAGGGACCAATAATAGATAAAGGCCCATCTGGTGGAAAACCCATAATGATGGATGAAATAACAGTTACAAAAGCTGGTGGTTTCGACCGTAAAAACATGGTAAAAACTTCTACTGCACCAGCACAAGCATCTTCACAAGGTGATAGTATGCGAGGAGCAATGGGTAACTTCATGAAAAATACTGGTGCAAGTGATATGCTTGGTAATAATATTATGCCAATGATGGGTAAACTAAAAGGTGGTGGTGATTCTATAAATGCAGGTGGCATGGCCAAAAAAGGTTTTAGTAGTATGTTTGGTAGCATGGGTCAAGATATGGGTGTAGATGCTGGCGCTGTTACTGGTGATTTAAAAGGTGGGATTCAAAGTATTAAAAGTGCGAAAGGTGAAGATAAGCAAACTGCTTTATTTGGTGCATTAAATAATTTGGCGAATAATCCTGCAATAAAAAACTTTAAAGGAAAAGAATCAACAGAAGAATCAAGGGCTAAAAATGTAAAGAATGTATCAGGCGGTCTTGATAGTTTAATCGGTGGCACCATGGGTGGTATGGGTATTGATACGAAAGCTCTACAAGAACAATATGGTAATGAACCAATGGCACCTGGTTCTGGTGGTAGTTCACCATCTATCTATGATAGTGGTACAAAGAAAGCACCATCAGGCGCTGCTATGTCAGAGAGTTCTAATTATGTATCAGAAGGTCAAAGAATGGAATCAGCACCTAAAGGTGGAGGTATTCAAGTAGAAAGTCAAACAAATAATAATAGTAGTAAAGGAAAAACGGGTGGTAGTAAAAAAGCACCACCAGTTATAAATCAAGATTTATTCAAACAAATTAATATTCCTGGAGGCTTTGCAATCTAAATGGCTGATGTATATGACCAAGTAGGTGGTTTTGTAGCAGACCAAATAAAAAGTTCTTTCAAGGGAACTATGAAAGGTATTGGTAGCGCTCTTTCTAGTGGTAAAAAAGATGATGATACAGAAAAATCTGAAAAACAAACTGTTCAGCGTATAAAACAAACCGAAAGCTTAGTTTCAAGTATAAAAACAAACTTTAACTTTTTGTCATCTATAGCTAGAGATATAACTGGTGTTTCCAATAGAGTAGCATCAATTGTTGAAGTTATGGGTGATAAACCTGCTACTATTGACGCTTTATCAGGTATAACAGATACTACACCAACTTCAATTAAAAAACCAGATAAACCAAAAAAATCAAAAGGTATTTTAGGAGGTATAGTAGACTTTTTTAAAACAATGCTTGACATTATACTTAAAGGTGCTTTTTTAACTGGCTTGATTGCCCTTTTCTGGGAAGATATTAAAAAAAGTATAGGTGAGGCTTTTGAAAAATTTTCTTTTACTGAGGCATTTAAAGGTATTTTCAAATTTTTCTATGAACTTTTAGGTATAGATGTTCTTGTAGAACAATTGACCGAAGCAAAAGATAAATTCATGGAAAAGATAGATGAATTTACATCTAAGATTGGTCAGAGTTATGAGGTGTTTAAAAATAAGTATCTTGAGCCTTTTAAAAATTTTACAAAAAGTTTACTAAAAAAAGGATTTGAAAAACTACCAGATAGATTAAAACCATTAGTTATACCTAGCATAAGAAATTTTATAGGCATAGAACTATCAGATGAACAAAAAAAAGACCTACAAGAAAAAGAAGATAGAAAATTAAGACAAAGTATTAGAAGAAAATTTAGAGATGAAGGTAAACTTCAACAGGGTGTAAGTGCGAAAGGTGTAATAGGTGGTTTACCTGCTCGAGCAAATTTAACAGATAAATTTGGACTTACTAAAAATCAAGCTTTTTCTGTTGACAAGGCTCAAAGAGAGTATGATGATAGAATGGTTGAAAAAGAATTTCAGAGAATAAAAAAACAACAAAATAATCCTAGTCAAGACCAATCATCAAAAGAAATAGAGGAAGTTGTTACATCTGATTATGCTGCAGGATCTACATCTCCTGTAGCAGTACCAGAAAGTGGTGATAGAACCAGTAAAGCACAAGGTCTAAGTGGAGATGGCGGTGCAGCTGGTGGTGCTAATGATGAATCGCCAACTAAAGTTTCAGGTGATGATGATATTAAAGCAATGATTATTGGACATGAAGGTGTGAAATACGAACCATATAAAGACCCTAAGGGTTTGTGGCACGTTGGTGTAGGTCATTTAATTGGTGATGGTAGCACATTACCAGAACATATGAACCGAATGTTTACTGCTACAGAAGTGAATAATCTTTTTGAATCAGATTATGCTAAACACAAAAAAATTGCAGAGAGAACACCAGGTTATGATAAGGCAAATAAAGCCGGTAAAGCCGCCTTGATTGATTTATCATTTAATATGGGTGCTTGGTATACAGAATTTAAAAAAGCAGCTGCAGCTCTAAAAGATGGTGATTTTGTAACTGCCTCAAAAGAATTAAAAGATAGTAAATGGTATGGTCAAGTTGGTGCTCGTGGTCCAACAATTGTTTCACTTGTAGCGAGTGCAGGTGATAATTCAGGTGGTTCTGATTTATCGGCAGCCTCTGCTGTTATAGCAAAAGGTAAAAGATTGCAAACTGCGGCCGCAGGTGAAGAAAATCAAAAAATAAAAGTGGTTACAAATAATAATAATTCAGTTTTAGAAAAAGAAACCATAGTGAGGGATGATAGTAGTGATTATGGACAACTAGCTTCTGGAGCAGTATGATAGACCCAACAATGCCACCTGTAAACAAGTTTGCAGTAATTGACAAAAAAGGTTCTATAAAACTCATAACATCAAACAAAAAAATAGCCACTTGGTATCAGGTAATGTTTAATAGAGATGTTATAAAAGAAATAAAACTTTTTAGTGAACATAAACCATAAAAAAACCCCGCCGAAGCGGGGTTAAAAATGTTCACATTATGAACAATTTAGTTATTCACTAAATCTTTAAAATGATCTAAGTCATCTTCTTCACTTGCAATACTTGTAGTATCAAATGATGATGCTTCGTCATCTGAAATACTATTTGTTACAACTTCAGTTTTTGGTTCTGGCGTTGCACCAAGAACTTTGTCAAGTCTTGCCTTTAGAACATCATAGGCCTTAAAGTTTGACTTATTAAGAAACTCTTTTAGAGAAAATTCTTTCTTGTATATTTCCTCCAGTTTCTCATCTGCTCCATCAAATAAAGCCGATGGACTTGCAAATTCAGACTTGTCGTAATTACGATAGCCTTCTACTTTGCGAATCTTGAGTTTGAAATTAGCACCATCCCAAAAGTCAAATGGATTAATCTCTTTCTCATCTTGAAACTCAGGGTTCATTGCCTCTGTAAGTTTATCAAAGATTTTCTTACCATACTTATAGAGAAAAACTTTACCCTCATTCTCAGGGTTACCTGGATCTGAAACAACCAAGATGTTAGAAATGTGAGAGAGCTTACGCTTCTGTTTTCTAGCAATCTCTTTATTTGCTTCAACACCAGAATTCCAGAGAGTTGAGTTATACTCACTTACTGGGTCTTTCTCGTTGATAGTTGTAAGAGAATTTTCAATATACCACCCACCTGGTCCTTGAAAACCATGAGAGAATACTCTTACCCAAGGTAATGAATCATCACCATCAAGTGGCGGTGCAGGTAAGAAACGAATAACTGCCATGCCATTACCAGACTTATCTACTGTTGGCTGCCAGAATCTTGTATCATCTCTTGACCCAGCTTCTGCTGGTTGTTTTGAGGACTCTATCGCTTTGTTTAGTTTAGACAAAGAGTTGCGATCTCTCTTGAGGTTTGCGAAACTACTCATAATGTTCCTTTCGTATAAACGGAGTATTAACGGAATATAAACGTCTTGTCCACTTACATATCATAATATAATTTATTTTAGTTGTCAACTAAAATTCTGCTTCTTGCCTTGAAGAGAATGTTACAGGTGTTGTAAAACTTACCTCTTCAAATGCAAATGTTCTTTTACCTTTCATAGCCGTGTGAAACTCACCTGCACGGTTTGGATGAAAAGTTCCTACACTTTCTTTCTTACCTTTACCTGGATAACCACCTTCTTTGGTACCATGTAAATGTGCTTCATTAGAATCATGTGATTTGTGTAATACAGAATCTTGTCCGTATTTCTCACCATGTTTCTTGAGAAAACCTTTTAATGCACCACCATCTTTACCTTTCTTACCAACAACTAGATAAGAATGTTCATCAACTGGTCTTGCCTGTGGTGTACCATGATTCTCTATATAACGACCCTTTACTCGTATAAAACCATGACCGGCCTTACGAATATCTTTCTCTAGTGATTTGTTCCTCTTCTTGTTTTCAGAAGCGTCAAACTCACCACGATGGGCAGTAATCATGCCGACATTTCTACCTTGAGTATGTGAATGTACCCTGCTTAAGCTAGATTCGTTATATAGTGTCTTTAAGTTTTTCATCTTGTTTATTTATAACCTCTTTTAATGTCATTCTATAAGGTAACACATTATACTTTAAAAATGGGGCATACTTGCTTATCTTTTTGAAATAGTCTGGCCAACGTATTGTATCGGATATCTTACGGTTCCACATACCAAAAAACTTGAGTATATTATTTAATATACAAAGAGTTTCAATCTCTACCTCCTTTTGTAATGCCTTTTTTAGTAGTATTGGGTATTCACCAGATGTTTTAATTACATCATTAGGATTTTGTATGCCCTCAAATAAATTTAAACAATCATTTTTAAAAGTATAAGAGAGAGATTGAATAACCCTCTGCCTATTTAGATGCACCCTATGGCACTTCTCTTCTAATAATTCACCAGCCCAAATATTATCATTTTCTAAAAAATTAGATACTAAGAAAAATATTAGTTCATCTCTCTTAGTATACTTTCTTGAAATCTTGTAAAAATGCCATTTGTCTTTTCTATTCTCAAAGGCATTTACTGATATCCTAGATTTACCACCATACTTAAAAAAATCAAAACTATCTTTTGTAAAATGCAACTTGAGTGAATTGTATAATGCAAAAGTTTCATATCCAGTCATATTGGTAATTTTGAGTTTTTAGTTTTAAGAAGATTAAGGTCACTTGCTTGTAATTCAATTTTTGATTTTAGATTTGCGTTGATTAACGAAGCTGCAACCTCAATTTCTAGTTCAGTTTTTTTACAATACTCAACGATAGCTTCAAGATAAGTGTAGTCGGTGTTTGCAACTAAACCTTCAATTGCAATAGCAAATTTTTTCATCTCATCTTTTGTAGCCATGATTAAGCCCCATTATAATAAAAATTATTGTCCTCATCAGAGTCAACTCTAAGAGTTTGTTGAGCGGGTCTATCTGAAACATCAATATCTTCTGATAGTTTACTCTCAGATGGTCTATCATATGGAAAAGGCCATGTAGGACCATTCTCTTTTGTTTTTTCATTCCATGCGACTTGGTCAGCAACAACTCTTTCAAAAGGGGTTGGTTCGGCTGAACTACTATAATACAACGGTGTATCATCAGTAAATTCAAAAGTTTGTTGAGGATCTTCAAAACCCTCATATAAACTTCCTGTGGAAGAACCGTTCACAATATTTTTGATGTCCTCAAAAGTTTTATCCATCTCTGATGGATCTGAAATTTCTCTATCAATAGTTATGTGTTCGTTTGTATCGTGCTCTGTGTATTCAACTCTGATGGTTGGCATATATTTCTCCTAATTAAAAATGATTATGAATGAGCCAGCAAGTAAGAATATACCTGCACATAATTTCAATGCCCAAGCTGTTACTTTTGAAAAAAGCCATAGACCTACAATTACAGCCATAAAGACCATAATTTCAGCTTTGTTTTCCCAATTTAATATAGGTTGAACTGATGAAACCGCTTCAGTTGCTTGAGTCACAACCTGTTCAACCTGTTCTTTTACTTCTTCTGTAATGATTGGCATAATTTACCTCACTTGTTATCATAATATTATTATACATCTCGGTTCACGAAAAGTCAATGACTCTCCCAATATTTGTCTATGTATTGCCATAAAGGCTGTATAAACTCTTCTTTTTCTTTTACAAATACTTGTGGTTCATCATCATAAACAGCAATTAAAACCACAATTTCATTTATCTGTACATTAGTTAACTCTTCAAGCATCAAGGCGTATGCGGTACATTGCATAAAGTAGTTTTGTATCCACTCTTCTTTTTTTGGTTTACTGGATGTTTTAAAATCTATAATAGAGGTTGCACCATCCCATTTTGCAATACAATCTACTCTACCTGCCAGTTTCATAGTATTAGAATATAATGCTTGTTCTAAGGCATACACTACACTAATTTTTTCATCCATTATTGGTTTGATACTATTGAACATTTGCTTTACATCAGGCATCAAAGATTTTATTTTTAAATCTGATAAATCATTAAGTAGATAATGTTCACATAATGAATGTACTTTTGTACCACGATTGGCTGCAAGTCTTGATATTTTATTTGCTTCTTCAGCACCAACTCTTTCACGCCATTCCATTATGGCCTTTTTATTATATTGAGATAGAATTGTTGTAACAGATGGATAAGCGTCACCACTTGGTGTTAAGTAACGCCTGCCATCCTCTGTTGTTTTTGTTTTTAAATCAAAATCTAATTCACTAATTTGATGCTTATAAAATCCCATCTATATCAAGCCGCCTCTTCTTCCCATGGATTCTTGAGTCCACATCCATCTTTATATTGTTTTTTCCAGCCCTCAGATAACCACTCTTGTCTAGTTTTTCCTTCAGCTTTCCAAGGATACCATTCTCTTTCATATGCCGCTCGGTTCTTTGCAATATTTTCTGGACTCCAAAAATCTTCTTTGACTTCTACCATCTTTACATCTTTTTTAGGTTTATTGTAAATTTTTTCGTGTCGCATCTCGATTTGCATTGAACGTCTATACATGAACTCTCCTTTAATTGGTGATTGCATAATATAGAAATTCAAGAGTTTCTCCATTTCTGGAGTATATTTGATGTTTTCGATTGTTTTATATCTTTTCGACCATATCTTTGGCCGACTGTAGACTCAGGGTGTGCTTCTGCAACCTTTGATA
>VMHT01059503.1_pt1 | contig 44875 bp, 36 predicted proteins | sample 4693611 | NCBI WGS metagenome assembly VMHT01 (sample SAMN12280063, study PRJNA550983) | marine metagenome | isolation source: seawater sampled from same location over 5 years 0.02-0.2 micron viral filtrate | place: USA: collected off the coast of southern California halfway between the port... ... | reverse complement strand
GGAGCTACAGGTTATACAGGTGCAACTGGAGCTACAGGTTATACAGGTGCTACTGGATCTACTGGTGCAATTGGTCCAAGAAACGGTTTACCTTGGCAATCAGGAGTAGTTGGTGTAACTACCCCACCTTCTGGTAAATTCTATTATGATGCTGCAACCACAAGCCTGTATATTAATAAAACAGATTCATTAGGATTAGATCAAACTACATTCCTTAATACTTTTGATGATACCGGACAAGCATCAACTGGATTTGGTGCTGTTATATTAACCGCTGGTAATAATCAACAAATTTTGCATGGTGTAGTAACTGCTGTAGCTTTAGTAGGTAATGTATATGACTTAACAATTACTGAATTAACTTATACTGCTAACTGGGGTCAAGGTATAGATTTTGTTTTAGAATTTACTGCTTATGGTACTTCCATAACTGGAGCAACAGGGGCGACCGGTGCTGGTGGAGTTGGATCTACTGGAGCCACTGGATCACAAGGTGCAACTGGTGTTGTAGGATTCCAAGGAGCAACTGGTTTTACAGGATCTACAGGAGCAGTTGGTCAACAAGGAGCAACTGGAGAACAAGGCGCTATTGGTCAACAAGGTGCTACGGGTAATCAAGGAAAGGTTGGTAATCAAGGTACAGTAGGTAATGAAGGAGCAACCGGTGCGGTAGGACTACAAGGTGCTACTGGCCTACAGGGCGCTAAAGGTGAAACTGGAGATAAGGGTGCAACTGGATTTGGTGGTGCAACCGGTAGCCAAGGCGCAACTGGTGTTGGTGGAACAGGTGCCCAAGGTGGTACCGGTGCTATAGGTAATCAAGGTGCCGTTGGTCCACAAGGTGGGGGTGGCTCTGCAAGTGTACTTTGGTCAGAGCCTACTATTATTAAGACTAGCACCAACCAGACTATTGCTGCTAACAGTTCAGGTAGTTCTGTAGATACTGCTCTTTATGGAACTCAGTATATTGACCAGTCAACATTAAGTAATGATCTACAGCATGCTGATTTCTCTAGTGTTGGAACAGGAAAGACTGATGGAATTAAAAATATTGGTACAGCGACAGATATACAAGTTAGATATAGTGTTCTTATTACAACCTCAGCAGCTCTTAGTGGTGGATCGGCTCGTTTACAGATTATCAATCACGCAGGTACTATACTTCATGACGAAGCAATTGAATTTGTTGGCGGTGGTGGTCAAGGTAGATTTTATACTGGTATAGTGTTCCTTAATTTAAAAAATTCTGAAGGTGTAGGAATGGAAGTTCGTAACCCAACCGGTAACCCTGCAATAGTAGTTGAGGAATTTACTTTACAGGCTAGAAAAATGATTGCTTCATTTAACATACCAACATAATCTTAAACAATTATTATATTTAAAGTATAATAATAAATAGACAATAAATGCAAAAAGATAAGACTAAAGAAACTCTACAAGAAGAGTCTAATGAGCCTTCTCATTGGCAATGGATTAAAGGCGATGATACTGGGAATGTAGTAACCATTAAGAATGAAGATGATAAGTGGATAAATTTTAATAATGGTACAAGATTAGCTAAAGATTTAAAATCTGAATTTATACAACCGTTAGAGTCAGATCTAGCCAGTGAACTTTTAAAAACTCAGTCACCAAAAGGTATGCCATCTATAACTGTACAAAAAACTACAGGAGATGTTCCGATTCCTAAAAAAGAAATTTCCCCTATCAGAGTTTTATTTAATAAACAAAAGAAAAATAGTAAAGTAAAACTTCTTTTAGAATTTCCTGTAAATATTCCACAAAAAGCTGTTTATGAATTAATGAGTACTTCTTTTGATAAAGATGAAGTTAATGATGTATTACAATCATTTATTTTAGATCAATTATCTGAAGATGAAATATTAGACTGTTTACATAACAGTGTACAATCATTAATTGAGAGCAAGTATAAAGGCGAATAGCACACTTAATAGCTAGTAATATATAATAAAATTAATCATATGAGCGAGACTGCAAATCAAACTATACCTAATCGTCGCCAAAGAAGAGCGGCTATGAAATACCAAGGAATTTTAAAAATGAAAGGTAAACTTCCATTTAAAGAATGGTTAGAAATCTGTAAACAAACTAGAGAAAAGGGCAAAGAGATACATGAGGCAAATGTTGAAGCTGCTGAAAAATCTATATATGCAAAATTAGAACAAGTAGAAAATAATAAAATAGCATATTGGAAAGAAGAAGGCTATACAGATAAAGAAATAGATAAGTTAAGAGATGCATTAGCACTTATTACAATTAAAGATAAATCTACTTGGCATAAAGACAAAAAGGAAGCAAGAAAAACCTTTAAAGAATTAAGGGAAAAATTAAACTTAAGAAAATCATAAATGATTAAGATAGTTTTAGAACCAGCCAGAAATGGTGTAATCAAAAAAGTCATTGATGATAATCATGGTGGAGGTAGAGAACATTTTACTTCAACTGATGTTTATGAAGTAAATGAAAATGATAAGAATCAATTTAGTTATATAAAAAGATTCTTTTTTGATTTATGTGACGATCTCGGATTGGAGGTTGGTAGTAAATTTGATGAAACTGTATTAGATATTAATACACGATGGGGTACTCACTTTGAACCTACAGAGAAGGATATTGAATTTAAAATAAAAAGACTTAAGAGTGAGCTTAAGAAATTAGAAGAATGGAAGAACATATAGAATTTAATTTTATATACTCTAATGATGCACTTCGTGTCAAATCATTTTTAGGTAATGTTCCTAGAAGTATTGAGTGTATAAATTATATGGATATATTTAACAAACTTACAAAAAACGATTTTTATCAATATGAACCATCTGATGCAGTAGTATCATCTTATTTAATGAGACAGTTACAAAATGCAATAGGTCGTAATATTTCTACAACAATATTTTATGTTTTAGGAAGTCTTAACAAAGAAACTGTTGGCGGAATACAATCTTATGTTGAATCGTTATCAGATAAACCTATTACTTACAAAATTTATCATTCACCTGATATTACTGTCAACGGTACTGCCGAGTTATTCGATGACATAATAGAATTTGAATGAAAACACATAGGATATTTAATAAGGGACAAAATGTATACTGCTTATTAGCATCTCATACAAACCCTAATATACTTTTACCAGTTAAAGGTAAAATCTTAGATTCCAAATGGGATCCAGTAAATCCTCTTTATCAAATTCGTATTGTTAAGTTTTATGATAATATGAGATTTCTTAAACAACATTTCTTTGATATGAATTTCAGACATATGTTTGAAAATAGAGCAAGGAAAATGATTTTAAAAGCAGAAGACTTTAAAACTGCCAATGCTTTAGAAAAAAGATTAAACGAAAAAGATAGAGAAAGATTTTATGTTGTTGTAGAATCTGTAATGTGTACCAAGACAAAAGTTGGTTTATCCGAATTATTTGAAAAGGTTCAACTCTACATGATTTCTAAAAACCTAAAAGAAATTAGAGATATTTCTGCAAGGCCATTTTTTAAAGGACCGCTCTCTATTGATAGTGTTAGAGAATTTGATGCCAGATATAAAAAAGGTTGGACAGATAAATTTGAAAAAGGTAAGCTTAACATTGATAAGTATCTTAATAGCTTAGGTTAAATATATAATAAAAATAAACCTATTTAATGGCTTTTAATCTCAAATCCACAATCAGTAATCTTAATGATGCACTATATCCATCGCCTGAGCAATCTACTAGTGGAATAGCTGATAACGAAAGTCCTGGATTATTAGGTGTCTTTGGTGGACAATCAGTAGGGTTTGCAAAGGGTGTTAGCGAATTATACAGTAAAACATTTTATCAAGCCAGAAATAAAGCAGATTCTGCAACTGTTGCGAAAGGAAATGAAAATACTGAGTTTGCTGCATCTATTGCTAATAAATATGCCTTATTCAACTTTCAAGGGTTTTATGGAGATCTTCAATCATCTCAAGCAAATAACTTTAGTGATAAAGATAATGCTGCTAGAAAATTAATGGGTGGTGTAAATGCTCAAAACGTTACTATCCCTAGAATCATAAATTACTTTGACGAAAAGTATCCAAAGATTGGTTATAAGCCATCAGATTTTTTATATTCTAAGTATTATAAAAAAATTCCAGTAAATCATTTAGTTACATTAAGAAGGTTTCCTACTGCCATACCTGACAATATTTATAATTATAATATAAGACCTAAAGGAGGTGGTGCAGACGATTCAGTAGACGGTACTCAAATAGCAGGTGTTACTGCCGTAACTTACTTAGGAGAAACTGCTGGTAATCAGTTAGGTGAGATAATGTCTATGTCATATGGGTTAAATTATAAAGATATTGAATCCAAGATGGAAGAGATTGATACAGGTGGAGCTGGCGGTGGATATACACAACAACCTTTTTATAATAAATTAGGAGGAATAGGTAAAGCTGTAACTGATGCTGCAAAGAACGTATCGGCAGGTGCTAAGTATAGAGCACAAAATGGTGCAGGTAGTTCTACTGCTGATAGGTTAGGTACTACTTATGCAAACTTTGTATTAGGTCCGGTGAATGTTGTTGATAAAACTACAATTAGAAACAGAGGTCTAAAGTTTGAAAATAACTTTACACTAAATTTTGAATATGAACTTAAATCATTAAGTTATGTTAATCCAAAAATTGCAATGATTGATATTATTAGTAATATGCTAACTATGTCTACTAATAATGCTCAGTTCTTTGGTGGCGGTCATAGATATTACGGAAGCGCTGGTTATGTAGCCAGCCAGTTCGGAGATCCTTCTATGTTAAGAAGTGGAAATTTCTCTGGGTATTTAGGTAGTGTAGTTAATGACGTTGAAACTGGTTTTAAAGGATTATTTGGAACAAGTGATGGTGGTTTTGATGCAAACAGTATTGTAGATGGATTAAAGAAGGTAGGTAGTACTTTATTAGGAAATATGATGGGTGGATTTTTAAGTGAACAGGTTGGTGGCCAAACAGGTACTCAGGCAACAACTGCATTTATTAGTGGTGAACCAACTGGAGATTGGCATGTGACTGTAGGTAATCCTCTTAACCCTATTGTAATGATGGGTAATATGATTTGTGAAAATACTAAAATGACTATGGGTGCTGGTTTAGGTTATGATGATTTTCCAATGGAAGTAAAATTTGAAGTTGATATGAAGCATGGTAAACCTAGAGATAAAGGTGATATAGAAAATATGTTTAATGCTGGGCAAGGTAGAATATATGCATCAGCCCAAGGTCTTGAAGATATATTAAATCTTTCAGGTAGAGAAGTTGAAACCTATGGTTCTATTCCTAATGTAGGAACTAGTAATTTACAGCCTTCTACTAATAATGCTCCTCCTGCATCTTTTGAAGACGCTCAAATAGCAAATATAATTAAACCATCGAATAATCTAGCAGCCAATAGTGAAAATGGTGAATATGTAAGTAACTTAACAAGAATGTTAATAGACTCATAAAATAAAACTATCAATGAATATTAAATCACTTACATTAAAGAATAAATTAACAGATGATAGAACTGGGCAACAGTATTTTGATCTGACTGCACCTTCTTTTAAGTATAAGAGAGAATTAGGTGTTAAGGCTTTACATTATGTTCAACAAGATCAGATAGGTAGAGTAGATAAGATATCAAGAATCTATTTTGGATCTGAACAATATGTAGATGCTATCTGTATTATTAATAATATCTTTAATCCTTTTTCTTTACAAGAAGGTGATGTTTTAGCCATACCAAATTTACAAGATCAAAACTTAGTTTATAAGAGACCTAATCCTGCATCTAGGCCAAGTGCTTCTTTGGCTCAGTATGTTAATACGGATGTACAAAGTGAAATAGACCAGTCAAGAATACAAAGATTATTACAAAAAGCAAAAACTAAAAAGACTGGAGTCAAATCTCCGATACCGCCGAATATGTTACAACAAGGACAAGATGCTAAAATATTTAAAGGTGGCAAAATAACATTAGGTGCAAATTTACCAACAAGAAATAGTAATACACAAACATAGGTTATGTCAGAAAGTATAGTTGAAAGAAACATATTGACCATTATAGAACCTGCTATTCAATTGGATCCATTAGAAATATTAGACATTGAAAGTGATAGTGAAAATTCTGATGGGGCAAAGCAACAGATAAAACCTTCTAAATTTTCTCAGGTTATTCCAGTCGTTAGAATTAATTCTTATGATGTTCAAATGGATAGACTTAATTTCTTTTCATTAAAGAATGATGGATTCTATCCTACATGTACAATTCAGTTTGCAGATACAGACGGAATGTTTAGTTCTAGATTTTATCCTAAAGATGGAGACCTAATACAACTTAATATAAGATCACAAGGTGATGAAACTACATTTAAACCAATAAGAATTGATTTTACTGTCGTTGATTGTAAACCTGTAGGTGGAGGTGGAGGAAGATCACCAAATGAATTTAAAGTATTTGGAAGAATGTTTGTTCCTAATTTATTTACAGAAAGTGTAGAGTACGAAGAAGAAGTTACAAGCTTTGATGCATTATTAAATATTGCAGAAAGATTACAATTAGGCTTTGCATCTAATGTTGAGGAGACGGCAGATCAAATGACTTGGACTAATCCTAATGATACAACTGAAACATTCATCCAGGATATTGTAGCCAATAGCTATCTTAATGATGAAACATTTTTTACTTCTTACATTGATCCATATTATTATTTAACAATGGTTGATGTTAATAGATTATTTAGTCAAGAAGGTGCAATAGAAGCCAGCCAAGGTTTCAGTACAAACCCAAGTGATACGATGGGAACTGAAGAAGGTGAAGGGCAGACAGATGACATACCTAATTACTTAAGTAATATGTTACAGCTTCAAGGTGGTGCTAGATATATCTCTAAACATCAAATGGTTAATAATAGTGGAAAGATTAGTAAAGCAAATGGTTATAAAAAATATTCTCAATATTGGGATTTGGAAGCAAAAGAATGGGTAAGTGAATTTGTTGATCCTTTAACTAATGATACTCCTGGAATGATACCTGCGACAAAAGGTAGAGTAATTGATGGGGAAGTAGAAGGACCAAGAAATGATCAAGTTAAATATAAATATCTTGGAACCCAAGGTGATAATGTCCATCCAGAATTTCAATATTCAACAGTTTTAAATTATCAGAATATTACGGAGATTAATAAAATGGGAATGATAATTGAATTAGATACAGTTAATCCTGCTCTTGTAAGATATAGTAGAATCTATTGTCAAATATTAGAATTTGCAAGCCCTATTAAAAGTACTTTATTAGCACCAGAAAACGATGAGATAGAAGGAGAACAGGCTCCAGAAACTAGAAGTGGTGGTGATGATGAAAATAATTCAGATTCAGAACAAGGAATTGTAAATGAATACTTAACCGGCTTTTATGTTATAAAAGGTGTTGAATGGTTATTAACTGCACCTGGTCCTATAAGAATGAAATTAACCTTAGTACGTAGAGAGTTCACTCCAACGACTTAAATAAATATAAAAACAAAGTAAAGATATGCCTTTAATAGATTTAGCAAATCCCGCAGGGAGTGATGGCTTAGCTCAGTTAGCTGGACCGTTTGGTTCAAATCTAGGAGGTGGGACATTTCCAAGAAGTTATGAATTTGCAAAAAAATTCGTTAGTGCTGAAACAGCTGAAGGTTCCGGAAATAATGGTGTTACTCAATTAGATGACCCAACTTATTTAGGTTTTAGTATAATGTTTGATACAACATCACCTCTTTTTAATGGGGCAGGTTTAGGAAGTAGCACAAGTACTGATGATGGTGCAGAAACTTCTGATTACCCGACAGCAGAATCGGCTGTTGCATACTTAAATGCAATCGGAGAAAAAAATAGAGTTCAATATTTAAAAGCATTTATTACAGGTTTATTGGAAATACAAAGAGCAAGACCTTATTATTTTCAAACAATACAAGGATTAACAGAAGCTTGGCAAAAATCTTTTGAATATAAAGTGGATCCTTACACAGGAACTACAGGAGAAGAGGGTATTGTTATAGGTTGTCTAGAAGCAATAGATTTAAAAATGACTGCCTTATTTAATTTATATAAAATGGCCGTATATGATTCTATGCATAAGAGAATAATACTTCCTCCTAACTTAATGAAGTTTGATGTTACTATACAGGTACAAGAAATAAGAAAATTTAAAACAGTAAGAAATTGGTTACAGGCCGCAAATAATCAAATACAAAAGGATCAAGTTGAAAAGTTAACAAACCAAAATACTTCACAAGTAAGTTTTAGATTTACTGAATGTGAATGGATTCCTGGTGCTAGTGGAAAGGTATTTGAAGGTGTTACTAATAGTGGAGGCGAAATTACTACAACAGAAATAAAGTTTAATTATTCAGATATGCAAAATTCATCTCAATATGCTGGATTTGATAGTAAAATGGATGCCTCCAAAATACAAGTTAGTACCGATCCTGACTTCTTTTCAAAAGCAGGCTTTAAAAACTTTGCTAAAGACGCAGTAATGGACCAGGTGGAGGGAGCTATTAATTTAGCCGGTAGAGCAGGTGCAAGTTTAATAAGTGGCTTAACTTTAGGTAATGTATTTGGAATAAGAAATAATGTACTTGGTGCAATAGCAAACCCACAAGGTTTAATTAATGCTGCCGTAGGTGCAGCTATCCAAGGTAATGAATTAGAGACATTTGGAAATGAAAGTTCAATTACTAATCTAGGAGATAATCCTTTAGGTGCTGCTCAAGAGCGAGCTGAATTTGGTTCGAGTAAATTATTTGAAGAAGCTCTACCAGTAGGAACAGGTTTAAATTCAACAAATGCATTTGGTCCATCTGGCCCACCGCCTAATTCAACAATAACTTCAGAAGACAATATATTTAACTAATGGGAAAGGTTGATCCAAAAAATTTTAACGCTGATGATTTACGAACTACTCAGTGGGTAGGAATCGTAGAAGATACTAATGATGATATATTTGAAGGTCGTTGTAAGATTAGAGTATATGGTAAAATGGATGATCGTGTAGATCCTGAAGATCCACAAAGTGCATTTAAAATTCCAACTGCTGCTTTACCTTGGTCAAGACCACATCAGCTAATGTATGGAGGTAGTAATACAGGAAGTGGTAAATTTGAAATTCCTAAATTAGGTTCTATTGTTAGATTAACATTTGACAATGGAAATTTTTATCAACCTGTTTATCATGAAAACATTTATCCTTCAGATGAAACAAAAGCTGAAGTAGAACCATCATACCAAAATTCTCATGTATTAATTTATGATACTGCATTTGGTTTAACTGGAGAATTACAAGATGGAGTATCTGAAGTAACAAATGAAAGAGAAGGTGAACATATTAAAGTTTTCTTTACAGAAGAAAAAGGATTAATGATGGACTATACTACAACTGAAGGTCCAACTACAGTTAATGTAAAGCCTGATAATTCAGTTCATATCATTAATGCTAATGGAGATTCTATGGTAATGCTTAATGATGGAAATATAACATTTACTCACTCTGCTCAATTTACAATTAATAGTGGAGCTGATACCGTAATTAATGCAGATACTAATTGTCTGATTAATTGTGTTGATGCTGTTATTACTGCAAGTGGAGAAACACATGTTAATTCACCAAGGATTAAATTAGGTGAAGCAGCAGCTGAATCTGTAGTTAAAGGTGATACTTGGAAAAGTTTATTTGATGCACATATTCACCCTGCCCCAGGTGGAGTAACTGGTACACCATTACCTCCTTTTAAAAATAGTTCATATTTAAGCCAGAAAAATACCACTGACTAATGCCTTGGATTCCTGCACCATTTAGATTAAAGTTTCCTGCTTGGTTAGTTAGTAGTACTGGCACAGAGCCATATTCATTTAAACCAATAGCACAAGAAATTGGTAAAGACTATGTACTAGCAGCCGTTGCGGCACAAACATCATTCGGTTCATTTCCACTTTCTGTAGGTACTGCTTTAGATATACAAGAAGGTTTTGAAAAATCATTTGAAAAAATTCAGACTTATATGGATGATGTAGTTACATGGGCACCTGGTGATTCTCCTACTGAATGGGGAATGCAAGTACCTGATGAAGTATGGTTAGATGCTGCAACAGCTGTGGTTAAATATTGGGGAGGTGGATCTATGCTACCTGCGCCACCAGCACCAGGAGGAAGTGCAGGTATATCAAATGATATTTTATTTCCTGGTTATTCTATAGATAATCAAACAGGATTTATATCTGTTGATGCTCAACTTACAAAGGATATTTCTGCTGCTTTTAAATTATATAATGGTCCTGCGCTGGGCACTGCTTTAGATAAAGCTTTTGTTGCTCATTTAAAATTAGTTAGTGGTTTATGGTCAGGTTTAGCTGCTGCTGGTACCCCTCCTCCACCGTTTGCTTTTCCTTGGGTAGGTTTATCCTAACATTAATGAAACAAAACAACTTGTGATAAGTAAAATAATAAATACTAAACTACATAGGTAATATATAATACAGATACTAACCTCATAAAAAACAAAAAATGACTGAACAAGAAATCACAATTCAATTAAGTGATGATCCATTTGATACTAAGAAAGTAAAAGTCCAAGTTCCTGAAGGTACAAAATTAATGTGTAATGAAGCATATGCTGCTGATGCCTTATCAATGTATGGACTAACAGATCCCCAAGCAAAGAAAACACAACTTATAGAAGACAACGTGGCATATACCACGAGAGGGGAGGTTTCTTTCATATCCAAAGATAGAGAAAGAGCTCTCATTGATATTGAATCTAAATATACAGCCTATTGTACTTTAACTAAAGAACCTGATTATATTGTAGAACAATTGGAAGTAGGTATGGAAATTGATGTTAAGATTAAAACTAATAAAAAGAACGGTGATGTTATGGCTTCGATATCCGATGCTATACAAGAGGTTAAGCTAAAAGAAATAAAAGATGCAATTGGAAATTCTACTATAGGATTCACTGCAAAAGTTAAGGAATTAATTCATGGTGGATATTGGGTAGATGTTGCAGGAATTAAATGCTTTATGCCAGGTTCATTAGGAGGGTTAAATAAATTACATGATTTTAATGTATTAGTAGGTAAAGAAATAATAGTTATGCCAATAACATTCTCTAGGGAAAAGGATACGGTTGTAGTATCTCATAGAGAATATTTAAGAACAATGATTCCTTCTACTATTGATAAGTTAAATGAAACAATAAAAGAAGAAAGAGCTGGTTTTGTAACAGGTACAACTAAGTTTGGTGTATTTGCAGAATTTGATGAATGCTTAACAGGATTAATTCCTAAAGCTGAATTAAGTGAAGAATTCCAAAAAGCATTAGATGATAGAAGTATTAAACCAGGAGACCCTATTAGATTCTGGGCTAAAGAAGTTATATCGGATAGAAAAATTATATTAAGCCAATTAGGACCTAAGATTGATTTATGGGATGGTGTTGATGAGAAATATAAACCTATGATGATTACTGAAGGTAAGGTAACTAAAATAACTTCATACGGTGCATTTGTAGAATTAGAAAAAGGAATCAGTGGATTAATTCATAAATCAAAACTAAAGGGTGCTGAATTATCTAAAGGTGATACAATAAATGTAAAAATTGGTAGTGTGAATGTTAGTGATCGTAAGATTACAATGAACATAGCATAACCTATTCCTGGTTTGAATATATAAACAAATCAGGAACTACATGTACACCAACGAACAATTAAATGCTATATATGCATCCAAGATTGGATTAGAATTTGAATTCTTTGCTAATGAAGGATTAGATGAGGTTAAAAGAAGCCTTTCTAATGCTTTAAATAAAAGAATACAAATAGAGGAAAAGGCTCATAGTGATTTTACTCCTAGTGATGAAACATTCAAATTAGAGCCTGATAATTCAGGTGGAACCGGTATGATAGAATTAGTCACCGGGCCAATGCCTTTCGTTGAATCAAAACTTATTATTGCTAAAACATTAAAATGGATTCGTGAAAATGGATCTACTAATGAAAGATGTTCTATTCATGTTAACGTAGCTTTTGATGGAAAGAAATTAGGAGTTCCTACAAATATATCAAATTTAGATATTGGTAAATTTGTATTAAATTTTGATGAGAATAAAATATATGAAGCATTTCCTAATAGAAAAGATTCTGTTTATGCTAAGTCAATAAAATTTATTGTTCCTTTAAGTGGAATGACTCAACCATCTCCTGAAAGAATTTCATGGAAAAATTATATGTTTGTATCTGAAAAGTATTATGGTGTAAACTTTTCTAAGTTACCTAAGAATTATATTGAATTTAGATATCTTGGTGGAAAAGATTATGAGAAGAAGTATAATACAATAATGAATTTAACAGAACATTTTGTTGTATCATTATATGAAACTTTAATGTATCCTCAATATACCGATGCAGATCTTAAACAATTAGATGTTGTTTTAGAAAAGCACAGTGGTATAGTTGAATCTTATAAAGACTACCAAGCATTTAAGAAAAAATTTCCAAAGATAAGATTAATGGTTGATCTTAAAACATATGATCAAATTGTAGAAACATTTTATCCTAAAATGAGAGAAGAGCTTTTTAAGCTTTTAACTTTAGCTGGTTTAAAAGAAGGTTTGATTAACTATGATGCTGATACTGGTAGAATGCAATTAAAGAATGCAGAACTAATGAGATGTTTTGAAATAAAAGGAGTTGATATTGTAGACTGTAAAATTCAAGGTAACATTTTAAATTGTGATATCTTTAGCTCAGAGTTAGTAAATTCATCTTTATTTGAAAGTAACTTATTTGGTGCAACTGATGCAGCTGATTGTAAGATAGAAGATTCTTATGTTAGTAAAAATGTAATATGTAAAGATTCATATGTCTTTGGACCTAAAGGAGTATTTAGTGGAGAAATGGAAGGTGGTATTTTTAGAAAAGGTAGAGCTACTAAAATGGCTAGGTTTGAAAATACGGAAATAATTGAAATAGAAAAAATATAAAATAGTATGGCTAATAAGAATACTTATTGTAATGATCCAGATGAAGCTGCATGTTTAGATGCACTAATCAAATTAATTAATGATGATCTTACAATTGCATGTCAAATACCGTTTACAGTTCCTAAGAAAGAACTAAACAATATTATCCAAAGAGCAAAACAATATTTTTATAAAATATATGAAGATAGTGTAGAGCAAATGTATATTGCTTTACCAGCTGGTGCATTATCAAAAACTAGCTTTAAACAAGGCGTGCCACATGGAACTGGTCAATCTAACGAAACTATAACTAACAAAAATCAAATTTCTAATCCTAGAGGTATTGTTCAGATGCCATCTCGAGTATATTCTGTTAATGATGTATTTGAAATTGGTGGATTCAGTGGAGAAGATGGAGGATTTGGTCAAATGAGTTTTAATGCAGACGATGTTGACTTTTCAATTGATAAATTTATTTATGATGATGTTTATGGTGCTGGTATAGGAAGTGAAAATTTAATGTACTATGTTGTTAATTCATTATTCATGGACAATGCAAGACAAGTTTTATTACCGCAAATATCATATACTTATAATAGGCTAACTAAGAAGTTTAGATTCCAAGGTGAATTACCAAAGCGTGCTGTTATATTTGAAATCTTTTCTACTATTTCTGATTGTGCACTTTTTGATGATGAAGCATTCCAAAGATATGTAATAGGAATGGCTAAAATTCAATTATCTAGAATTTTAGGAACATTCTCTTTTAATCTTCCAGGTAATATTACAATTAATTATGACATGATCTCATCTGAAGGCAGAGAAGAAGTTGATAGAGTAGTTGAAGAAATTAAAGGTGATGAAGGTGTTGACTACTTTTTCACAGGATAATTATAATCTGAAAGCCATCAAATTAAAAGAGAATATATAATAAAAAATTAGTGTTCTTAAATGATTAAAGATATTTATAGTAGAGATGCTGCCGCTCCAAAATTTAATGATGCTACATTGGAGGTGAGTGATAAGTTATCTCAGCTTATAATAAAAATAGAAAATTGTCTTTTTACTAGAAAAGGTGATGTTTTAGGAGCTTCTAATATGGGTGCTAATTTAGATGAATTAATATTTTCATTAGTGTTAAATGAGAATACAATAGAGAATGCTGTCAACGGCCAGATTACTGCTTACTGTTTACCAGACTTAGCAGGATTTGATGTTGACACTAAAGTAAGTTTCTTTTCTACTGAGGGAAGAGATGGTTGTTTAGTTGATATTTTCGTAAATGAACAAAGAGTCATTGGTGCTCTTTTTTAAAATAATAAAGTAAATGTCATTTTTTAGTAAAACAAGATTAAAGGCTACAGAGTTATTTGAGGATTCATTTGAATATCTCCAGAGGACTTATGACCAAGCAGTAGAAGTATTTACTCCTGCTTCACCATTCGGTCAAATTTTAACTGTGGTTTCTAACTTAGGTGAAATGATTTTCTTTTATATAGAAGCAGTTGCAACTGAAATGAATATTTCAAGAGCAAGAAATATTGAATCTATTTACGGTTTATCTAGATTAACAGGGCATGATCCTACAAGAGGTATATCTGCAAGAGGTATAATTGGATTAAGATTAAATACAAGTGCATCTAGCCTTCTTAATGGTGACTATGTTCAGATTATGAATGGTTCATCTTTTGAAATAGGACAAAATAGTTTAACTTATTTTTTAAGATTTAATAGTGATTTTATTAGATTAGATAAAAGTAATAAACAATTTGTTAATGTTGAAATTATCCAAGGTGAAAAAGATGAGCAATCATTTACAGGATCTGGTAATCCATTACAAAGTTATAACTTATCTACGAAAGAACCTACAGATCAATATTTAGTGGAATGTTTTGTTGATGGTAAAAAATGGAAGTTAGTTGATTCAATATATGATATGAACAATGGTGAAGAAGCAGCTATGATTAAAACTAGTGTTAATGGAGGGCTAAGTGTTTTCTTTGGAAATAATCAATTTGGGCAACCACCTGCATTAGGTTCAAGAATTAGAATAACTTATGTAAAGACTAGAGGAGTGGCTGGTAATATTGGAGGTAAACAATTAGATATTAAATTTTCAGACCCTGGGACAGATTCTTCAGGTGAGCAGGTTGATTTAAATGAAATTCTTTCAATGAACATTACAAGAAACCCAATGTTTGGGTCTGATTCTGAAGATCCTAATTTTACAAGATTAATTGCGCCGTACCAAAGTAATTCTTTTGTATTAGCAAATCCTAATAATTATATTTACTATCTAAGTAAGTATGACTTTTGGTCTTTCATAGATGCTTATAATACTAAGAATGATGAATATTTGGATGATGACAATATTATTTACCTATTCTTAGTTCCAGATGTAAAGAAAAAATTAACTAGTGATTTAGATTACTTTAGTGTACCTGAGGTAGAATTTACTATGACCACACAGGAAAAAGAAATGACTTATGAAATTTTAAATAAGAGTGGAAGACAAGTAGTTACGGCAGAAACTAGAATCGTAGATCCTGTAATTAAAAAGTATGCTCTTAATGTTGTAGTAAGGTGGTTTGAAAATTATGATAAGGATGCTATAAGAATTGAAATAAGAAAAAATCTAGATGAGTATTTCTTAAATGTAAATAGAAGAGATAGAATTCCACGATCTGATATTATTTCTATAATTGAAAATGTTGAAGGAATTGATTCTGTAAATGTATTCTTTATCTCTGAAGAAAATGAAAAAGCAATCAGAGATGGTTTTTATTTTGTTCCTGTTTATGGAACAGATCCTGTGACTGACCAAAGAGCATTAATAGAGAATAAGAAAATAGTTTTAAAGAAAGGTGAAGATCCTAATTTAGGATTAGATAGTTTTGGAGATATTATTATTGAAAACAATGACATAGCAATCATAAGAGGTGGATGGAAAGATAGAAATGGAACTTTCTATGAGCCTATCCCAGATGCAAATAAAATAGGTTCTCTTAATGTATTCTATAAAGAAGCAATAGCTAATAATCTTTATAATAAAATACAACAAGAAAAGTATAACCAAACTAAAAGAAATAGAGGTACTACAATTGCGACTGGTGCAAACTCTGCAGGTTTAAATACCGGTAGGTTACAAAATACACCAACGCTTAAAGCACTAAAAGGAGAATAATATGGCAACAGTAAAAAATAATAGAACAGGATTTCCTAGCTTATATAGAGCTACTTATGAAGAGGGCTGGGAATTAAAAAATACAGGATACGATTATTCTAAAACTTTATTAAATGTTACAATGTCAAAATATATGTTTAGAAACAGGCATCTTAAAAAATTCTTAGAAGATTATCTAAATCCTATAATGGTTTTTTATGTCAATAAAGTTAAATACTTGAGAATTTATTTTAATTTTGCAGTTCCTAAGTGGTATCAAAAAATAAATTAATAAGTCGTGGCTAATTGGCAACATTTATATTTCTTCGATAAACAAGGGAAGAATTACAACATGCAATATGACAGTGCTGCTGATAAGTGGACTGGTGATATCTTTTTGCCTCAAGTTTCTATTGACTTATTTGAAGTAGGTCAAATATTTATTCTACAGAAACTAAAAGATTCAACGAGTGGTGCTTTTCTGTTTGGTTATCCTCATACACAAATAGAACCTGCAACTGACCAAACTTGTAACTGGGATGTTAGTTGGGATACTACACAGCCCGATGAAATAATTCTTTTTCAATTTAATAAAGACTTTAACACAGGTACTCAATCAGCATTAGTTCAAGAACCTGACGGACCTCCTCTTATAAAGGTTGATAAAATGATTGCACCTTTACAATATGATCCTAATCAAACTTTGGATCCTGACGGATTTATAATCACTGATAAAATTAAATCTGAAGCATTACAAATTGATTTAGCATTCTCTTCACCAAAAGAAAATACATATAGAAGAAAATTAGTTATAACTGATAAATGTACTAACACTACTGTTGGTGAATTTATGGTATATGCTGAAAGTATTGAAGAAGATGAAAGATTAAGAGTTATGACTCAAAATATGGGTTATAATGTTATTGCATCTGATAGCTCAGTATTTAGAGAAACAAATATAAAGGAAGTATTACCTGATTACGTAGAGATTAATCTTAAGCGTAAAGAAATTATGATGGAAGGTAGTAACATATATCCTTTCATCGGTTCATATAAAGGTTTGATTAATGCTATTAAATTTTTTGGATATGATAATTTAAAATTAGCAGAATTTTGGAAAAATGTAAATGCTAATTCTCCACAGTTTGGAAAGTACATTATGAGTAGAGATGTAGATTTGTTTTCTCCTACTGCTCAGTTTGATGATAGGAAGATAACTTTACCTAATAAAAACTTTAGGAAGACTAGTATGTTTGAACTTATTTATAGAATTAATAAAATAGTTCCTAATAAGTATACTGATGAGGATTTACCAGTCACTGAAGAATTACAAGATTTCACAATTGAAGAAATCTTAATTAAGTTGTTTGGTTTAAAAAGAAAATTAGAAAAAGAATATCTTCCACTTAATGCTCATATAAAAGGTATTACTGCCGAGGCAGATTTCTTTGGTTTATTAGAAGTCACAAATACTATAAGTAGAAATGATACTAATACTATTAATGCTGGTATTAACACTGATTTTAAAGTAGCGCCCGCAACATGTACATATATAGAAGATTTAAGAACATTTGATTCTTTCTGCTTAGAAGAAGCAGCTGTAGTGGGACAAGCTATAATTAATTTTTGTAATGCTTACATAGCTCCATTAGCTGGAGGTAAATACGCAGTTGGTAGAAACATGGTTATGGATTATGTACCAGGACAAGTATTACCACCACCTCCAATTGGACCAGATCCTAATAGCGTACTTGGTGCTTTACAAGATGGTGGAAATGTTTCTATACAATCTGTAGCTGGAGTTTATGCTGCTTACTTTGCAAGATATGCTCCTAATTTAAATAAAACGGCAGGTTTAGATTATAAGCAAGGATATTCTTCAGAATACTTACCAGATCAACCGGGTGTTAAATCAGGTGCATTAGTTACATTAACCAATGATAGTTTTAATAATTTAACCTGGGATAATATTGATAGCACTTGGGAGCAGTTAACAAATGCTAATGACTTCTTTACTTTTGATTTTAATGTTCAGGGTGCAAATGTTGGGGATGTTTATACTTTAAGTGACCCTGCTACTGGAACCTCTGCTACTCATACTGTTGTTTTTGGTGATACTATACAATCAATCACTACTTCTATTTTTAATCAAGTGGCTGCGCTAAAAACTACACAAACAGATCCTTGGTTATTTTTTGATTGGTCTCAGGTTACTAATGATATAGGTCCATGTATTAGAGGTTATGGTAATGACGTAAATAGATTTGTTGCTTCAGTTACTTTAGCTAACCCTGCAAGCGGTGGTCAATTTACTGATATTCAATTACCAGGAGAAACTTTATTTACTTGGCAAGGATTAGAGTCTGGGAATTTCTCAGAAATAGAATGGACAATTTTTAAAGAGGCATCCGATGTATCTCCTTCTTACTTTTTTCAAATAAGAGGTACTATCGGACAATATGGAACTCTTCCTATAACATTACCTTATGTTGGAACTTATAATGTTGAAATGAAGCTGTTTGATTTATATAATAATATTTCATCATCAGTAAAAGAAAGTGCTATCTGTGTAGAGGCTAGAGAAGTAGAATATTCAGGATGGTACCAAGGTAGAAAAAGAACTTATACCTGGAGCAGTGAAGGAAAGTATACTTGGAAAAATTATGGATCATTATGGGATATTCCAATATCACCTAAAGTAACGTGGGATGAAGAAACTCCAAGTTTATATGATTCTCTTGATAGGGTTAATGCAATCTTAAATACATTCGGCATTGGTACTAGTACAGATTTTCAATTATTAAATTATCAAAACGATGGTAAAGCTAGTTTTAGCGGACCTTATCAATGGAAGAATTTAAATGACAGAAGTTGTACATGGAATAATGGTTTTCATTTATGGTGGGATATGACAGCTACGACAGGTGATACCCCAGCATTTTTCCAATTTAGTGAAATGAAGCCTAATACTTATTTAAGAATTATGGATAGAAATGATCAAGTTGGTACTCATTTCTTTAATGCTACTACTACAACATTAGGCGATGCAGTTAATCAACTAAATGTTAGTACAAATTCTATCATTAATAAATATGTTTACAATTTAGTTCTAAATTCTTCTAATAACGAAATGTTTGTTCAAGCAGTATCTAGATACTTTGGAAAACATGGAGACTTTAAGTCGGTTGACATTGTAGATACAAACGGTATTAGAGTTTGTGCAAGTGGTACAGGAAACACAACAGATTATTTTGGTGGACCATTATCTCCAACTACTTTATATCCACCTTTTGATAGATCTCTTGCAATAAATGGAATGACTTTAGTAGCACTACCTGCATTGGGTGGTTCAAACGTAGCAGTATCAGATAAATTTGTTGAAAAGGTTGCAAGAACTATTGAGATGATATTAGATCCTAATGCTACAGGAATTACTTACGATAAACAAGCAGCAGTTTTGCAATCTATGCAATCTAAAAGAACTATTCAAAGAATAGGTTATCTTGGAATGTTTGCTTATCTTCCAGTTTTAGGAACATACCCAGGTTGGGATAATACAAATGATACCAATGCTAATGTAGATTTTGTATGGGAAAATCCTAGTTCTTCTGTTAGTAGTCAGATCACAGAAGTAATAGAGCATGTTTTACATACAATAACTACTTTTGGTTTACCTGGTGCATATCCTAATGTATTTAATCAAACATCACCATCAGGTCCAACCTTTACTGCAATGTCAGAAGCAATTAATAATGGTACATTTGATACTTCTGGTTATGTTCAACAACCAGGACAATCTACTAATGAATATAACGCATTGTTAATGAGAGAATATTTGTTCTTGTTAATTTATGCGGAGTGGAATTTTATAGCTACTTATGTAAGTGGTGGAACTTTGGCACCAGAATGGACTGCGTCAACTCCTGCATTGGTTGCTTCACAGAATCCTTTAGGACATGCTCTTTATACAAATTATATAAGTAAGCTCTTGGCTACACCTAGTACAACAATACTAGATCAAATATTTAAATCATCAGCAAAATCTGGCTATGTACCATTTGAAATAGATCCAATTGGAGGGAATGTAGATTGTTTAAGTAGAATTTATAAATCAAGCCAAAGTATAACTAGCAATCCTACATGGGGAACTGCTAAGTTTATTAATGATGGAAAAGTATTACCACCGATGACATGGGCGATGTTTGTCTATGATAAATGTAGAATAGTTGGAAAGGATGCTCCTAGATGGACTATCTCCAATACTACTAACTCATCCGTGGCTGATATATATTTTGAAAGCAAGTATCTAACATATCTTTTTAAAGACCCAGGAAAGTATATGATAACATTAGAACTTACTGATACGAATGGGAATAAATATAAAAAGGGTAGAAATATCTTAAATATAAAACAAATAAAATAAAAATGGCAATCAGCGTAACAGAAATTTTAGGAACCGATTCTTTATCAGGATCGAGGTTAGTAATTAATGATAACTTTAATGTTCTTGCTAGTGAGATTAATGCAATGGAGGTATACTTTGCCCCAACTGCAGGTACGATCACTAATTTAAACAATCTTTCAACTGAAGCATTGAGAGTTGGGTTAAGTACAATATTACTTGATATAAATGCTAGTACTTTTGATATTTTGACAAATGTTAAAATGACTGGTAATTTAAATATGACAGGTGGTGGTGTATTTAGAAATGATACAAACCCTACTACTCTTAATGATACCACAGCTGGATCAGGAATGGCTATTAATGTTGGTAATAGTACTGCGATTCCACCTTATTCAATAAATAGGGTTGGTAACACGGATATTACTTCTACATTAGCTCTTACTTTATATAGCGGAAGTATAGGACAAGAAATATTCTTTGTTTGTACTGAAGGTAGTGGTACAGTGACGATACAGGGTATCGCAAGTAATATAGTAACAACGGGAGCAACCGATGTTATAAGTTTAAATGCAATAGGGGAAAGTGTACATCTTTTAGCAATTGACAATGGATCAGGCGTTCCAGTTTGGTACATAGTTGGAGGACAAGGATATACATTATCATAATAATTAAAGAAAGAAAAAATACATGGCAACAACGCCCTTAATCAGAACTCCGCAAGCAGACGGGGGAACATTTTACACGTTCTCTTCATCTGCTAAAGACTTATCTAGAACTCTCAATAACGATGAGTTAAAATTAGTCTTTTCTAAGTTTGTGCTTCTTAATCTACCAGATTTTGATAGATTACCATTAGACTATGGCTCGTTTGAAAACTATATGCAGTTTGATACGATAGATGGTGCAATATGGAATGGTGGGTTAAAAGGTGATCCTAATGTTAACTTTACTGAGAGTCTTCAGAATTATGCGCTGAATATTGAAGAACTTATACTTAGTGATTCTACATATGATAACACAACAAACCTAACTGTTTCAGAAAGAGTATTCTTTAAGTGGCTTAAAGAATGTGGTGCCATGAGGTTTAGAGAAGCTTCTGCATTAGAGAAATCAACTGGTGTAACAACACCTAGATTTGTAGAAGAAGATGAAGTATTAGAAGGTACTCGACAATATAGAAGAGTAGTTAGATACATTGGTGAAATTGATATTGTAAATAATGTAGATAAAGCCGGAGAGGCATATACAGAATTATATATTAATGTACCAACAGAGGTAGGTAGAACACCTACAATCCTCTTTGATTCTGTATCTGATAATAATTATCAACCTTCATTAAGAATCACTGGTACAGGCCCTAATGCCGAATATATAGCTGGAAGAAATAGTGCAACAGTTCATCCTCAAGGATTAGACATATTTGCTTTCTATGATTATGATCAAGCATTACAAGGACCTAATGCAGCAGGGTATACAGATCCTAATGCTAACTGGATGGACGAGCCAACTCCACCAACTGCAACGGATTCTTATTTTACAGAACCTACCACATTTACAAGTACTGCCAATGTTAACATACGAAAATATCCAGCCGACTATAATGATCCAACAGGTTATACTGGTTCGGCATATGTAAGATCTGAGTTTGATGGAATTAGTGTAGATTTTAATCCTAATGATTATCAACAAATAACCTCAGATGCAACTATAAGTACTATTCCACAATTTAATGGTACAGATTTAGCAGAGTCATTTGAATTCAATGCTGTATTGATTTATTATGATATGGTAGACTTAAGTGATTCTTCTAAGACAAAAACTAACTTATATGGTATTTTAGTTTTAGATAATGTTACACCAACAACAGATGGTGGTTTCATTCAAAGATATCCAAAATTTAAACCTAATCGTGTAACTGGGCAGAATGGTAATAGTTATGGTTTTAAACTTAATTTAAGATTTGATGCTTCACCAGGAACTGCTGGTATTGATACAATTGTAAATGATTATAATACTTTTTCAATGGGGTTATTTTCAGATGCATCTGCTCAACTTCAAGCATCGGCTCAGATATTCCAAAGACAGCAATTAGAATTGGCTGATATTGAATTAAGATTAGCTGCTGTTGAAAATACTCTTAATTCTGTTAGTACTTCTGCTTTCTTACAAAGCCAAATTAATAATTTACAAACTCAAATTGATAATGCATCATTAGCATTTGCAAGTAGTACTACATTATTAGATTTAATTGCTAAAAATTCTGAAGAGATTCAAAATTTAGCAAACGGAGAAGTTGCAACTACTTTACAATATAATACTGATGTAGTGAGACAAGGTACAGGAATTACAGTAAATACCAATACACCTAATCAAATACAAATATCTAATGCTGTACAGGCATACAACTTAATGGTTCCGTTAGATGCAGGGAATGTACAAATTACTGCAACTGCACCACTAAACTTAAATGTTGTAAATCCTAGAGTATTTGCAGACTTAGGAACATACACAAATATGTTAAGGTTAGATACTATAAACCAAGCCGCCGGAGATTTATCTATTTATATCGATGATACAGATGTTCAATGGAGAACTGGACAAACATTAAGATTAACATTTAATAATGTTCCTCTTTTAGGATCCAGAAATATAAAAATATATACCGATTCACCAAGTAGACTTAATACAGGTTCATTTGGTAAATTGGCTGCAACTATACCTAATGGAGATTTAAGTACTCTTCCAATTATTGATCTGATTTGTACAGAGCAAGGAGTACTAAATTTCGTTTATGATATAGTTAAATAAATAATAAAATTGAAACCTAGATAATGGCTGAAAATAATTCAATACAAACAATGCTCCCAGAACTGTTAAGACTTTTTAACAATTCACTGGAGAGCTTTGAGAAAGTTAATCAGGCGATCACCTCAAGTAGAGATTCGGTAACTGTTAATATTCAGAATAATGATGGCACAAATTCTAGGATTACTATTCCAAGTTTTGGATTTCTTAAAAACTCGGTTGATAGACTACAGACTAATATTAATACCCTAACCAATTTTAATGATGCTAACAGTTCTATTAGGTTAGCAGACGGAACATTTAGAAAATTGGTTTTAGCTAAATTACCAGTTGAAGCACAAGACTTAACTGCTATAAATTCTATTAATCAATTTGACATTAAACCTAATTGGTTTTTTGAAGAATTAATTAATCCTTTATTGTATGTTTCTTTTGATATAACTGGACAAGCGCCAATTGATACAGAAAGAGCCATAGTACAGAGATATATTTTAGATACTAACTCACAAAGTAAAATTAACTTTTTTGAATCTCAATATAGTGGAAATGCTGCAATTGATTATGATACATTTTTACAAGAAATTGTAGAAAAGAATATATCTTATGTATTAGATGAAGCTGTTGTAGATTTACCACCACGAGATAAAAGATTTTCAGGTAATTTTAGTGTAATAAGAATAGGTGAAGAAAGTGTTACTGAAACAGTTAATGGAGTTGAACAAACAGTTGTTCAAAAATTGTATAAATTAAACAAAATCTTTTATACAGATGCTGAGGCTGATTTTCCTGATACAGTACAACTTAAAGTTGGTGATAGTTTAGAGGTTGTCTCTACACCCATCGATACACGATATACTGTTACACAGATTGATACGAGTACTAATTCTGTTATCGTAAGATTACAAGAAGGTTCTAGAACAATAAGTATTGGAGCTGATGTTTTAAAAATAGGTTCTGCATTAAGTGATAGTTTAGAAGTGGATGTTACTGTTGGTTTTAATGAAAGGTGTGTAACCTTTTTAAAGCCTATTGATCCTGATTCAAAAATACCTGCAGTTAATTGGTCACCAGGAAGTGGTTTTTATACAAATAATTTAACAACAATTGATTCTTCTGGTGGTGAACAAACTTTAGCAAATTATTACCAACAGAATGCTGTTGATTTTGGTAGATATCTTCTATCGTTTGCTCAAGATAAGTTTCCAACAAGTAGAGAAGGTATAATTCCTAATGTTCCAGTTTTAAGCCCTGATGATTTTACAGTAAGTTTAATTAATGGTCAAGTAAGTAATTCAGATGCTATAGTTCAACTTAAAGATTTAAATAATCAAAAAAATACTATTCAATCTACATTAAGTGAATTGGATGTTGCAATTTCTCAGAGCAGAACAAAAATACAGACTACCAATTATACTACTGAGGTTGAAAGAGATTCAGATAAAAATGCTTTACAAGGTTTAATTACAGAAAGAGCTTCACAGGCAAAACTATATGCTTCGGTTGTTACAGAAATTGATTCTTTTGCTTCGGATAACTCAGTGAGTAGTGTAACTCCTAAATATAGAGTAAGAGGATTCTGGGCAATGCCTGAAGAAAAATCTGCAGCTGAAACTGGCATACAAGATATAATTAAATTTCAATATCGCTACCGATATCTTTCTGCCGATGGTGCGGCAAATGCGGTTGATCAATTTACTTACACTGATGGTTCAGGTACAAGCCAAGGCGCATTTTCTAATTATGTAATTGTAGATAGTGTATTAAGACCAAGAATAAAAAATAATCTAACAGGATTATATGAGTGGGCTCCTATAGATGATGATAATGCTACATCGGTTAATATAAATCAATTAGACATTCCAATTAGAAAAGGTGAACAAGTTGAAATAGAAGTAAAATCTATTTCTGAAGCTGGGTGGCCATCTAATCCATTAGAGAGTGAATATAGTACGCCAATAAGAGTTGAGTTTCCGGCGGACTTAAGCTCTGATAGTGCTATTGAATCTATCTTAGCTCAAAACCAAGAAGACTTAGCACAGGTTGCATTAAATGAAAATTTAGAATCAATAGATTTACCTAAACATTTAAGTAGTTCATTTACTGCAAACGAAACTTATTATGCGCATTCTTCACCAGTAATTGCTTCAGGTTTCTTATCAGAAAATCAAACACCGATTGACTTATTTACTAAGTTAAATGAAATGCAAAATCAATTAGATTTATTTTCTGAAATATTAAGTAGTGCTCAAGGTGAATTACAAACTACTTTAGTAGATGATACTGGTAATACTTTTAATCTAAGAAGAAATGCAACAACAAAAGTATTTGCAGGTTTTTATTCTCAAGAGGTTGATGGTTTAGATGATCCTAGGGGAGCAATCGTAACTAAGACTTATTTTATTAATATTGCTAATAGATCTCAGACTGCACTACAATTAATTGCAAGAATAACAGGAAATAGAAGTAGGATGGTAAAACAATCTGAAAATCCTGGACTATATTCGCCGGGTAATGTTGGTGATTTGGTTAATGGGTCTGTTATTCTACCGGCAACTTATTCATGGTTAGATAATAGCCAAGCTAATCAGTCAAATGATAGAGCTACATTTAGAGGGGATGATTCAGATTACAATACTATTCGTAAATATGATCTTACACCAATTCTTTTAACTAATCCTGATACTACATCGACTACAAAATATGGACAAATGGTTTCTCAACCTCCATACCAGTCTACACAAAATAAGAATCAATTTATTTATAGTAGATTTTCGGATGTATCAGCTGAAGGTAATTTTTATAGTTATATTAATCCTGAAAGTAATTATACTTTTAACTTAGACACAGAAGAAAACTTTTATGCTGCTACTGGTGCTACTACAGTCGCTGCTCCTACGACAGAATTTATTTGGGGTGGTGGATTTTTATCTACAGGTTTACCAAGTACCGTATCATCATTTCCAGGTGCACAGGTACCTGCTGATGATACTTTAGCTATATCAATTGCACACCCTTTCTTAACTAATTATGCCGCATATAGAGATGCTTATATAGCTTTAACTGGAGATACTGCAACCTTACCTGTTACTGCTAGTTCTTTCGTAGACTGTTCTTCTACAGGTAATGGTACTGGTGCCGTATTATTTAGACAATCTAAATTTGCACCATTAACACAAGACCAGGCTTATGGAAAACAACAAGGAATTTATTTAAATGAAAATGTAACAGATCTTTATAACCTAGCAACAGGATCTGGTGGTGTTGCACAATTAGTAGTACCATTTGATACTGGTCAAAGTTTACAGGCTAGCCCATCATTATCATCTGCTGCTTTAGCAAACCTTTGGGATACTACTTCTGCTAGTTATGTTACTGGTGGTTATAGTAGAAATTCAAAAAATTCATTTGAAGGTTTTGATCAATATACATTAGGAAGACAATCCTGTGGATCTTATTTATTCATTTCTGCTGATAATCATTTAAATATTCAAGTAGATGGTGATTCTATTCAATCTAGAGAAATTGTACAATTTGGTCAACAAAATGCTGTGAGTGTACCTTTAGTATTTCAATATAGAATGACTGATTATTTCGGTACTACTTCAGGTACAGGGTTAGGTAATATTGGTGGAGATGAAACAGGATCTACGGTTAATCTTACTTACACTAAAAGAATTGGGTTTGATCTATATCCTAACAATTCAGATGTAGTTCAATTTGATATTGAAATATCTGCTAAATATAGATCTGATAGGTTAAGTATAGATGTATTCCCTAAAGCAACAGTTACTAAAGGATTAAATGATTTAGAAAAAGTTGTTGCAGGATTAAGACCATCTCTTACTCAAACATCAGTTGGTAGAAGCGGTATACAGCTTACCAATAGGGATGGTGGATTAGGACCTCTAGCCTAATTTATTTTAACTTTATCTTTAGTGAATAAATAAAAAAAGTGAAAGATAAATGGCTGAAAACCTGCTCGACAAAGCATCGTATAGTTTAATTAGAACAAATCCTAAATTAACCGGTAATGTAAAAATTGTATCTGATGGTACAGATATTTACTTAGAATCGTTTAGTGCTAATACTCGATTGTCTTCTCAGAAATTTAAAGCATTTAAGGTTGATGGAACTAGTACCTATGATCGAGACGTCTATAGGTTTTTTGATTTTGGTAAATTTCCTAAAGAAGCTGCATATGAAATATTTCAAGAATATGAAGATGACGCTGTACTTTCTAAGTATGGTAACCAGTATGAAATGTTCTATTGTGCAGGTACTAGATCTATAGCATCTGAAACTTATCCGCAAAGCCTAGGAACATTAGCACCTCTTTGGTTAAATGAGCAAATCCCAAATTATTTTGTAATATTTAGATTAGACAATCCTGCTGCTGTAAACAATTTAAGAGCTGCCAACGAAAATACAAATTCTACATCGGCACAAACATCAGCTGATTTTAATAAAAATGTTTTGGAGAATTGTACTGCAATCAAAACATTTGATTTAACTGAAGGTACCGCGCTAGGATCCTATATAAGAAATTATAGAAACCAAGAAACTTTTCCAGAAGTTCCTTTAAATATGACATGGAGAAAAGATGAGCCAATTTTATGGAATGGTATATCTTATAAGAGTGGAGGTTTTACAAGTTCAGGTAGTTTTTCATATGAAGATCTAGTCACTAAAGATTCTACTATTATTCAAGATGAATATTTATTTACACAAGGGTTTCAGAATAATGGTATTCTTTTAGCTAATCTTTTAAACATGGAGTTTTTATTTGATGATCCTACTGCCGAAGATTATTCTATCAACCGTTATTTTGGTATGTATGTTAATGAAATAGAAGAAGGCCAATTTGATATATCAGGAGAAGCTTTTTATAAAGGGACTTCTGCTGAAAAAACCCAACAGCCTACAATAACAACTATAACTGAAGTATCACAATTATTAAATACACCATTTGAAATGACAAATGAAAATGGTATATTATTATATTTAGATCCTACTAAAACAGAAACTATAACAGGCCTACCAACACCTAAAAGAGTAGATGAGGTAGAGTCTATATTTTATGTTAAAGATAAAGAAGACGATTTTCATACTGTTAAAAAAGGTTCTAATTGGAGTGAAAATCAAATAAGACTATTTGATACCAAAGTAGATATATCTTTATTTACCGGGTATAAAGATCCAGATACTTTTGCTAATGCAAGTATTATACAACGTGCTGGTGTTGCACAAATGTATATTCAAGTAAAAGATAATATACAAGACGGTTCTTCTATTGCATTCTTTGATGGAAATAATTTAATAGGTAAAATATTTGCAAACAAGGCATTGGCACCAGTACCAGGAAAATCTTTTGAAAGATTTTTTAATCCTAATGGGACAATACAAGAAGTTGCACAAGCAATAACATCTGCTATTAATAAAGGTATAAATGAAAATGATAGATTTTTTGTAGCATCTTATAATGACAGCACTGTTTATGTTAAGTCAAGATTTAGTGGCACGAGGTTTAATAGATTAAATTTTAAAACTGATATTACATTTCCAGAATTTTATAATCAAGTAGAAACATATCCTATTACTAGTGTAGCCACTCCTAATAAAAACTTTGTAGGTGGTAATGATGTTAAAAATAGTTTATTAAAAGTTACCCTAGGAGACCAAGATAGATTTACACCTGGTGACTTTGTACAAACCAAAGGTAGTTTTGCTACAATAGGGGACTGGGTACCTTATACTGATGAGCCTATCTATAATGGCTTAGATGAAATTATAGGTTATACTGATATTGATAAGTATGCTATTATTACATGTAATGATAATCAGATTATGGTTACAAGATCTAACCAAGTTGCTTTATATTCAGATTATAAACCTTCATTTGGTAGATTTTCATTTTTTGATGTTAAGGATTTTGATTTTGATTTTTATAGTACATTATATAGTGAAGAAGGAGAATTAGATTTTGAATTTGCTCAATATAATCAACTAAAACCTGGAGCAGTAGAGCCATTTAGTACAACACCACCATTTGTAGATTATGTAGGTATAAGTAAAAATCCACAGATTAGAAATTTTTATGACAACGGTGGATTTTATAATCTTATAGGTTTAGTGTCTGATGAAGAAAAGGATGGGGACCAATATATTAAAAGTGAATATAGTCGATTAGAAGAAAACTTTTTAACATCACAAGCTGCCATTTCTAGAATTGCACCATACATTAATAAATGGGCATGGGTTAATGGTGGAAAAGATGTAAGAAACCACCCATATAGATTAGATGTTAATGAAGCATTTGGTTTAAATAACTTTGCACCATCTAAGTGGGATAAGATACAAGAAGCCAGTGGATATACTCACGAATGGTATTACTTATCAGAGTTCCCATTATATTTTACACAAGATGCTATTAAAAGTTCATGGAGTTATATTGATGTAGCACCAACTGATAATACTGAAGCTAATCCAGTAACAGGCCAGGCGTTTGTTCCAGGTACATTCCAAAACGTAAACAAAAATTATTTTGATGATTATTTTATAGTTCAAAGATTTACGACTGGTGGTATTACTGAGATTGATAGACAATTAAGATATGGTAGATTTAATGGTGGAGATGAAAAGAATTTCTCAGAAACTTTTTTAAGAGGTGTTAGAGTTATTGCTAAACAAAAAGCAATAGGAACCGAAAAGGCAGATTTTAATGCAAGAGCATTATCTTATGTAAATGATGGATCATTTAATGATTATAGATTTTCTGCAATCTTAGTTCCTAATTTACCTGACAAACCTGAATTCCAAGTTAAGTTTATAAAGAATGAAAAGTGGAAAACTGTTGTTATGTTAATTTCAGTTGACTATGTGATTCAATGTATTAATGGAGTTCCAGGTGGTGGAGGAGGGGCATTTAAACTTCAACCTATTGTAGATAGAACTTCTTTATATTCCTTAAATAGTAATTTCACCACCGGACCAAATGGAAATAAAACTACATGTGCACCTACTATAGGTGGTACAGGTAAATATGCATATGAACCAACTATTTTAAAAGGTTCTGTTTACTTAGGTGGGACGAGTTTAAATAGTGACGGTATATATGTAATTAGGTTTCAGCCAGATATAAACGGTGTAGAACCTGATTTGGTTAATGATGTTAGAATATTAGAAGATGGTACATTTGGAAATATTAAGTTTCAAATTGATATAAGTGGTGTACTTACTACATTTAGTATTTCAGGAATTGTTGAGGTAGTAAGTAAAAATGTTCTTTTGGCAAGTGTATTTACAAAAGATGATCCGTCACAATTACAGCCCGTCGCTATGAATGTTCCTAATTCAACACCGGGTAATCAAGAATTAAGAACAGCTGAATATACAGTAAAGTCTGGAGGTTATGATCAATTTAAAGATAGATTAACGGCTGCTGCGTTCGGTAATATATTTGATGCAGTAAACCAAGGTGATCCTAGTATCATATATGAAACTATTGCAGCTGACGGAAGCCAAGTAAGAAATAAAGATGGAAGTTTAGCTCAAACTTTTGGAATTGAATTAAGAGCACAAGCAGACATCTTAAAATCTATTTATGTTGGAGTATTACCAGATCCTGCAAAACCAACGGCCTTTAACTTGGCTGATGTAATAGGATATGATTTATCTTTACAAAAGACACCAAGAATAACACCTATAGCTAGGCATGCTGGTTATTATGAACCTTATGCATTACCTTTACTATCGTTTAGAGACCCTTATCAAAATTTAGATTTTGAAGAAGTAACTGGTGGAACAGGTACTGTAATTATTCCAGATGCAGCATATAAAATAAAAGTAATGGAGTTATGTAAATATAAGAATGCACAGTTTAACAGTTCCGATCCAAAATTTGGTCAAATTCAGAATTTCTTTTATCATAAAGTAAATGAACAAGATCCATCTACTATTTTAGAATTATCAAGAGAAAGTGCATTCCCTAGTTTATACCCTTTAATTAATGAGATAGGTATTGACTATAGAGATTTTTATATGTTCTCGTCTAACTGGGAACCTTCTTATTTTGTAAAAAGTATTGATAAATCTTTTGAAGAAAAAATTATAGGAACAAGATCTATGTTTGAAAGAAAGTCATTCTTTGGATCTAAAAGTCTTAAAGTTCCAGAAACAATTGTATTAGATACTTTTAAACCTGACCCTTTTGTTAAAGCTGCAATTAGGCAACCTAGTTTAATTGAAGGAACATTTATGTTTGAGGATCAGGCATCTGTTACTGTTAATAAAAAAGTTATAAAAACAGAAGGTGTAAGACAAATAAGACAAATACAGAAAAAGCCATCAGCGCCTGTAATTTCTTTTTATCTGTTTAACCAAAAAAGATTAATTGAATTTTTATTTGATCCTATTAAAGCTCAGTTTGAAAAATACATTAATGAGCTATATGGTTATGGAGATTTAGAAACTTTAGATGATGATGTAAGACAATACATAAAAGAAAATATATTAAAGTTATATAAAGTAGAAAGGGTTGATTTTTATACTTTAGCAAGTAGAGTTAAACAACCGGATACGTTCAGTACAGCCGAGCTAACTGATGCACAAAAAATTAGTAGTGGTTTAACTATTAGTAATAATGTAGCATCAAAAACATTAAATACTAATCCATTTGATTTAAAGCTAATATATAATAAAAGAACAGGTTTCTCTGAATCGTTTGGTTTCAGTGTTACGATAGTTAAAAAATAATAGAAAAGAAATGCCAATCACTATACAAGAAATAATAGCATCAGATACTATTTCACAGCTGGTCGATAAAACAAATTTTAATTTTGACCAATTGTTACTTAATGGTGGTGGTCCCGCAGGCCCTATTGGCCCCTCAGGACCTGTTGGTCCAGCTGGAGGTAGAGGACCTAAAGGTACAAGATGGTATGAAGATACTTCTTCTTCAGCACCAGGTGCTAATCCTACATCAACATATCCAACAAGTACTCCATTAGAAGGAGATTACTATTTACAATTTAACGGTCAAGTTTGGGAATACAACGGAACGACTTGGGTTATAACAACTATAGATTTAGAAGGACCACAAGGACCACAAGGAGTAGGTGGTGGTATGGGAGATACTTTTGGTTCACCTACTATAGGATTACAAACTGCTATTTATAATGGACCTATAGGAGAAGGTACTGGTGCAACATCTGGAAATGAAGGTGTACCTTCAGTTATGATAGGTGGTGCAGTATCTACAACTATCCCATTAGGTTCTATTCCATTAACTAATGCTTATATTATACCAGATGCAGTCGCTGATAAAATGATATCTAGTACCGCATCATTATTAATTCACCAGAAAGACTCCGCTGCTAAGTCTATAGTATTTCATGGAGGTGCAGCAAATTTAAATGATAACTATCAACAGGCAAATCTTTCTTCTTTATGTAATATCACTATTGGTGTAGATGATAGATTAATATTAAGTGCACCTAAAGTAGCTACTACCCCGACCACTGTAGATGAATTAGTCGGATTTGAAGTTTCTGTTCCGGCTAGGTCACAAAGTTTTTCCGCAGGTAAAGCAATAACATTCCAAACTGGGCAAAGATCCAACGAAGATTTTAGTGGTGAGAATTCTGACTTTAGTATTAATGTTGGAACAGGATCTAATCCACCAGGTAATAAATTTAGTTTAACTACAGCTGGTACTTCAGGAGCCACTTTATTTGAAACAGGAGCAGGATTTCCAGTAGTAACAGAGCAAAATTCACAAGTAGGTGTTACTCAGTTTAGATCAGGTTTATTTAATGTTACAACATCTGCAAATCAAAATATACAATTAAATTCAGCTGGTCAATTAAAGTTAGATACTACACTAGGATCTTCTACGGGAGGTGCAATTCAATTAACTTCAGCATCTGGAGGAATCATTGCTTCAGCCCTAAATGGTAATATTGACATTACACAATCCGATGGCAGTGTTACTGCTACTGGTGATATTAGGCTTATTAATAATTCAACTGCACCCAATTCTACCGTAGGTGGAGATATTTATATAATGGGGAATAGTCAAATAATTTTAAGGAAAGAAACTACTCTTGCATCTCCCGCTGCACTAAATGCTTGTAGTATAGTTATAGATTATGGATATGATGGAAGTGCAGGTGCGCAACCTCATACAAGATTTGTAGGAAGACAAACTATAGCTGGTGAAGGCCAAAGTGGAACGTTTCCACCATCGTCATTTGGTAATTTAATATACAAAAATCCTACAGGCCAAGCAACAACAGCAACAGCTATATATGAATTAACTGGAAATAATGGAGTTACTGATTATTCTCCAGGTGCAATGTTACAAGCATGGACTGGTGGAACTCAAGCAACTACTGGTTTAGATGCAGGTTTATTGGCAATAACAATGGGAAGTGAAGGTCCAGGGAATCCAGTACCGGCAGCTAATTTTGCGTGGGATAACACATTAGGATTTTCAGTAAGAGACAGTGGTAATAATAATGAATACTTTACTGCAAGTAAAAATAAAATTGCATTTGCAACACCGTGGGTATTAAAAAGAGCAACTGGTAGAAATTCATCTATTAACTCTGCTCCTACTACTACTGTAAGTACTTCTTCAACGGCTCCTGCTCCATTAAATTATGGCTGGAATACGAGACAAGACCTAACACCGCAATACTATAATAATTTCCCTTCATCAGGTATGCCACAAACTGAAGAACTAACAGTTCCATTTATTTCTCTTAACTTTGGGCCGGGGTTAGGTTATACTGAACCTGGGGCTTCTTTTAATAATGGTAACAATATTAATTTTGATTATAAGGTTGCTTTTCCTATTGGTGCATATCCTGGTCAAAGATTAATGATTAAGCTGTATGTCCAAGCTCTTCAGGTAGATGTTCCTCAAAAAAGTGGACCGGGTGTATCGAGAGCTCAATATGGTTCAGTTGACTTAAGAATACCACAATATAGAATTAAGTCTCCTAAATCAACTGGAAACTGGACTTCTTGGTGGGGACCATTCAGTCCTAATCTAGCATTAAAGCCTAGTTATCAGGTAGTAACTGTTTCAACAGATAGTACTGATGCAGGTAATGGTGTTGGTAGATATAAAATGATTGATTGTATATGGGACGGGCAATACGTAACACAAACTGGTGCAAATGCTAATTTGGGCGAAGATGACGCTTTCACAACACAGACACAGCATGGTTGGGGTATATGTGGAATTTCCATAAATTCTACTAATAATGGTTTAGTAACAATTAGTGGTTATGATAATTCACCAGGATGTTTTGTAGCCGGGACTGAAATATCTTTAGCAAATGGAGATACAAAAAATATTGAAGATATTATTCCAGGTGAAGAAGTAATAACATGGAATGAAAACACAAAAACACCAGGAGTTGGTACCGTAGGTGGGTTAGATGTAATTGAAGAAGTAGGTATGGTTATTGTATTAACCTTTGACAACGGATCTACTATTAAGGCAACTGAACATCACCCATTCTATCATATAGACGGTGAAAATGTAGGTTTAATTGATGCTGCTGAATTAAAAGAAGGTTTTGAAGTATATCAATTAAACGGAGAAAAAGCTAAGGTAGTATCCACGAAAGAAGAACAAGGAATGTTTAAAGTTTATAATGTAACAAATGTTAGTGGTGGTCATAACTATTATGCAAATGAAATATTAGTACATAACAAAGGAGGACTTTAATAATTAATTAAATTAAAATGACAAAGAAAGAAATAAAAGAACTTAATGGATATGTAAGTAGGTATAGGGAAATTCAACTTTCCTTAGACTTAATGCAAAAAAGTATTGAGAGCTTAGCAAAGAAAAGGGATGGACTATTTCATGAAGTAGATGGAATGAAGCTTAAAGAAAAAAGTTTTATAGATAAAATTGCAAAAAAATATGGAGCTGCCGAGGTAACGCCTAATAAGTTAATGAAGTATATAAAATGATTTTAATTGTTAAAAATATTCTTGGTATTCTAACAGACCCAAAGAACACTAGGATGTTTTTACTGGGAGGAATAGGAGTGTTATTATTTTTGTTATTAAGACAGTGTAATGAAACTGATAAAGCAAAAGGTGAAGTAACAAGATTTCAAAATAATTTAATAGCAGCTAATGATACCATTAGAAATTATGTAAATGAAAACGGCGAATCTGTTGGGGAAATCAAAGGTTTAAATTTATCTTTAGAAGAGCTAAGAGATAGTTTAGAATTTGAAAAAAATAGACCTCCTATTACAATTGTTAAATATAAAACTATCGTGGAAGAAAAGATAGTTGAAGTTCCTGTTAAGACTAAAGATACTGTAGTTGAACAAGACGGTGTTGAATTTAACTCTGTTTTAAGTTTTGAATCGGCAAAGGAATGGTCAAAAAGTTCAAGGTTAATTGATGTAAGCTTACCATATACTTTAAGTGATAGCTTATCTTTCGGTTCTGCGACAATCGGATTAAAACAAAATATTTGGTTAGATGCTACACTATCTCAAGATGTAAAAACGAAAGAAGTATTTATAAAGTTAACTTCTGATTATCCTGGTACTACTTTTAATAATACTCAAGGGATAATGATTGATAAAAAAAGTTCTGCATTTAAAAGCTTAGAAATGCAAAACAGAAAACCATTTGGTTTTGGGCTGAATTTAGGAATGGGTGTAACAGGCACTGGTGACTTTACTCCTTATTTAGGAATAGGTATATCATGGAACCCTAAGCTTTTACAATGGTAAATAAATAGAATAGAATGGAATCATCAAGGTTTATACAAATATCTGAGCAAATACTTATAGAGTATGTATATACTAGTCAGGCTACGCCTACTACGTTTAATACAGCAACTTACCCTATAGAGTTAATGAGAGATGCCAATACTCAAGGAACTTATTTATTTAATCCTGAATCAGTTTCGGCAGTAATGGGTAATTACCAAGATATCTCTGCCGCTGCTAATAATGCTAATAAAACTCAGTTTGTTTATTTAGATACAGACATTGGTGTTCCTTATAATGATTTTAGTCCAGCATTAACAGATACAGTAGATTTATTACAAACATTTAGTCCAGAGTTAGATGTTGCATATGATAAAGTTAGAGTTCATTTTATAGCAGGATTTAGTTTTGAAGATTTTGATGGAATAATATTTGAAGTACAAGTACCGAGAAGAGATGGTGTAATGCTTAACTTAGCATCTATTAATTTCTTAAGATCTGATACACCTACGTTTAACCCTGAACCTTTATTAATTGCAGATCAATTATATGCTACATATATTGAATGGAGAGTTCCTGCTTTATACTTTATGAATAATTTATTTTCTGCTAGTGATCCAAACGGTATAGGATATAAATTAACAGAAGGTCAAGGATTTTTAGGTACTCCACCAATTACATTAAAGGCTAGTGGTATTTACCAAACAATAACAGAAAACGCATATAATTTCTACGAAGTACAAGAAATTAATTCTGTATCTATTTTAAGTAGAGATATTTATGATAACTTATATGCTGAAGTAAAGCAATCTGATGTTGGTGACTATTATGAATTATCAGGACAAGTCACAGGATCTACCTTTAGTAATTTTATTGCTCAGTTAAATTCTTCAGGTGGTCAATATGTTGTATTCCATGAAATAAGTGTAACCGAACAAATAGGTACAGTATTTACTCAAACAAGTTTCCAAGTTATAACACAAGATACAGAATTTGATGATCCAGTTTTATTTAGGCCAATTATTAAAAATGCAAACAGCGCGGTTTCATTTTCAATTAATTATGTATTAAGACTATACAATAAAGCAGATGCTACGCAAATAATTAAGAATGCTAAATTAACCTCGTTTGAACCACAAAAGTACGGACCTCAAATGATACAGATTAATTTAGGTGTGGTTCCAACCGTTGCTAATGTTTACAATCAAATTAATAATGATACTGGTAAACAATTAGTTGTAGGAACAGGTAAGACTGATACTGGAGATACTTCAGATCAAGTAGTAGAAAAGTTAGTAGTAAAAACATCATATGTAACTACTTTTAGAGATAGGATAAAAGTTAAAGCAGCTATATCCCCAGTAAAAATACAAACAATAACCGAAGACGATGGCAGCGAAACAGAATAAATTATCAGAGGCTGAAGAGATACAAAAGAAAGCTACTACTAAAACAGTTGTAGGTGGTATAAATACTAATGTGTCTATAACAAAAACTCAAAAAGAATATTATCAAAGGTTTGTTAACTTATCAGTTAATGAAAAGCCTTTGCCACAAGGAGATGCCACAATTAGAATAACACCGTTTGATGATTTTTACTTATTCACTTTGTTTGATGAAGTTGATGGTGAAGATACTCCAATTGATTTAAGTAATGTAGGAAGTTTATTTTTAAATTTTATTGGAGATACAGATGATATTGATATAAAAAATCATACACAAGTAGAAGAGGTTGATTTATCACAAGGAGAAGTTTTATTTAGAATTACAAGATCTAATAGTAAAAAGATCTTAGCTTTAAATAATAATAATTTTTATATCTCTACTAAAATGGTTGATCCTACAGATGGATCTACGTCAGATGAATCCGTTATATACCAAGGTCTTTGGTTGGCAGCAACTGATGCAAACAGAATATCATTAACTTCTCAGATTGAAGAACAAAGATTAGAGTACAGTATTGAATTGGCAAAATTACAAGCAGAGATAACAGACTTAAAGGCTCAAATTGCAGAGTTGGTTAATTCAGCTGCTGAAGATGATGTAACAATAGAAGCGTTAAGAAATAGTAATGAAGAACTTACAAATGAGGTTGCTGAGCTATCTAAAGATTTAAAATCTACCACAGTGGAATTAATAAACAAAAGAGCTAAACTAGCTCAAGAGATGGCACTTAAGCAAATAAAAAAGAGACAGCAAATATTAGCAATTAAAAATTCAGCTAAAGTTGCTCAGACTAAATCCAAGAAAAGATTCTTTTACAGAAATGCAGCAAAGAACTTAGTTCAATATACTATAGGTAGGAATCTAGTTGGAGCTATTAAAGATGACTTTTTTAGAAATAGGAATAACCAATAAGATATGATATTAAGCGCAAGAAATAATCAATTTAAGTTTGACTTTCCTAGAAATTTTATACCTAAAGTAGTATCTGATAAGTATAAACCATTTCTTAACAGGATTCCAGGTGGGTTAATTAAAGAGCCTATAGATTATTGGAACTATGGAATACAATCATTGAATCTACCAGGACCTTCTTTTGATGCGGTTACTCAAGTAGATTATCCTGGTAACCAAAGAGCATTTAGATCAAGCATTCCTAAACAGCAGTTGTTTGACAAAACAATGACAGTGACTATGCAAGCATTTGATGGTTATGTTAATTACTGGATGGCTGTTGAAATGTTTGAATATTATTATAAGTTAAGCGGTAAGCATCCTTATTTACCTGAAGGTGTTGGTGTTCAAATGTTAGATGCTGATGGAACTGTTTTTGTAACTGTGCAACTTAAAGATATGTTTATATCTGAAATAGGTGCATTAGATTTAAACTTTTCAAGTAATACGATAGAATTTCAAACTTTTGATATTACATTCGGTTATAACATTTTAGATGTTGTTGTTAACATATCCTAATATATAAACAAATAAAGAATACAAATGAAAACCTTTAAAGATTATTTAACAGAGAATACAGATGAAACTTTAGATATAAAAGAATTGCTAAATGAGTCTCATGAATTAACTGAAGAACAAGATGCTGCAATTGATATGGCAGTAGAAAGAATTCTTGAAGCTCAAAAGGAAGGTAAGCCTTTAGAAGACTGTGTCGAAGAAATAATTAACGAAGGCTTATTAGGAAGTATATTTGGTGGTTTAACTGGATTTGCTTTAGGTAAGACAATAGGTAAAGCTGTAGCTAAAGTATTAGGTGTTACTAAAGGTGTACTTTACGATTTATTAACCTCACGTCTTGTAGGTGCTGCATTAGGTGCAGTTATCGGCAAGAGAATATAATTAGAATGATTCATATAGGAATTGATTTTTCTTTAAATAGTCCAGGAGCTTGTGTAGAAACGGCTGATGGTAAATATCACTTTATAACTTTTTTTAATTACGGAAATCGTATATGGGATGAAGAAGGTAGAAAGATACCTAAAGCTTTTAGTGCTCATAAAGAATTAATGGATGATGATGCTATTTTAGGATTCCCATATAATAGGCAAGTTACAAGTAAAGAATTTTTACCGAGAGAAAGACAGAAGTTAGAAGATGCCGGAAATATTAGTTCACTGATGGTTGGAATATTCTCTACTCTATTTGAAGGTGATAAGGTATCTGTTGCACTAGAAGGGTTCTCGTATGGATCAAAAGGAAATTCTTTCATAGACATAATTCAATACAACACTTTTTTGAGAAAGGCATTGATAGATAAGTACTCTATTGAAAACTTGTCTGTCTTTCAACCATCTCATGTAAAGAAATTGGCAGGGAAAGGAAATGCTAATAAACATTATATGGCTGAGGCATTTCAAAATGATGTCCTTAATGATAAGAGCTTAAGAAGAACTAAACTTTGGAAATGGTGCCAAGGAAAAGACTTCAGCACAAAAATACCTAAACCCATAGATGACATCGTTGATGCCTACTTTATACTTAAAGCCTTGAAATCTGCTAACTAGATACTTTTCTAACATTGAATAGTTAAAAATTATATTGCAACTTAGTAATTTTGTTTCAGCTTTCTATAAAAAAAATTAAAATAAAATGATAAAACCTTTAGGAAATAGAATATTCTTAAATAAAGATGAACAACCAGAGAAGAAAGGTAACATTATTTTAATAAAGAAAGAAGGTCAATTTGCACCACCATACTCCGGAACTATAATAGGTGTAGGTGATGGTGTTAAAGACAAAGATTTTCAAATAGGCATAAAGGTTCTTTTCCATGATTTAGCTGGTAGCGAATTTAAATATAATGGAGAAAAAGTTTTGAGTATAAGAGAACGTGATATTACTGCAATAATAGATAAAAATGTCAAAATAGTCTGAAACAAACTGACATAAGGGATATATAATAAACAAAGGTACTAAAAAGTTTGGTACTTTTTTAAAAGGCGATAACAAGGCGAAGTAAATAGGCAATAAAAATTAAAAGGCGTTTAGATACGGAGTTTGTTATCATAAATTAATAATAACAAAAAAAGGCAATTAACATGGCAAATGAATTCGACATTTTTAACGTAAGTGTAAAAGATTTAGACACTGGTGAAAGACCATCTTCCGCAGGGAGTGATCTTTATTCACCTAAACCAGATCAAGGACAGGACGGAACTTACCGTTCTTTAATTAGGTTTCTACCTAATGCTAAAAACCCAAGAAAACCATTTGAAAGAAAGTATGTCTACTGGCTAGAAGACAGAGAAGGAAACGGCTTTTTCGCTGATTCCCCTTCAACGGTTGGAGAAAAATGTCCTGTACAGGATATGTTCTTTAAACTAAGAAACTCTGAATCTGCTGTTGACAAAAAGATGTCAGAAGGTTTAAAGCGTAGAGAAGTATTCTATGCATTGGTACAAATCATAAAAGATCCACAGAACAGAGATCTAGAAGGACAAGTTAAAATCATGAAGTTTGGTTATAAAATCAAAACTAAAATTGATGAAGAACTTAATCCTCAATTTGATGAACCAACTCAAGTATTTGATCCGTTTGAAGGAAAGAACTTTGAATTGGTAATTTCAAAGAAAGGTGGATTCCCTAATTATGATTCAAGTAAATTCCACGGTAATAAATCAGCAATGGAAATTAATGGAGAAAAGGTTACTGATACTGACGAAAGTCGTAAAGCAATTTTAGATCTATTAAAAGATGCACCTGATTTATCAACATGGGGTTATAAAGCATGGGATGATGTAGTAAGAGGAAAGGTAATGAATGTATTATCTCAATTCAACTCACCAGGATCTTCTATTGAAAATATAACAAGATCAAAACCAGCACCGGTAAATACTAAAGTTACTGAAGCTGCTGCTGTTAAAGCAACCACTGAAACAAAGACAACTACTGCTGAACCCGCAAAAGGTGAAGAAAAGAAAGATGACTTTGATGATTTCATTAATGGTTTAGATCTTTAATAAGTATGGCAGAAGAAGTAATAATATCTTCTGAAATGAAAGCTCGGATTATCGATAAGGTAGTCCGAGTTCTTCATACTAACCATTCTCATCCAGAAAAAAGAAGAATACTGGAGAGTAAAGGCCGGCTAAATTTTGCTTGCCCTTATTGTGGTGATTCGCATGATACACCAAGAAAAAAAAGAGGGAACATTTATTGGAATGATTTATACTTTCATTGTTATAATTGTTCGGCGCATGCAAGCTTAGATACTTTTCTAAAAGATCACAATGAAAATTTTGAAGGTGATGATAGAATTAATGTTATTAATTATATTAAGGAAAACCGTAAACATTTTTCATTAGGAGAAAACTTAGATTTTTATCTTTTTGATAAAGCAAAGGAATTAGCATTATCATTTGATGAAATAGCATTAGGATTTAATGTTTATCCAATTAATACATTAACATATCAAGCTTATCCGTATTTAAAGAGCAGGTTGCTCCATCATAAAACTGAAAGGTTTGGTTTTGATCCAAGGCGTAGAGAATTATATGTTTTTAACTTAACACCTGAAGGTAAAATATTAGGATTCCAAACCAGAGACTTAGGCGGTAGTGGTGGTCCTAAATATAAAACATGGAATATAGAAAGAATCTATGATAGGCTAAAGTTACCATTAGAAATTACTGAAGAAGAATTAGATAACTTAAATAAAATATCAATGTTGTTTGGAATTTTAACTGTTGATATGTCTCGTGATTTTTCTATATTTGAAGGTCCTATTGATGCAATGTTTATGAATAACTCTATAGGTTTAACTGGAGTTAAAAAACAAATAATTGAATTTAATGAAATACCAACTGCAAGATATTTCTTTGATAATGATTTGGAGGGTAAAAGTAGAATGATTGAAAAACTAAAAAGTGGGCAGACTGTATTTATGTGGGATAAGTTTTTAAAGGATTTTGATATTCCACAAAGAAAAGTAAAAGATTTGAATGATTTAGTAAAATGGGAATACACTAATAGATCCGGGTGCTTAAGCGACTTGGATAAATATTTTACAAGGGATTCATTAGATATTATTTTTGTATAATGAATTTAAAAAATTATAACAATTTCGTGAGTGAAGAAGTAGATGACTTTTATAAAGATTTAGAAGATAGTAATAAAAAGTTAAAATTATTCTCTACATTTAATAAATCGGAGTTAAGTAAAATAAAAACAAAATTTTCTATTACTGAACCTAAAAAGAAGTTTCAGCCTAAAGTAAAGGGCTATAAAAAGATTAATAATGATAAAGGTATATTTTAATGGAATATAATGATACTGCCACAGGTGAGGCTAATGAAGAATTAGCAAAAAGATTAGCTAAAGATAGAGATGATTGGAAAAGTAAGATAAGCCACTTGGTTAGTTTATTAAAAGAAGTTCGTAATTTAGCTGAATGTCAAGTAAACATGCTATCTTATAGGCAAATCTTATTAGATAAAATTACAGACTTTAAAACAACAAAACAAAAAAGGCAAGGTGCATATGACAGATACTACAAAATTAAGTATAGGGAATATTCAATTGATTATGATGTTAAGTTAACAAGTGGAGAAAAGGTTGCTTTTATTAAAGCTGACTTATCTCATTTAAGAACTCAAATGGAAATGTTACAATCTCATATGGATTATTACCAAGAATGTATAAAGACTTGCGATAACTTAGCATTTGCTATTCGTAATAGAATAAGTTTAGATGATAAAGAATACTAATGGAACTATCCCTCTCGGAAAATAAAAAGTTTTTAGTTATTGATGCTTGTACAGAATTAGAGTATGAACAACTAAAAAGTAGCTTAACTAAAAAGATTGAAGGCTGGCGCTTTCACCCTTTAGTTAAAAAGAGAGTGTGGGATGGCAATGTATCCTTTGTAAAAAGAAATAAGATTCCTGCTGGTTTATGGAAGGAAATATTGGATATATGTAAAGACTATGATTTTCAATGCTCTTTAAATAATATAACAAATATTTTTGATACTGAAATTAAAGAAGAAGCATTCAGGGAATGGGTTGCTAAAATATTTGAAAAACAACCTGATTTTAAACCTAGAGAATATCAAATAGATGCAGCGTTTAAAATTTTAAAATATAGAAGATGCTTAGCCGAGCTTGCAACATCAGCTGGTAAAACATTAATATCTTTTATGGTTGTAGCTTATCTTATGGATCAATTAGGAAAGAAAAAGATCCTTATGATTGTTCCTAATGTAAATTTAGTTTTACAGGCAACCGGTGATTTTGAAGAATATAATAAATGCGGCGTTCCACTAAAGACTCAACAGATATATGCAGGTGTAAAAATTAGAAAAAGTTCTAACTTGGTTATTGGTACATATCAATCTCTAGTTAAAAAAGGAGAAGATTATTTTAGTCAATTTGATGCAGTATTTGTAGATGAAACTCATAAAGCAAAAGCTAACTCAATTCAAAAGATTATGGATAAATGCTGGCATTGTGATTTTAGATTTGGGTTAAGTGGAACAATTCCTAAAAAAGGAACCGTCAATAGATTAAGCTTAATGTCGGCAATGGGACCATTGGTTACTCAAGTTAAAGCCAAACATTTACAAGATGAAGGTTTCATTGCCAGCTGTAAAGTAATGCAACTTCACATGGATTATGCTACTGATGAACAGAAAGAATCTTTTTCATTTTTATCAAAAAATCCACAAGACAGACAAAGACTATTTGGATTAGAACAAAATTTTATAAACCAAAGCGAAAAAAGGTTAGATTTTGTTTGTCAAGTAATTAAGAAGTCTACATCAAATTCCTTAGTACTTTTTCATAAGATTGCATACGGTGAAAAAATATACAATAAATTAAGGCATATAACAGATAAAAAGGTTTATTATGTAGACGGCTCTGTTAATGTAGATATAAGAGAAGAATTTAAAAGCCGAATGGAAAAGAATGACGATGTTATTATTGTAGCATCTTATGGTACATTTTCCACAGGTATTTCAATTAAAAATATACACAACATCTTTTTTACCGAAAGCTTTAAGTCTGAAGTAATTATCAGACAAAGTATTGGTAGAGGATTAAGAAAGCATGCATCCAAAAATGTAGTGAAAATCTACGATTTTATAGATGATTTTAGATATAAGGCCGAAGACCATGATTGGGTTAATTATATCTACCGCCACGGTATTGCTAGGCGAACAATATATAAAGAAGAAAAGTTTCCATTCGAAGTTCAGAACATAAGATTCTAATATAGAATATCTTTTCACTAAGACATGGATATATAAAAAAAATAAAAATAACTAAAATGAAGT
>VMHT01046339.1_pt1 | contig 44943 bp, 25 predicted proteins | sample 4693611 | NCBI WGS metagenome assembly VMHT01 (sample SAMN12280063, study PRJNA550983) | marine metagenome | isolation source: seawater sampled from same location over 5 years 0.02-0.2 micron viral filtrate | place: USA: collected off the coast of southern California halfway between the port... ... | reverse complement strand
TGACTCGCATCAGTGGTGATCACGGGCTTTTGCAACTGCGCCATGACGGAGCCGAACGCTGCCTAAGCATTGGCGTCGAAGCGAGTGGGTGGATTGCCATGGACCTCCCTTGGACCACGATGAGTGGTCGCGGCGAAATTGATGTGAAGAACGCATGGAAGCAAGGAACCCACCCCTCAAGCATGCAACTCACCTTGATTGGTGGCATTGGAGTTTCAACCCACGCAACCATAGGAACCGTTTGGGGCTTCCATCTGTCAAGGCTAGCATACGGTTTTTCCTCATCAATCATGGGCATGGAAGTAGCTTATTCTGGTGGTGCGGTGCTCACCAATCATCCAGAATTTGAGTCGTATGTGGTCGTTGCACCCTCGGACAGAGGCGGTCCAGGTCCGAGATTTGCCGCCACGGTCCCAGCTCTCCACCCCACCGCAAGCAGCACCACTGGAGCGGGTGCTATGCACCTCGACATTGAACTGGTCGATCGCTCCTCTCTTGCGTCAACAACAGCTTACGAAATTCGCAGAGGTTGGTCTGAGCCCTATGGCACCGCAATCGCAACTGCATCTGCAGACGGGCTCGAATCAAGCGAAGATTGGACCATCTATCCGGGTCAAATCGATTTGTTGACTGACTATGTAGGATGGGTCCCAGACCCGAGTTATGGAACAAGTGAAGCAGTGTGGCATACAAACGGCGAAGCCATTCAATTTACGCTTCAAATGTCATCATTAAATGTTCACATGACGGAGGCGATTTCATGAATCACAACGCACTTCGCAGAGATACAAGTGCTGCTGCCACCGAATTAGGTTACATCTTCACATTTTTGCTTGGCGTATTGTTGCTCACGATGTTTAGTTTGTGGGCTTGGGACATTGAGACCGCCACACGCGAACGATGGAATGAAAATGCAATCCAAGCCAATATGGATGATTTGGCAGCAGCAGTTGAACGCGCTGATGAAGCGAGTCGAATCGGGGCTGTGGATTACGCAGAGCGAGTGGAATGGAGACTTACCGAAGCAGATGAGTCACGCATGACCATCGTCTTGACCGATACCAACATCGAACTGATTCATGACACTGGAGATTTAGACACCAATGTCTCAATCTCAGGAACTGGTGCTGGAAGTCATGAAGGGACACTCACCCTCGCTGGAATCGATAGCATTTGGGTTGTGCATTACCAAGGCGTCACATCAATTGAGTACGATCGCCCTCAACACCAGCAGTAGGCTCAACGGCCCATGACTGCGGCGTGTACTTGGGCCTGAACCTCACGCATGCGAGACTTAGCACCAAGTTCTCTGAACACAGCAAGCGCCCGTTGAAGGTATTCCATGCGCCGTGGTTTGTCGGGAGCGACACCACCAAGGCGAGACAGGAGTTCACCAATTTGCATGCGTAAATCATTGGCTTCAGCAATTACAAGAGCCTCGCGATAATGTTCCATCGCATCTTCTGCTCTGCCAGCGTCTTGAACAACTTCGCCCAAGAGGATGGTGATTTCAACAAGGGAAAGCAAATCACCAGCGACGCTCATCGTCTCCAGTGCAGTCGAGTAGTGGTGCGATGCGACGTCTGCGTCTCCAACTTTAGCATAATAGCGGCCAAGAACCGCCTGAGCGCGAGCGTGGAGAACGGCGTCTTCGCCTCCATCGGTTCGTTCGAATGCTTCGAGTGCGTGGTCACGAGCACGATCAATTTCACCTAGGTCAAGGAACGATCGGGCTAGGATGAGTTGTGAACCGATGAGGTCAGTACCATCGGATTCCTTGAGGATTGTTTCGACTTCACCGTACGCTTCAAGGGCTTTTACACGGTCATTTTTCCGCCTCAACAAGTAGCCCATGTTGTTGTAGGAGCGAGCTGCTCCCTTTGCGTCCTCAAGTTGGATGAACTTCTCCAATGCTTCCCTGTGCATCTCTAATGCTTTGTCTGCATTGCCTTGCTTCAACGAAATATCTGCTAATGCCGCCAGTATTTCCGCTTCAACAAGAGTTGATTTGGAGCGTGCCGCAAGCTCTTGGGCTTGGGCAAAGACCTCTTCGGCTTCTGTAAATCGTCCGAGAAGAACGAGAACTTCGCCCCTTAGTTGTGAAACACGCATGAACACCTCCGCTGGAAGATCTGAGCCATCAATTGATTCCATGAGTGGTAAAAGCTCCATGTGTCCTTGAGAAACCAGTGTGCGGCCATCCGTTGAGATGAGGGTGGAAGCGGCTTCATGATTGTCAGAACGAATCAAGTGGAAAATATGTTCAATGGTTAACTCGGAATTCGGGCTTTGTTTTGCATACCAAGTGCAGCATTTGGCATGGAATGATTTGCGAGTCGTTTCATCAAGGCTGCGAAGCAAAAACTCCCGAATCAAATCGTGGACGTCATAAGTTTCTGCATCTGCCTGTCGAGCAAGACCTTGTTCAACGAGGGAATCCAATTCATCGGTATCGAGATCTTGCTCGGCAAGTGCAGCCAATTCTACTGGTTCCCGGTAAATGGCAAGCGCAGACAACACTCGCTTTTGTTCAGCACTCAATTTAGAAAAGATTTCCACAGTGACATAATTTTCCAACGTTTCGTGGAAAGCACCAGCCGACGCACCACGATTGATCAGTTCAAGAACAAGAGGGTGACCTCGAGAAAGACCGTGAATGTGGAGCCATTGCTCATCTGCGAGTTCATCGAAACTGCTCAACAACTTCCTGCCCGCATCGGAGTCTAAACCATCAAGAGGTAAAACGAGGCTGGCAATTCGTCCTTCGGCGTCTTTGGTGGGAACCACAGGTTTGAACGAACGTGAAAAGAGGACAAGAGCTATTTCTTCCTCGCTCCCTAGCAGGGCAATGGACATGGCCTGGAACGTTTGGTGAAGCGTTGCATCTGCCACCTTATGGAAATCATCGATCACGATCAGTGATGGCGTCCCTTCCAGAGCATCAACCAATAAACGAGCCGCATCTGCCGGTTGGGGAACCGGGGTCGCAGCAAGATAGTCCGCAAATGTGGAATTTCCTATGTTCGCCAACCAGTCTGCAACCGATTCAAAAAACGAACGTGAACCTTCCCAATCTTGGCAGCGATGGTAAAGCAAGTTTCGCCGGTGCATGAACCGTTCAATCAACTTTGAAGCAACGGTGGTTTTTCCGATTCCAGCAATACCAGGAACCAGCAACGTCGTCGCACGGGCTTCGATCAGGCTCGCCATATTGTCGAGCTCCTTTTCTCGTCCGTAGAAATGGCGCAGTCGAGGTAAGTCGCCAAGGGAAGTGACGAGTTGTTTCTCGACATGCTTTGACAAATCTCGTTCAATTAAATCCGCAGAAAGCGAGCGAGCATCAAGAACGCAATTGTCATCCATGTATCGAATGATGTCCACAGGGCGCATCGAAAAGGGTAATTTTTCATTGATTTCACTCAAAGTGGAATGGATTGTTTGGCCATCTTCGAGGATTGCCCGCAATGGGAAAGAGCGCAGACGTCGCCAAGTCTCTTCACTGAGGTTCATACCCGGGTCTGTCAAAAAGTAGGCCTTACGCTTTCTTGAAACTCCTTTGACGTGTGCTTGACGTTCGATCAGCAGGCCTTGGTCCTTCAGACCGGCAATGGCTCTTGGAACGTTTGAGCGGGCTATAGCAACGGCGTTGGCAATGCCCATTTGCGAGAGAGCAAAAGGAACTTCAACGCTGTTTTTAAAATCCGTATAATCCAACAAGTGGAGAAGGATTCGTTCTTGAACCCCCGGCTTTGGATGCGCTGCCATATTGTATCACCCACACTTATCCTCTTCAACACTTGCGGCTCATTGAGCCTTAGATGTTCATTGGTCTGGCGTGTAATTCGGATCTGGCACCCAGCTGTTGGTCGCTTCATCCCAAAGCCAACCTGGATGGTTGGATGCTGCAGGGGGAGCAGCGACAGCTGCAGCCACTGGAGCAGCAGGCTCTGTTTGAGGGATGTTCACAGGGTTTTGCTTGGCTTTTGCCCACGCATAGGGGTCTTCAGCAGCTTGTGCTTCATTTTCAGCCATTTGAGCGTCGTCTTCAAACTCCTCATATTCCACTTGGAAGAAGAATGCACCAGCACCGAGTAGGACGATAATGCCTAGAATTGCACCGATGATCAACAGCAGGCTACTGCCTCCAGATTCGGATGAAGCCGAACTGATTTGGAATTGAGTTTCAGAACCTGTGCCGGGTGCGGAGTAGACCTGACCATCCATTTCAAAGATGATCGATGCCTTATCGAGACCTGACAACTGATTGCTTGCGATGTTCATTTCCCAGTTGCCGTCAGCGCCAACTCGTGTGGAATTCAAGCGAATCCCCTTAGCATCGTCAAACCGTGCAGCGACAATGCTGTTTGGCAGACCTTTACCGCCAAAGACGGCTGGATCCGTAGCCGTTATTGGCCCTGAATCAGTACGCTCCGCACTGAAAGCGACGGAGACAACGATGACATTTACCGTGTATGAGTAAGCCACTGAATCATAGGAATCACGTGCTTCAAACATCAATCCGACTAAAGACCACTCCGAAATCACTGAGGTTGGTTGAACCCAAGGCGGGTTGTAGGTCGCTACGCCTTGAGCGTTGATGGAAACATAATCTGCATAGAAGTCATCATCGAGGTTGGTAGCGTCGTCAAAGATATCAAACAGCAAATCGTTTTCAGCCTCTCCTGTACCATCGGGATCAGAGAAGAAGTTCGTCAAATCGATGACTGCACCCTCTCCGCAACGGTCGATGGCGTTTGAGTTGGCATCACAGAACACAGTGATGGTGCTCGTCCAGCCCTCTTGGTTGAAGACTGGGGCAACGTTATCCGCATCGGTTGGATTGTCAATTGTGATACGAATTCGCTGTTCAAGCGAGTAATCATCACCATCATACGCCCTGATGACCAATTCGTACTGTTGATCATGGATCAGTTTCGAAGTGTCCCATGTTGTGGCCCATGCACCATTCGGAGCAAAGGTTGTCACAGGGATCGGCCCGTTGTTCAGCATTAGACCGCTTGCCAAATCTTGAATTTGTATTTCCACCCGGGTCACTTGACCGTCGTTGTCTCGGGCAACCCCTTGAATCAATTGCTCATTGGATGCTCTCAAGACATCGCTGTTGATTGGTTCACTGAGTTGGACAAACGGCAATGCGTTGTCATTCAAGATGGTGAGGGTTCGTGTCTCAGCATTGCACGCACCAATGATATCGATACAGAAATCACTGTCAGCAGCCCAGATGCTAAAGGTGTAGGTACCGGTTAAAAGTTCTTCAAACTGCCAGTCATAGGACCATGCAGTGGAACCCTCAATTGCGAAGTGGGAGGTGTAGCCATTTGGACCGTTGATATCAAACCAAATGGATTGGATATCACTGCCCCAGGTCCCACTGTATGGGTCGCTTGCTGTACCGGTGAAGGTCACCTTGTTGTTGTCATGAGAGGAACCGTCATTCGGAGTCTCGACCAAAATGGTTGGTGCTACGAGGTTCAATTTGTACTTCCGGACTTCAATTGGGGAGTAGTCCAAGCCGTCGTAGGAACGAACACGGAAGGTGACATCGCCTTCACCCTCTGGATGAGCAGACAAATCCCAATCGAACGACCACGACTTGAACGGGTGGTTTGCGAGGGTAATTTCACCACCTGCTTCAGAGGTGTCGATTGCTGAATACCAGTCGGATGATCCCGGTGGTTGGACCTCAACGCGCTTGATGAGGCCGAATTGTTTCTCATAGGCCACGATGTCAAGTGGATATGGTCCTGCTAGACCGTCCCATGCCGTACCGGTGAGGGTGGCAGTGGTGGCAAACGACGCACCATCGCCCTGGGTCACTGCGACCGAGGGCTTGAGGTTATCAAGGCTGATGATGTCTTCAATTGGTCCGTTCAAAACGAAGTCAAACGAATCGGTGCCCTTTCCGAATTTGTAGGCGTTGACGCTGTAGAACGGCAGTTCACGGTTCCCTGTTTCACAGTTGGAAGTGTCTTGAGAAGATTGAGATTGATCGCCCTCATCAACGAAAGTATCCCCATCGTTATCATAGCCATCAGAGCAGGTGTTTTAATCCATGAATTCTGTGATTCCTGGCGATACCGTGACCTCAACGTTGGATTCACCAACCATGTGGTTCCAGTTCCGGTCAAGGTAGAAATCACTTGGGAGCGAAATCTGTGGAGTGAAGCCAAAAGCATCGGTCTGCAGCGTATAGAGTGGGAGTCCAGTGGCATCGCTGATAACGACTGTTGCATCCGCAACGTTGCTGTTCTTAGCCTTCACTTGGTATCGGACAAGTTCACCTTCGCGAACTTGCGAACCCCAGGCTGAATTCTGGTTTTGGACGTGGACCTTGCTCGCATCGAAATTCTGCAAATCAGCAAAGGAAAACACCGTTGAGTTGTCTACAACCTCGAGGGCCATTGGCATGAAGCGAGGAGGCATGGCTGCGGTGGATGGCACCTGCAGGCATTCATCGAGGACGTATGGGCATTCTGCACCAAGCCATTGAAGCGAAACTGGGAACAGTTCTCCTGCGCCCGGGTCTGGGATGTATTCAGACTGAACGGTGACTCGAGATTCAGTGATGTTGTACACTTGTGAAGCGTTGGTGTATGTGTTGCCCGAGAAGTAAGCGATGGAGCCGTACTTGTTTCCGTAGTTGTCGTCGTACATCGAGATGTTCGCTGCAAAGCCGCCGACTGCCACAGTGTTGCGCTGTGCGTTGACGATACCGCCCTTGATTCGGAAACCATCACCAGCATTGTTCGTGATCGTGTTATCATACACTGTTGCGGATGACATGAACACGTGAACGGCTGGACAAGCGAAGTCGCCACCATACATTTGTGAACTGCAGGTACCGGTGTTGTTGCTGATTTGATTGTTAGCAAGGTAGAGGCGAGCCGCTGTTGGTGTTGGCACGTTCCATCCTTGGTCGTTGAAGTGGTATTCCCCAATCAAAACTGCCTCTTTGGCAGTGTCTTGAATGGTGTTGTTTTCAGCAACGACATCAGAGGTTCCGTAGATCCACAATCCATTCCAGCCACCAATGGGCCCGATCACGTTGTTGTGGATGTGGACGGTCGAGGAGCGAATACCGAAGCCAGAGGATTCGCTTGCGCCGCTGATGACGTTGTTGCGTGCCTCGACGATTGCTCCGTCGTATGCGGTGATGCCCGCACCTTCTGCTGTCGTGATGATGTTGTCTTCGATGTGAAGTGTGTGCTTGATGTTGCCCGTTTCCTTGTGAGAGTTGGTGTCAATGGCGTTGCATTTCACGTTAATTGTGGAATTGGTTAACCAACCGGAAGTCCCCTTGAGGAACACACCTTGGGAATTTTCGTTCACGTTGATGTTGTCGATGTTGATGTAGGATTCCTCCATGAAGATGACAACACGGCCACCGCCCTGTGAGCTGCAGTCAGGTTCTGTATCTCCGGTGAAGGCTGAGTTGCGCACATTGACAGTGGCGAGAATACCTGCACCTGCACCGTATGCACGAAGGGCTGCAGCATCGTATCCATTTCCGTCAACTCCAAGCGTGAACGTGGAATCTGTGATGGTTGGTGCAGCGAAATCAATGGCAAGAACGTTGGATGTGTTGATGGCTTCGAAACTCAATCCCGTGGCGGTGGTTGAAGAACCGTCAAAGACGAGCACACCATACTGAACCTGCTGAAGGGTTGCGACATAGATTGGATAGCCATAGGCATTTTCAAAATGAGCATAATTGATTCCTGTTGCCGTGGAGGATTGGTCGATGGTCTTTCGAATGATCAGTCCAGAACCGCAACCAGCATCGGAGTTCGTGTAGGTGTTAGAACCGTTCACATAACAACGTCCTGTCTTTTCGTAATCTGAAGAAGATGGAACCGACCAGATGAACCGTGCTTGGTTCGATGCTGAACCTGCGCTGGCTCCGCATGATGTGGAACCGATGCATATTGCACCTTCAATGTCGATGAATGACCCATAAGGAATGTTGATTGTGGTGCCTGCATTGACGATCAACTTTGAGCCTTCAGCGACTGTGACGTCGCCTTGTAGATTCATTGTTCCAGTCCAAGTCTCTGTTCCTGTGATTGTACCAACTGTTGTCTCATTGACTGCAGAGGCTGTTGGCAAAGTGACTAAACCGGCGAGGCTTGTTAACAAAAGAAGGGCAACGAGCGACAGACTTTTTTGGGATGTATATTCAGACATAATTGGCACCGACCATTTAACCCCATTGACCTGAAAGATATAACACTGCGCCTCTATTGCCAGCCTTTTTGTATCATTCCCTCCTATAAAATATCACAAATTACTGCTCAAAAATATCACATCAGAATATTTGTATCAATCGAAAAGGAGGGCGAAGGAAGAGCAGTGCATCAGTATTGACGCATTGGCTGTTGCCCCAAAAGGGAAAACCGTCAGCATGTTGGGGCCGTTCGCCTAATTTCTTCAATCCATTCTACAGCCTGAAGATGGCCGTATCCAGATCGGTCGTCATGAAGGCCTTCTTCATGCAAAGGGCTTGCAGAATTCATCAAAGCCAATTTCACTGCATCGATGCAATCACCATTGCTAGTTTGACTTGGCTTGTACTCAGGATAAGCTTCCAACAAAAGAGCAAGTCCTGCAGTGACAAAGACGGTCGCATCCGAGGTTCCACTGCTTGAATACCAGTCATTGCCGCTCCCAGTGCTTATGATGCGGACACCAGGCGCCACAATCTCGGGCTTTTGATGAGGATGTTCTCGATCAACTCCTCCGTTGTATGTCTGTGAACCGGATGAAGAATTCTCCCAAACGGACAAGCCTCGCTCCGATGCACCAACCGTAATCACTCGAGGTATGTTGGCTGGGACAGAGACGAGACCATCATCACCAGTGCCACCATCATTGCCCGCAGCTGCTACGACAAACACACCAGAATCAACTGCTCGACGGGTCGCTGAGGCCGTTGCCCCTTCCCTCTGAGCGTCGAGGTTCTGTTCACCGCCTAATGATAGGGAAATAATGTCGGCTTTGAAGAAATCTTGGCACCAACGTATGGCCTCCGCAACAGTTGCTTCATCGCCGCTATTTTCACCATCCTCATCGGTTCCTAAAGCAGCAGCGACCCCCAATGTGATGTTTGGAGCAGCACCAATTTGGTGATCTTGTGCAATCAAAATTCCAGCCATAAGTGTCCCGTGAGCGATCAATCCGTAATCAACTGGAGTCTCAGAGTTACCACGGAAATCCTCAAACGTCACATCAACGCCTTGGAACGCATCGTGCGAAAGATCAATTCCGGTATCAACCATGCAAACGCGGACGCCTTCACCAGTAAGGCCCTGATCCGCAAGTTGGTCCAGTTGAGATTGTTCATTCGCCCATTGGGAATCAGGTAAACTGAGTTCAACCCATAAAAGGCCTGAATTCCACACAGCAAACATGGCCACGGCAAGAATAGCAAACGTCAGGGTGTTGGTGACGACCGCCTTTCTTCGTCTTCGATGGAGGATTGGAACCGCCTCAAGTGGGGCCCATCCGGTGACATCTGCTCGCCAGGCACCTTGAAACCCTACTGCAGCAGGGTCAATGGCCGATAGGATGCGAGCGTCTTCCGGTTCTGGAAGAAATTCAACATGCTCAAATTCGTCCATGGTACCACCTAAGGCTCTCCTTTTGCCCTAGAGTAGGGGTGAAGGGTATAATGGGTTGTTATCCATCAGAAGCGCTTGCTTCCACTGCCGCTCTTGCCGAGTTTGACACCGCCATAGGCGACAAGAGCAATCAAAGCAAGAATGAGGACGGTCATCCAAATTGAATCCTCGCTGGTGGTCACAATGTTATATTCCACTGAGAAGTCACCCGCAGTAATGTTGTCCGCAACAAATTGCGTGTCATCACCAACGACCTCGACACGGTAGTCGAATCGTTGGCTACCTGCATTCATTGCTCCAACATCGAACACAGCGTTGGCGATGCCTTGGGCAGGGACGCTGATGGTTTGTGCCTCGTATTCAGTACCATCCATGTGCGTCAAGTAGACGATCACGCTTCCAGTAGCATCGAGGAATCCGAAGTTCTCAATTGGCACGATCACTTGTGCGTTCTCATCGTCTGCGTCGTGAGTGCTGGCTTGCTGAACCTTAGAGTCCGTGAGACGGAGGGAAATCATAGCCTGCTTCAATTCGACGTCGAAAGATTCTGTCTCAACGCCATTTTCGCTTGTCACAGTCACGCTCACAGTCTTCTGTGTGCCGTCCCAATCAGATGCAGCGAACACAGTGAATGCTTGGGAACGAGTGTCGTCCTTAGCGATGGTCACAACTGATTCCATTGGGGTCACTTCCCAGCCTTCTGGGATGTTATCGGCCAGAGTGATGGTGAACGAATCGTCACCATTACCTGTGTTTAGAAGATCGAAGGTGAACTGCCTGCTGGACTCGAAGGGTATGCCGAGTTCAGTGACTTCATCATTAATCTCCAATCCGAAAGTTTGTGGAACCTGCACGTCAATGGCAATCTCGCTCGAAGCACCAGCAACGGTGCTGATTCGAACCTTCACCATGTGTGCATCTTCGAGATGCCAAGCTTCAGACTGGTTTGCAACATGCACACGCACCGGGATTGTAGCGGTCTGCTCCACGCTCGCATCGCTTGCGTTTGCACCAACACCAAGGTTGATGTCGTAGGATTCGACCCAGTCGGTTCCGTTGTAGAATTCCACAGACCATAGACTGCTATCAGGAGCAACACCGATGGATCCACTCACAGTGAAGACATCGTTAATTTCTGTACCCTGATAGTCGACATCCAAGTCAAATTCGATTGTTTCGTAGGCTTCTCCCGAAGGAATCGCCATCAGGTCAGTTGAATCATCGTCAATCATGGTCCCATTGACAAGAGTTCCTGTCGCCATCGAAAGGGCGCTGTCTGAGTTGGTAGAACGAGTGTAGGAAAGAACGACTGGTGAACGACCTTCACCCACCGATGTTTTTCCACCGGCGATGTATTCCATATCGAGTCCGTCATCGTGTTGTACGGTCATGAAGGATGAATCAAAGTCAACATCTTCAGCTGGCATCAAGAGTGTCAAGGTACCATCAGTTCCAATTGGCATGTTCCAAGCAACATCGTCCCCAATTGAGACTGTGACATCCACAGTTCCGTTGATCATCGATGCGCCATCGGAGTCTGCACCTGCATGGTGGTCAACGAGGGTAAAGTCCGTCCATTCAGTGCTGAGATCGACCCAGCCTCCAAGTGCCATTTCCATGTCCAACGTTGCTCCAGTTGCCACGGTTGCATCAAGCAAACCAATTGCTACGCCGCCACCGTTCTCATCGGCGTCGGCTTGTGTCACCACGACAATCCACTGCCCTGGAGCGATGTCTGCATTCCATGTGAGCACACCATCGGCGACGGTGCTGGTGAGCGTGACTGGGTCACGCACTGCATCCAATGTTGGATACAAGACGATTGTTGCCCCATCCAAACGTGAGGCATCGTTGATGTCTGTCACGTTTCCAGAAACAGCCACATTGCCAGCAATGACTTCAATGTCATGCGATTCTGGGTTGTTTTCCACAGGGTAGGCACCTGAGTTGCTTAGATTGTACACTTCCGTGGTGAATCCGTCCTTGCTCACAGTTACGGTGTAGTCGTCATCAACTGGCACAAACAGTGCCCAAACACCGTTAGCATCGGTGGTGACGTTCGTGTCAACGCTTGATGTGTTGCCCATGATTTCCACAAGGAATCCTTCGACACCTTCGCTGATGCCAGGGGTGTCATCTTCGTTGAGATCCCAGAACACCTTTCCACCAATCTCGACTTCGAGGTCGGCAGTCATCACACCCAAGTCGAGGGGTCCGTTGATTGCCTCAAATGGTGCATCAAAGGTATCCATTGACCAGTGACGTTGTGGGGCAGTTTCGTTGAGGAAAAGGCTCCATGTCCCTGGCATCATGTGTTCGGTAACGAATCCAGTCTCATTTGACTTGGTGAGTGTGATGTTACCATAGCCGTCATGGCTTACTGCGGTCACACGGACATCCGTCATGTTGTTTCCGCTGCTTGTTTCTTGCAGTTGGAAGGTCACTTCGACCGTTTCAACGGTGCTCAGGGCCAAGTCAGTGCGCACTGAGGAATTAGAACCAACAGCGATTGGTGAACGGAGGATCTCCGTAGCGTTCTCATTGGCGATGAATGGAGCCACAATGGCGACCCAGTCTCCAGCAGGAACATATCCAGAGAAGGAACCATTCGCATCACTTTCAATGTTGTACCATAGGTCTTGTTCTGCTTCATAAAGAAGGAATTGCTTCTCGATTGCATCACCAGAGTCGTTGGTCAGTGTACCCGTCACGAGGTAATCGTTTCGTAGCGGCATATCCATAGCGTCTTCAATAGCATCTAGGCCAATGATCAACGGTTGTAGAGCGGTCACGCCACCCAGAGCGTAATCGCTGGCATTTTCCGAATCAGGGGTAGTGTAGTTGAATTGCACCGAATAGGTTCCTGGTTCCAATGTGAGGGTGATCACACCTTCTGAGGTGTAGTCATCAGCACTGTAGTTCACTTGAGTCCCATGGTCGTTGAGTGGGACTGCAGAGAATGAAGGTGACACCAAGGTGCCATTCTCAAAGGATGCATCGTTGCCAGCATCCATGAAGAAATTCAAAGTCACTTCTTGGTGGGCTGGGTTGGCAAAGAGTTCGATTGGAGATGGAGGCTCACTGGACTCGCCGTCAATGTTGAAGTTCTCGACACCATCGATGTTAAGGACAGAATCAATAGCGTTGAAGTCCCATTCACCGTCTTGGAGATAGAAGGTAAATTCTCCACCCTCTGTGATTTGAGTCCTCCATTCCAAGCCGTCTGCATTGGTGGCTACAAGGGTCTGAGCGGCCCATCCTGGGACCAAATTGTCCCATAGTGATGTGTTCTCGTATAGGAACACAAAGCCACTTGTCGAGATTGCAGGTGCTAGATACATGAGGCCCATGTCGAGTTCATCCTGACCGTCTAGAGCAATCAATTGTCCACCAGTGTAGGTGGAGAAGAGGCTGATTGTGGTCATGTGGAAGTCTTGGCCATTTGGCAAACGCATGCTGTAATTTCCATCAACATCAGTCACGGTTGTGAAACTGAGGTCTCCAGCAGTGAAGTCGATGCTCAATCCCGAAGCAGGATCGCTTTCAAGCAACTTGATCTCATCTGAGTTCTCGAGCCATTGTGCGTAGGTTGAAGCATCGAGGTGAGTGCGGATGGTTCCGTTGACCCAAGTAGAGACTGCGTAGGTGCCGTCGAACATCATGTCTTCCGCTTCAAGCTCAAAGTGGCTGAAGAGAATGTATTCGCCATCTGCGTCGTCTGACATGGTGTAAGCACCCATTGGCAATTCAATGTACACAACACCATTTTCATCCGAAGTGGCATTCATTGGCGCCATGAGGGAATCATCGTTGGTGAAGGTCACGACACGTCCAGCAACGCTGAGAAGCGATGTTTGAGTTTCTACATCAACCGGCGCAACAAGTTGGACCGTAACGTCATGCATTTCCGGGACATCCATGCTCAAGGAGAAGTTCTCAGAATCGTCACGCACAAACAGGGTATCATTCAATTCATACCAACCATCGTTGTCAACGTCGACTCGGTAGAAGTATTCACCCGGTGCCAATGGCCCATAGGAGAACGTACCGTTTTCATCTGTGATGATGTCGACGGCAAACTCTTCGCCGAGTCCTGTGTCGATCAATTCAATTGTTTCGTTGGCAAAGACTTGGCTGAAGAAGTCTTCAAGGGTGTCTTCAAACAGAGACCCTGGCATCGACATAGCCAGATCATAGGATGGGGTAATTCCGACAACCACTGGGTCTGGAAGAAGAACTTCCTTTCCGTTGTCAAGTTGGGCAATCATGTTGTACATTCCCGGAACAAGACCGGTGATGTAGAAGGATCCTGGTTGTACCATCGAACCGGCAAAGTCACCTTGACCGATGAACAATCCAGTTCCGTTCACGGTTCCAATTCCCTCAAAGGAACCAGTAGCCTCAAACGTTGCATTCACAACTTCGGTCCTCAAAGTGGACACACCTTGAGAAGTCAAACGTCCATTGGCGATGATTTCACCATCGAGCATGTAGGTGGTCAGTGCTCCATCGGTCGACTCAGCGCAAACCGTTTCATTGGTTGGCATTGAGTAGTTGCCGTCGTCTCCAATGCAGTCCACGATGTTCTCATTCGAGACCCAACTCGCTTCAAGGCTACCGACACCGTTCCATGTACCGTTGCTGGTGTACGTTCGCTTGTCGGCAATCGAGCGGGTAAAGGTACCCGTGAAATCTTCGGCAAAGGCGACGCCATCGCTCTCAAAGGTACCATTTTCGGTAAAGGTCGCTTGACCGGTGCCTTGTAGAATTCGGCTTTCTTCAGAGGTGAAAGAACCGTTTGTGGTGGTCAGTGTGTAATTTTCAGTCATTGACCAAATACTACGGAGCACGAACGTTGTGTCAACGAGTGGATCGCCGTTGAACGATTCTGCACCCGACCACGAAACGAGACCGGACACACCGCTGCTTTCCACGCCAATATCCATGGTTTCTGTCACATCAGAAGCACGATCTGCTTGTTCTTCAGTGATGTTGAGTTGTGTTTCGCCCAACCATGTCATGTTAGCGACTTCTCCAAGTATACCAGTGATTGCGTTCACTTGTCTGTCGTCGTTGACTTCAGTGAGGATGTCTGCGAGACCTTCTGCGAATGAACCTGCTCGGATACTATCGCGTGCGTTGGTTGGGTCGTAGTCACCTGCGAAGGCAGAAACTCGAATGCGACCAGCAGGAGCGTCAAAGCTCCAGGTTCCATCATCAGCAGCATCAACAAATCCAATTGGGACCCAGTATGTATCTGAATCCAAATCTTCAGCACCGGTGCCGGAGAATGCGTCACGCTCGATCAACAATCGGATTCCAGACAGACCTTCACCGTTATCGCTCATCGAAACTTGTCCGGAAATTTCTGCTCCGGAGTAGTACTTCATGATCTTCACATAGGTATTGGTCTGGCCAATGGTCACGTTAGGATCTTCATTGTACCAGTTGCTGATGACGAAGTGGTTGGACATAGCACCTGGAAGAGGAAGCGCTTGACTGAGTGCGCTACCAGGGCTTCCCTGTTGTCCAAAGTGTTGTGCCGGTTGCGGGTTTGAGGATCCTGCCTCTATGCCGAGCGTAGATGCACCATAACCAACGTAGGTGTTGGCAAGCATAGTGTCGAAGAACGCTGGGTTGTGGTCGACACGCACATCTTGAACTTGCAGAGGATCAATATCTGCACCTGCTTGTTGATTTAGGAAATCTTCAGTGATTGCAGCATCGACTTCTTCACGGGTCATTTCATCTTGGAATTCTCCACGGGTGGTTTCGTAGACTTCATCCATGAAGGTGCCGATGTCTTGGCCACTGAGGATGGTTGGAGCACCGAAGATGCCCATTGGTTGACCACGGTTGTAACCTGCATCTGCAGTGTAGCGTCCAGCACGTGGGTAGAGACGGCTGTCAATAGCGAAGTAGCGGATTTCATGGTCTCTATCAACAAGTTCACCGGGCGCGCCGTAGTAGTCTTGCACGGAGTAATAATTTTCCATGCTGATGAGGTCATGGTAAAGATCGACAATTTGGCCTTCATCCAATGAATTGGACAGCAACTGTACGGTCAAAGCCAATCGTGCGTTGACACGGTGAATGTTGGTCGAAACGGAACCGAATTCCTCGATCATATCTTCAGTGTACCAGTAATCGTTGATGATGTAATGGGTTGTCTCAGTGGAAGAATCCTGTGCGGAACGGATGTTGTTGGTGAAGGTGCGTTCAGCCTCAGAAAGTTCTGTCCAATCATCGCTTTGGCATGTTTGTGAAAGCAACTCTGTGCATGGAATTTGCTCACCATCGTTGTAGATGCGGTACACCATTTGACTGGTATCGAATGCACCGTCGACTTGGTGGTAGCCCTCTGCCATGACAATGTCACGGTTGGACTTGATGACCTTGAAACTGCTTTCGATAACAAGCGCCTCCATGGCATCTAAGTCGAGGTCTGTGTTGATGGTGTCAAAGAGTTCCATTTGCTCAACGGTGAGGTGCTTAGCAACGTTGTTGTAGAAACCAGATGTCAAAGCGTAGTTGTCTCCGTTCGCGTTGTTGTAGGCAATGTCACCTTGACCAAGTTGCCAAATGAACATCGAGACAAGGTCTTCTTGCGACTGAGCCAAAAGCATGTTACCTGTAGCGGGGATACCAGACTGGAAGTTGTCAGAAACCGACGGGTGTTCACCTTGGTTAAGGGCTTGGAATCCGTAGTCCCACCATGAGACAAACGCTGGTCGTTCCGTGTACGGACTCTCCGTATCTTGTTCGGCTAACCAATCGTAGGCTGCATTCCAACTGTTATCGTTGAAACCTGAACCCATTGAACCGAGGTACCAGTTGCCATCGTATGGGCTATCATCCAATAAGGAAAAACCGGCAAATTCGACTCGCAGAGCGTCTGGGATGAGGTTGAAAATCGTTTCATCGAGTTCTTCTTCTGCAGCCACGGTAGATGGAATTGCTGCATCCAAACCGTAGGTTGCTTGTTGTCCAAACAGCATGATCATGATCAAAAGGATAGCCGAAAAGTTTGGTGTTCGCCAAACGGCCTTTCGGGCTCCGCGAATTCGATCTTCAGGTGTGCGAATGCCGTACTTTTTCCAAGCACGAACCATTCCGTCCCAGTTTGCCCACTTCCAAAGGGAGACAATGCCCCACGCACCAAGCACGGCGATGGCTGGAGTTGCGTTGAACATGAAACGAGCAGCAGACCAGGCCATGTAAGATGCTGCGAGGATCCAAACACCGAAGATGAGGTTGGTGTGCTCGCGCTTACGCAAGCCGGAGACGAGGCAGAGAACACCCATGACCAATGCCAAGAGGAAGGTGATCGGTCCAAACTGTGCGAACAATTGTCCACGATCTGTTGCGTTTGCTTCAGCAACCGTTCCAAAGATCTTGGTCTTGGTAAAGTAACCTCCACCAGTGAACAGGACGTCCCATGCATTGGAGAGATCTGCGATCTTCAAAAGGTAAAGAACGCCAAAGAACACGCCACCGCTTGCACCAAGTACACCAAGCACGAGCAACCACGGCTTGTCTCGGAATCCTGTGGTTACAAAGGCAATAGCAATCGTAAAGATTGAGATGAACAAGAAGGGTTGTAGGCCTGTTCCATCGAGCACCAAGTTGATTTGAGGGTTTCCGTAGAATGGAAGTGCCATGAGGAAGTTCACTGCAAGCATCGACAAGAACAGCACGCTGAGGGTGGTTGAATCCCTGCGTCGGAACATGTTGAGCGCAACTTGAAGCGCGTAAGCAAGGAACAAGATTGCCGGTCCGACAATGAACCCCTTCCAACCAAGCGAAACGACACCGAAAGACACACCGGCGAGCACAGCATAGGAAAGTGCTGCTTGGCGCTCATTAGCAACTGCGGAGAAGGACTTCAAGAAAGTCGACATCGAAGGCGATGTTTCTCGCAATAGGCGATCGGATCCTGCATACTTTGCTGCCTTAAGCCAGAACATGAAGCCCATGGTCAAGAACAGCATGATGAATGCGTCGTGGTCAGCGAGAGCGAAGGTGGTATGGGAAACGTGAGCTGGCATGAAGGCGATGAGCCATGCTGCAACAACTCCAGCCTTTTCGTTGACGTGTTCACGAGCGATGGCTGCAACTGGAAGAATGGTAAAAGCACCATAGATTGCAGGAAGGACGAGAATCGACCACCAGACTGCATCTTCTGCACCGACGAAGGGTTGCAACAATCCAGCAAGGATTGCGATTGACCATGTGAACAACGGCGGACGAGGGTTGATGCCACCAACAGGGTAGTGTCGGTCAGCATCAAAGATCATGTGAGCGTTGTTTGCCAGGATGTAATCGACGACTCGCTTCATGTACCAAGGGTCAGAGCCACCGGTCATGTCCCAAGTGTTTGTCCCAAGGGAATTCATCGAAGGCAAGACATACCATTGTGTTCGAATCACGAGGCCGAAGAAGAATGCCAAGCCAATCATGATGTTGGCCCAGTGGGCATTCCAGAATTTTCGTGCACCGGAGGGCTCGAATTCGCTTCGGTTTGACCAGCCACCCCATTGGTCGCCAGTTGCGATAACGTAGATCACTGCGCAAATGAAGAAGGTGAAGGCAAGCCAAATCAAAGCACCAGAATTATCGGCAACCAGAGGACTGTCCACGTCGCCTAGGAGACCAGTTTCATACCAAGATGAAACCAAGTAAAGAGCCCACATCGAACCAAGGAACATGGAACGGGTGTACCATCGCTCTGAGACCATGCCTGCGATGATTAAAGCAACCATACCGGTGAAGAAAGCGCTCCAGAATCCGAAGTAACCGTGGTAGGCGGCGAGTTCGGGGTATGCATTCACAACAGGATCACTAAACGGTCCAAAGAGATTGAACATCAGTTGTTCATCGTTCATCAAGGTGTGGAAATGCCAAAGACTTGCAATGTGCGCAAGCGCCCACACACCCAATCCGATTTGAAGTGGGAGCGTGGAGCGGTTCCATGCGCCATCACCGTCGGTGATGTGAGAGAACCAGCCCTTCGATGAAGAAGGCGAAAGGACGCCACGGGCGAGAACAGCAGCAAAAATCCCAAGGATTGTAAACAGCATAGCGTAGCTAAAGAATTGGTATCCAATTGCGGCACGGTATGCGTCCAAGACTCCGATGGACTCACCGGTGGACATGGTGAGGCTGCTGGAGAGCGTGTTTGCGACGTGACCGGATGCGAGGAGACCAAGTTCGACACCAACAGCGGCAAACATGAGCACATTTGCCCATTCGAATGCTCCGCTCATCACCAAAAGGTGAACGCCGAACATCACGATGAAGAACATCAATGCGGTAAGAGCACCAAGTTCAGCCATGTAGACAAGTTCTGCACCGACCAGAGCAACAACCAGAGAAACGAGGGAAAGGGTTGACTTGGAAAGCGAGACTGTGCCAGTGACTTGGACCAAGCGTGGCGTGAGACCGAGCGATGCCGCCACAAGGACGACAAGCATTGGGGTCAGGTTGTCTAGGTTGAGATCGAAGGTCATACCAACAATCTGTGTCGCTGCGAGCGCAAGAAGCACTGCAAGGGGGGCAATAAGCCACCCGAGCATAGGTGCAGGCGCTGGGCGCATTTCGGGGTTTTTCGTTTCCATTTTTTTCCCTCAGGGTGTTTGATTGACAGCAGCAAGGCTGGCAAGCAACTTCGCCACTTTGGGTCCTCTTTTAATATTGACTCCTCGAGGATGCCGCCTGAATGCTACGGAGTACCCTGTTTGTTTGGTAGAATAAAATTACTTTTTGGAGGTTTTTGCAGAAGCCAAAATCATACCGCAGTTACAACGCACGATGGCCTATGTCCGTCCGGTAATGGCTGCCTTCAAGATCAATCTTTGCTAGGAGGTCGTAGGCGCGCTGAGCTGCCTCATCAAGCGTATCACCTGTGGCTGTGCAAGCAAGAACCCTACCTCCGGTGGAGACAACATCGCCAGCATCGTTGTGGCCGGTTCCAGCATGGTTAATCCATGCCTTTTCACTTGGTGCTTGGAGGCCTTTGATTCGACGCCCCTTGACGGGTGAAGCAGGGTAGCCCTCCGCAGCAAGCACAACGGTGAGTGCGTGCTGACGATGGAACTCAACGCTCACTTCAGACAGACGATCGGTGGCTGCGGCGAACAGCAGTTCATGAAGGTCAGTTGCGATAAGTGGGAGGGTGATTTGGCATTCAGGGTCACCAAATCGAACATTGAATTCAACTACACTTGGCAGCCCTTCAGAGGTGATCATCAGCCCAACGTAGAGAACACCCCGGTAGGGTGTTGGTTGGGACGAGAGGTAGGCATGCATGGGTTCGACAATGTCACGAACGGAGCGGGAGAGGACTTCCGGCGTGGCAACTGGAGCAGGGCAGTACGCACCCATTCCACCGGTGTTGGGGCCGATATCGCCATCGTAAGCTCGTTTGTGATCTTGACTCGGCGGCAGACAGACAAAACCAGAGCCATCCATAACGACGAGCATGCTCGCTTCCTCACCTTCTAAAAATGCCTCGAGGAGGACCTTTCCATCGGTGGCAATTGACGCTTCAATGAACGCTTTTGCCTCGCTTCGATCCGATGTGACAACAACACCCTTGCCACCAGCGAGTACGTCGCGTTTTACCACCCAAGGCTGACCCTCAAACCGGTCCAATGCCGACTCAATATCTGATTCTGTCGTCAGAACTTGGTACTCTGCAGTTGGCACACCTGCAATGCTCATGACTTCCTTTGCATGTAATTTTGAGCCCTCCAAAACTGCGAGTGCTTGAACTGGACCGAAGCATGGGATGCCTACCGCTGCGAGTTGATCTGCAAGAAAATCACACAGTGGTGCTTCGGGACCGACAACAACTAGCGTTGCTTGAAGGTGTTGTGCGAGGGCCACTAAGCCTTCGACATCAGAAGCGGAGACTGCATGGTTGGTCGCCACCTCAAGGGTTCCAGCGTTACCAGGGGCACAATGCACCGAATTGACTTGCTCAGAGGATGCTAAGCCCATGCACAAAGCATGTTCTCGCCCACCGCCGCCAACGACCAAAACTGAGCCTTTCGCCATGACTCGTATGGGCCGCACCCACTCCATAATGTCATCGTGGCTTCATGCACAAGCAAAACTTCACATTCGTCAACGGGGCAGTATTCAAAGGCCCTCGTTGGTCATCGGCCTTTATGACAACCAACTATTCGGGGGGGCTCTGATGAATTTCTTCATGCTCTTTCTCCTGTGCTTGTGGCTGTACTTGCCTGGTTTTTTGGCAAATTCTTTCGCCATGATGTGGGGTAAATGGCTGCCAAAGACAGGGTATGGTCCTTGGCCCATTGACGGTGGACGAACCCTCAAAGATGGAAATCGAATTTTGGGTGACGGGAAAACATGGAACGGCCTCATTGGGGGATCGCTCACATCGGGGCTGTTGTGCATGCTGATGGTGCTGGCAACCAATGACGGCAGTGCTGCCGGAACGATTCAAGACAACACAGTACTGTTCTCATCACCGCTAGCAGGTTCCGCAGGGACTTGGTTTTCTGTCGAGAGCACCATGCTCTCAGCCTTCATTCTCGGTACCTTTCTCGGTTTCATGTGCCTTGTTGGCGACAGCACAGGCTCTTTTTTCAAGCGACGGAGGGGACTCAAACGAGAAGGCGAAATTTCGTCAAAGGCCCCGATCCTCGACACGCTGCCCTTCGCCATTTCCGTCTTTTTGGCCGGTCAACTCTTTCTCGGTACATCGTGGCTGGCTGCTGAAGAATTGAGAATCCCAATGATTGCTCTTGTGTTGTTCACCCCAGTCCTTCACCGAACCTTCAACCTCATCGGTTACAAGCTCGGATGGAAGGATGTTCCGTATTGACGGAGCGAAGACTATAACGCTCCCACCCTTAGAAACCACCATGCGAACTGCATTTTCTTTGGTGACACTTCTCCTCATATCAACGACTTTGGCTACAATGGCTGTATCTGCTGAAGTGATCAGTGATGGTTCGAACATCACGGTATCAGGCACCGAAACTTGGAATGAATCATCCATCGATACCGACCTAACCGTCCTTGAAGGCGCCTCCCTCCTCATCGAAAACACCACAAGCATTGCTCAAGATGTGACCATCACCGTGAATGAGGGTGCAACCCTGACGGTCTCGGGAGACCTGATCGGCACGGAATTGGACGCTGGATTGCTGGTTTTTAATGACACTCTGCTGCATCTTAACTTTGGCGACATTGCTGATACTGGCCAAGTCAGAATTAATTTCGATCATGTCATTCCTGAAAGTGCCATGTTCAATGTGACCATTGGAAATGAAACCCAAAATGCGGTTGGGGCTGACTTTGTCGACATACCTGCGTCACTGAACGGTACTTCGTTAACCGTCGAGTTTGACATTTACTATTTCTTTTCCACTCAGATCACAAGCGTACAAGCCCTGCACTCTGGGGCAAGCGGCACCGTGTTGGTGAACGCTGAAGAACTCAATCACACAGCTGGGAGTTTGAAGTGGAATGCAGCAGCGTTTGAACTTCAGGTCTTTGGTACGCTCAGCGTCAACGATGCAGATGTTTCCGGCGCATCGATTGTCTGTTCAGGTACATGTTCCGTCACCGATGCAACACTTACAGGAAGCGCACCAATTCATGTCCAAGATGGAGGAAGCCTCGTGGTCGAATCTTCAGTTCTTGTGGGTTCGAGGACCGATGAGGACATCATCGTCCATGACACTGCGAACATCCAATACACAAACAGCACGGGTACTGGCGGCCTAACCGATGCGTGGATTCGCTTGCTCTCACAGCGCACACTGCACACCAATGCTGGAAACATCACTGTTCACGCAACAGGCTTGGGCTATTACGGGAGCACCATTGACAACATCACAGACCAAAATGGACATGTCGGAATCGCTTTGGGAGAACAGGCACGCATTGTCGAATGGGTCGATGGCGAAGGACAATACCATGAAGAAAACGCTGAAATTGTTTTGACTTTAAGTTCAAGTTGGGGGAATTTTGCCACAACGGTACCCGCACCAAAAACACCAATCAGTGAGGTATCGGTTCCACTTCCATACATTGATGTCGTTTCAATCGATCTTGAAGACAACAAAGCCTACATCGGCCAAAAGATCAGTGGCGACATAGTGGTCAAGAACACCGGTGATGTGGCCGTTACGGGCGTCAACTTCTGGTGCTATGTTGGGGATGAACTGCAAGACACGACTCAATTGGTCGTCTCGTTGGAAGCAGGTGAAAGCAAGACCATGTACGTCTCATGGTATGGCAACACCAATGGAAGTCTTGCTTTGGAATGCCGAGCAATGCTCCCAACCGTCTTGAATTCAATTGCCTCGGATGTCTCGAACCCAAGCGGTTCTGCTTCGGGAGAAATCGCATGGACCAACGCTGAAGAACGAGAAGATCAACCCTTGATGATTTATGCTCTGCTTGTTTTGATTGTCCTTGCAGGGACCTTCGTCGTCTCTCACCAAGCATCAAAGAAGGTGATTCAATCTCAGCAAAGCAAAATCGATGAGGAAGAAGCCGCAAAGGAATACCTCGATGATGAGGAGGCCTTGGAAGAGGCATCTTCGCTCGAAGATGAAGCATGAATCGTTTTGGCGAAGAATGGCCCTCATAGTGGAGCGGTCATGGTCCATTCTGTCGAGGGCTTGTGCCAATCTCGCACTTGATCGGTTTCGAGGCGCAACTGAAGCCCTTCACCTGGTTCAAATTCCAAAGCAGTGAATTCAAAGGTCACCGTGAGTTCATTGGTTCGAAATGTATCATCGAAAAGCACTTCTTGATCCATCACGGCACCATCCATTGTTCGCTCCACATACACCCTGACGTGGCATTCTTGCAGCGGATTTCGAAGAGAGCAGGATTCGCTGCTTCCGTCGTGCTCAACCGTTACGAACCCCTCATAATCGATTTGACCCTGCTTCGGTACAAGATTCACGACAGTGTCTTTGGCCGTGGGGGCGCACACGCATTCCATGTTATCCGACTCGACGGTTCCGCTTTGGTCGACAGTGAGTTCGAGGCTTGCTTGATCAATGCTGTCAACGGTCACAGCGGTTGCCGTCACTGTGTAGTGGCCTGCATCTGTGAATGAGTGAACGACAGAGAACCCAGTAGCAGTGGTACCATCACCAAAGTCCCATGTAACAACGCCATCCACTTCAGATGCAGTCAGCAGAAACTCATGAAGGCGCTCTGTGATTACGTTTTCCTCATCATTGTCGCCTTCATCGACTTCAAGGAGCGTATACTCATTCATCCCAAATGTGTTATCTGCATCAATTTCAAAAGTTGAATTGCCTGATGAGGAGGATGCTGTAAGACTTGTAAGAACCGAGCCTGCGGTTGCACTTAAGACCAGCAGGAAAACAAGTGTCGCAACCGAGAGTGTGTACTTCATAACGCAGAAGAGTTTGGAATTGACTTATCAACATCTGTTTGAAAGGACACCAACAACAGTGCCAAATCACACACGGTTTGTCACTGGTTTTTGAGGTAGTCTTCCCCGTACCAAGCCCATTGTTCTAAAGTCCAACCGGCGGGCAATCCACTGTCAGGAATTGGTGGACCGCTGGATGTGGCCTGTTCCATGAAAGGTGCCACGAGAGCAGGGTTGATTTCGTCCGAACCGCCATCGTGTTGTTGCTTTCGTCGTACGAACAAGAGACCTAGAACCATAGCAAAAAGCAGAGCCACACCAACCATCACAAGGAGATTCGAGGACAGAGCGGATGAGGCATAGCGGGTTGAATCATTTGGATATTCATCGGAGGCATCCGACCAACCGTCGCCATCAGCGTCCGGGCAGCCAAACCGATCGAGGTATGAGTCACCAGGGTTTTCGATGCAACTGTCCATCTCTGTGGCGCCCTGCTGGTCAGGATATTGATCTCCGTCCACATCAGACCACACAAGATTGTTATTGGCGTCGAAATCGGCCTCATCTGCCCAACCATCACCATCGCTGTCTGTGCAACCGAACGGAATCTGAACCGATTCGCCAGCTTCGTTTGGACACGCATCAGGTTCAGAGCCGAGCGGGTTATCGCCGTAGCCATCACCGTCAATGTCGCGGTGCTGCGTAGGCTCGAGTGGTAGATCATCGCCCTCATCTGACCAGCCGTCGTTGTCGCTGTCAATGCAGCCAAAGCGGTCCTCGAATGAGGCACCGGGCGTGCCGATGCACTCATCTGCCTCGAACCCTAGAGGCGAATCGCCGTATCCGTCTCCATCTTGGTCCAAGTGTTGAGAGGCTTCATTCGGGAAAGCATCCGCACCTGAAGTCACGAGCCATGTTGAATCTGCATTCGACCATCCGTCATTGTCGGAGTCAACGCAACCAAGTCTGTCTTCAGTTGATGTGCCAAATGCTGCTGGACAAGCGTCCCCGTTCAATCCATTCGTAACGTCGCCATACCCATCCTCGTCGAGGTCAGACCATTGAGTTGGTTCAGATGGAAATTCATCAATGGTGTTTGCATAGCCGTCGTCATCGGCATCAGGACAGCCAAACAGTCGGCCTTTGTCGCTCAGTCCGTATTCATTGGGGCAATCGTCATACTTGTCAATCAAAGCATCGTTGTCATCGTCTTCATCCTCGGTCCGATCCTCACAACCATCTTGATCGGCATCTGTTGAGGGCATTGAAGTGAATGAAAGAGAACTTGTTGGACAGAGATCAGTGCCTACGCTCGATGCAACACACAACCCCATGAGGTTCAACTCATCATCACAGATACCATCATCATCGTCGTCTTGGTCCTCACCCAGATCTTGGCAACCATCTTGGTCATAGTCCGTGGCAGATGTTGAAAGCCAGTCCAGGTCACCATTTGGACAATCATCTCGAATGTCGATGACGTCATCGCCATCATCGTCGAAATCTTCACTGGAATCTCGGCAGCCATCCATGTCATAATCTGACATGGTATTTGCAATCCAGTTGGTTAAGCCTTGGGGGCAAGCGTCATTTTCGTCGAGATAGCCATCGTTATCGTCGTCATCGTCACACACATCACCGAGTGAATCACCGTCGTGGTTCAATTGAGCAACATTGGCAATGAGGGGGCAGTTGTCATCAACGTCCACCACGCCATCACCATCACCATCGGTGTAAGGATCAATGCGCACAACCTCGTCTTGGACATTATCAACATAGTACAGGTGTCCATTAGGACCAAGTTCTAGGCCCATGATTGATGATGCTGTGGTTTGAATCGACCCTGCCTCAACGGCACTCTTTCCGTTGGTGCTTAGGTCGTACGCTAGGATTGTCCCATCCCCGTTTTGGGAGACAAAGAGTCGGTCATCAGTGAGTGCAATTCCAGAGGGTCGGTTGAGTCCTGTGTCCAACACACCCCATTCAATTCCTGCAATCCTCGAGTATTCCTGAAGCGGTTCTAAGCGCGATGAATCGCCCATGATGTTTTGAGTGGTGTAGGTTGTATCATCAGTGTTCACCCAAAGGACACGGTTTGCCCCTGGATCGGCGATGTAAAGAATTCCTGAATCATCATCGAGAACCATGTGCCCTGGGGTCCCGAGGACGTGCGACAGTTGCACATCGGAGTAGCGGCGGACAATTCCGTCAGAGTGGTCATCCATCCCAGTATCGTGATCTTCTTGGAAATCATAGTAGACAAGTTCCCCATAGTAACCATCGTTGTACCAGTAGGCATTGTCTGAATCGTGGGCGATTCCAACACCGAATGGTGATTCATGGTTCATGTCAATATGGCTGCCAAGAAGAGCGTCGCTTTGGTGCTCTCTTGCGAAATGTGTCAGTGAAGAGGGCCACAATGTAGGACCCATGAAATTGTTTGGCGAGCCCTGCCCACAGTAAGTGTTGGCGGATTCTTGGGCTGAACCCCATTGCCAATCAAATTCAGGATGATAGGCGCCGAAGGCGATGGCACTGACTTCTTCGAGGAAATGGTTACGATGAGAATCTCGTCTATTTTCTGAAGTTTGGTTCTCGAGGCCGGTGTTATCGACAATTGTGATGCTGTCAGTCGCTCGATTGGCAATCCACAATTGATTGGGGGTGCCAGGATGGAATTCCAAGTCTCTTGGCTCTGCGAGTGAATCTGAACTATCGGCAACCACGACTTCTTCAAACGCATGACCGAATTGCTCAACAGGAGGGGAACTCTCGTTTCCCACAGCGCTCAATGGGAGGTAAAAGAGCAGAACCATGAGGATCATCAAGACAACACGACGACTAGCCATGGTTATACGAATGACTGTTCCGTTTTGATACCTTGCTCCCCACCGTGGTGCAGAAGAAGCAACGAGGGCGTTTTTGGCTCAGTTGATTCAGCAGGTTGGCATGCTGTCATTGACACCTGGGTCTTCCCAGGAAAGTTCCCATGAGCTGCTGCTGGTGTGGACGGCCGTGCTTCCATCGTAGAATTCATTGGTGACAATGACTTGGAATGTGTAGCAACCATCATCATCAAAGAAATCATCTCGCTCTAGAATTTCGATTGTCCCCGTGTTCGGGTCATACCCAGTACCAGGGATGGCAAGCCAGCGATCAGCGTTGCCAACTTGTTGGCCTGAAACTTGACTATCCCATTGTGCAGATGTACCATCAACCTCAATCACTGGAGACTGCCACTTCTGGCTGCTGTCTTGCATGACCTTGAGTTGGATGGTGTAGTCTGATGAGACAGGCTGATAGTTTTGGATGTTCGACATTGAATGGTCACCGTTGTTTACCGCAGTGGCAGAATCGGAAAACATCCCCAAAATGGTCTCAATCTGAAGTCCTGCTTCGGATGTGCTGGTTGATTGATCATCTGTCGTAGTTTCTGTGATCAGCGTGATTCTTGCCCCGGAGTGTGTCACTTCACGGTTGAGCAAACTCGGGGTAATTTCGATGGTCTCGACCGTTCCTGAATTCGATTCGACTGAAAGCGTGTATGAGAGGACCGTTGCTAACTTGTTGTTTTGGGAATTTCCTTGGAATACCTCTGCAAGTGGTGCCTTGAACCTCACCATATCTGCAGAGAGCGACTGGGTCTCAGACCACACGCTCTCGCCTCCAACCTCAATGGTGCTGGTCGCTTCGGAGAACGAACCGCGCACTACGAAGGTCAATTCATTGCTGCTTTCATCGATGTTGAGTTCCGCAATACCGATGGAATCCTCGCCAAGTTCGAGGCCAGCGAGGTATGGAACCGATGTCATGAGGAGGTAGGCTACGACAAGAACGATGGTTTTCTCCCGGTTCAGTGAATCCCAAACCATGTAGAATGAACCACCAAGCAATGCCAGGGCAACGAGGCCGAACGGCACAGGGCCAGTGATATCTTCTAGGAAGTAATTGTCAAGGAACCACATACCAATGAACCCAAGAGCACCAAGTGCGAGTCCTATTTTGCTTGCTTGATCCAAAAAAGGCTGTTCCGAACTGGTGACAGTCACTTTTTCCGTGATCGGTTCAGGTGCCTTTTCTGCAACTGTTTCTACGATTTCTGCATCTTTCACAGCGCTTGCTTTGTCCAGTAATCCACTCATAGAAATCCCTGTTAGAGGTGCCTTGGGCACTGGGGATTATCAAACCAACCCCTGTAAGGGTCATGTGCAACCCTATTGCAAGGGGCATCGCAACAAGCCGTCACAAACCGGGAGCGGCTTCACGCCATTCCCCTTCTTCGTCTTCGCTACCGGTCATACGGCGGCCGACAACTGCTGCTGCAAGAGCGAGCATGGAAAGAGCAGGAATAACTTCGAAACCTGGGAGATAGACACCACGGACATAGACAGTGATCATCTGGGACTCACGGATACAGCCGCCGTTGTTACAGGCGAATTCCGATTCAGCGTAGAAGTCAAGCACGTGGTAAGCATCGCTCCAGCCTTGTGTTTTCGGTGTTCGTGCCATCACTCGGACGTTTGTTGCTGTTGGGATGGCGTCGATTTGGACCTTCACAGCCGGCAAGTTGATGGTGAATCCAGCCTGCTCGAGGTCATCTCTGCTCGCATCAGTCACACCGACCTTCATGAAGTCAATTTGATTGCCGAGGTTATACACCTTGAATTCGAAGTTCTTGTCCTTCTTTGGCATGAGTTGAACGAATGGCTCAACTGCTTCAACCTGAACCAGAGAATACTGCATGATGTTGACGATCATGTTGTTCTGGGAGGAAGCCGTGTTGACTGGCGGTAAACTGTTGATTTCTTGGACGGTTGCAGAAACCGACAATGTTCGGCTTTGCATGGTAAGGTAGGGTGTAGCCCGAACAGAAATTTGGAAGTCCACTTCCTGATTTCCACCGATGTACATGTCACCGGGTGATGCGGTAGCAAGGCCATCGCTCGTCACCAGGATGCTGATTTTTTCTTGGTAGGTGGTTGGGTTGCTTGCAGTGCAAGTGGTGAATCCTGAGTAGGTAGAACCGGGCTTCACTTCCACGTTAATGGAGATTGGAGCACAGGATAATGAAATAGCCGCGGTAGGGGCTTGTGCTGCTGCTGGTACTGCGACCAACATCAAGGAACCGACATAAAGGGCAAGAATGAACACGGCACGCTTCATCATACTAACTTCACCTAACAGACAACGCCACTGATGCGACACTCATAACCGTTGTGATAAAATGGGAAAGAAATCCTCTTGAAAGGGGAAATTATTTTTCTCCAATTTTCAAGATAAAAACTGCGTATAGGCAATAAATACAGACAATTTCAAGGTGGGCCCGAAGGGAGTTGAACCCCTGGCCTCCCGGTTATGAGCCGGGCGCTCTAACCGACTAAGCTACAGGCCCCTGTGTCGCTGGACTTGGTCAAACTCATCAAGTTATCCGCTTCACTCGAAATGAACAAGCGATGATTGGGAGGGTTTGATCCATTCACGAACACGTTGTTCAAGCCCGTCTCGTATTGCGTCTGGAACAAAAATCAAGGCGCGTTCATTTGGTTGAGTGAGCGAACGTATGAGAGGGGAATGTTCAGAGGCATCTCCGCCATCCTCAATTCGAATGCCTTGGGCGTATGGCTTGTACCCCTTCTTTGAAATCCGTGCATAAATCACCTCAGAGGCAGGATCATAACCAGCCTCCGATACCTCCGCCTCGATTCGATCTCTGACAACACCCACCATTTCTGTGGTGAGGCCTTCAATGCGAAGTGACTTGTGGAAACCTCGCCTCGACATCATCTTCATGGCATAATTTGAGAGAATTTCGTCTTCATGTTCCGCCCATTCGGGAATGGCGACACGAATGTGTGCATCATTCAGACTTGCATAGCCTTGGGCGTCCAAGTTTTTGTCGAGCAGCATTTTTTGCAGGGCCAAAGAAAGAGTGAGTTGCCCTTGTTCAGCCAATGCACGGGCCCTCGAGAGCATCTTCACGAGGTAATTCTGGGTCAACATGTTGACTTTGTGAAAGTACACTTGGTGATACATGTGGTATCGCGTCACCAGGTAAGCTTCAATGGCGGGAAGACCCCACGATTTGACGAAGAAATGCCCGTCATCGCCCACACGAAGAGCACGCAGAACTCGGGCGATGTCAAAACCACCAATCTGCGCGCCTGTGTTCGCTTGATCACGGACCATGTAATCCATCCGATCGACGTCCAGTTGACTTGATACAATTTCTTTCATGAACGGGGGGATTGCTTCACCTGCATGCTCCGATGCACCGTCCATGAGGGCGAAGAGCCGTTCAGTTCGAGCCTCGCCGAGCACATTGGTTACTGCTGCGCCGACCTCTGTTTCACTTGATTCCAACAACACACGGCCCCAGTGTTCGTGAGAATGGTATGTTGCGTAGACATCCGGTGTTTCCAAAACGTGGGAGAAAGGTGGGTGGCCAATGTCATGGAGCAGGGCTGCTAATTGAACCAATTCTGCGTCTTCATCGCTGAGAATCCCCGGTTGAACCTCTTGGAGAGAAGCCGTGAGTTGCCCCGCCAAATGGTAGGCTCCGAGGGAATGAGCGAAGCGGTTGTGGTTTGCAGCAGGAAAAACATATTCACATGTTGAAAGTTGCTGAATGTTTCGAAGGCGTTGAAATTCCTTGGTGTCAATGATGGTTGCGTGGCGGGCAGGCACCAAGATATCTTTGTGAATTTCATCACGAATCACGCGGTCCCTCATCGCCATCCCCAACCACCCCCTCGGTCCACGCATTAAAAAAGTGGACCCCGCAAAAATGACTCATTTCGGGGGAATGTTACGATGCACCCCCGTGCAAACGGCTATGGCTGGAGTTGTGTTGAGCACACCATGGCCGATGCTCTCAAGGACATCATGCTCAAAATCACCGACGATGATCCAGCGACCCGTGGTCAGAAACTTTGGGTGATGTTCGCACTTGCTGTATTCTTGGTGGCATCGCTCAACTGGTACGCCATGGTCAGGGAACCACAAGTGGTTTTGGTTGAAGATTTGGTCAACCACAACCGCGAGACTGTTCTGGTCGAAGGTACCGTCATTTCATGGATTGAAGACCGGTATGGCAGCGGTGAAGACCGAGTTGACTTGGTTGTTGAGGACGACACTGGAGTCATCAGCGTTCGCTGGTATTCAACTGGAGAGAAACCCCCGATAGGTACCAATGTCACCGTGATGGGGGCCGTGGTCGATTACAACGGACGATTCTATCTTCAATCAACTGGAGCTGGCGCCATTTGGTGGGAGTCATCAGGTTTACCAGAAGTCCAACGCCTCACTCTGAGCGATTTAGCCGTTGAGCCAGAAGTCTATTCGGGAGAGATTGTCACCATAACGGGATTCATCAGCGAAGCAATCAACAAGGATGCAGTTTACACCTCCGCCTACATCACCGACCACCCAGGAAACGCTGCGCATCAACTTCAGTTGCTCATCCAATCAGCGCCTGGCGTGTGGATCGAAGCCGATTCCAAAATCGAAGTGACCGGTATGCTCACTTACCAAGAAACCAATCTCCGATGGGCGTTTTTGACCCAGGGACCAGAAATTATTCTTGTCGATGGTTACACACCCCAACCCAACCAACTTGAATGGGCTGGTGAATCGACGTGGAGTTACGAATCTGGAAGCATGGTCTCAATGGCAGGAACGGTTCTAATCAATAACGATCAGTGGACCCTCTTTGGACCAAACGGCAACATGATTTGCATCCTACCAACGGATGAAGACATTTCTAACGCTGAAACCAATGGATACAACGGCTCTGCATACGAAGCCACAGGACGGCTGATGTGGAACGATGACCGCAGCATGTGGTGCATCGATGCAAACAACGGCAACGGCACCAACCTCATCGACCCCATGACTGCAATGTCCATGCAAGCCATGCTCTCGGCGAACCCAGCCTCTATGCTTGAGACGCCAAACAAGGTCTACACACTCAGTACCTTCATGCAATACGCCTTCGAACCTCTGGACACCGATGGGTATTTTGTCGATAGCCAGACCTACACTTTTGGCCAAACGCGGGTTGCCATGTCGTTCCCATCGACGCGCACCAACTGGATTGAATCTGGTCAAGGACTCATTGCCAACGTCACCGTTTCATGGGACGATGAAAAGATGATGATGCGCCTCATGGTTCAAAATTACCAACTTGTGGGTGAACCACCTGCTCCTCAGAGCCTGCTTTGGGACGACGGCGCCACTCAGTGGGGGTACGCCAAAAACACCCATGTTTTGATCAACGGAAAAGCCGTCCAAGAAGACGACGGTTGGTTTCTCTACAGGGATGGATCTTCACAATCGCTTCGACTTAACCTCGACCTCAATCCAATTGGCACCGATGACCTCCACTCAAACATCTCAATGACATGGTCAGGACGATTGCGTCAGGTCGAACATCCGAACGAAGTGTCTCTGGTCTACACCCTCGACGGTGCTGACGCAATGGACAGCGATGGTGATCGAGTGGCGGACTCTCTTGAAAGCGCCAATGGCATGAACGTCAACAACCCAGACACCGACGGGGATGGCGAAGACGATCGCTCTGAATTGGAGCAAGACAGCAACCCTAACTCGTGAGGTGAGACAATGTTAGACGCTTATTTTTACGAACTTGGGTGGATGCTCTTCGCTCTGTTCTTTGGAGTGTTCATGGGCTCCTTAACGGGCATCATTCCCGGGTTCCACGTCAACAATGTGGCGTTGATTCTGTTAGCATTGTCACCAAGTTTGTTGGCATTGGGCATCCCACTTTCCGCCGTTGCTGGAATCATTGTATCGACAGGAACAGTGCACACGTTCCTCAATTACATCCCATCAGCGCTCATGGGGGCACCGGATGCGGACCAAGCCCTGTCGTTATTGCCCGGCCACCGCATGCTGCTCTCAGGCAACGCTGCTCGTGGGGTTGCGTGGTCAGCTCGTGGCTCCCAACTCGGTCTGTTCCTCTCCTTGCCGTTGATTGTTCTTGCTCGAATCGCCTTTGGCCCTGAATTGGGTTGGTATGATTCACTGCGAACCATGCTGCCCTTCATTCTCTTGGTGATTTCCGCCTTGCTGCTGGCCACTGAAACCACCCGGCTTGATTGGCCAATGTGGTTGCAAACTTTGACAGGTGGAATGTTTGGTACCGATTCACGATTTGCCGGATTTTTCTCAGCAACTGCATTTTTCCTTCTTGCGGGATTGTTTGGATGGACCATCATTGGCCCGACCGCTCTCCCTGCAAGTTCGCCGATCAACATGCCCGGGGCCAGTCTGTTGCTACCAGGCCTCGCTGGACTGTTTGGCATCGCAAATTTACTCGATATTTACGCCACAACATCCCACCTACCCCCTCAAAAAGAAAACTGGGATTTACCGCCTGCAAAGCCACTCCTCGTACCTTGCTTTTGGTCTGGTGTGGCAGGCGCATCCATGGGCGTGCTTCCCGGAATGACTGCATCCCAAGCCACCGTATTGGTGATGGGTGGGCGAAATGTTGTTGCGAAAGTACAAGGAAAAGCCGGCTATGGAATGGATTGGGAAACTCGCCGACTGACTGAAATGACCGATGACGAACTTCTCGAGATTGCAAAAGCAGAATCTGAGGATGGTGTTGAAGGGCCTCAGACCAAACAGGATTTAGAAATCATTGCTATTCTTTCTGCAGTCAACACCGCAGTCACGGTCTGCGTTCTAGGTTTCTTGTACATCATTAGCCGCTCACGCTCAGGTGCAACTCTGGCGCTCAAAGCGATGTACCCTGTTGACACATGGAGCAACCTCGAGCCGACTGCTGACTTCATCCGCCTTCTGGCGATCACCCTCGCAGCCGGTCTTATGGCCATGCCAATAATGCGCTATGTTGGCCAAGGAATGCTCCGGCTTCACGCAGCAATCCCTCTCCAGCAGATGATCATGAGCGTCATTTTGTTCGTCGGAGCCTTGGTCTTCGTCAGCACCGGTTTCATTGGCTTGTCAGTCTTGATTGTTGGAACGATGATTGGATTGTTACCACCTCGCCTTGGCATTCGACGAAGTCACGCCATGGGCGTTATTCTCGTCCCGATTATGATTTTGATGTTCAAGAACCTCGTTGACAACGCAGGATTCTTGTGAACTGCTGGCAAAATCCACCATGGTTCGCAGGCACAAGCCCTATGCCCTTTGACCATCACGTCAGGGTATAGGTGAGTCTATGATCTCTAAACTCCGCCCCGTCCTGCTCGCGCTTCTGTTGGTTTTTTCTACGGTTGGAACCGTTGTAACCGTTGACCTGGATGACCAAACGCCGGTGATGACATCGGCTCGCTCAACAGCTTGCTCAGGTGACATCTGCCTCAACGAAGCCTTGCCAAACCCCAATGGATATGACGATGCAGCATGGCCGGGTGGCGAGTGGTTTGAAGTGTTCAACAGCGGGAACACAACCGTTGATGTTCTCGGTTGGTACGCCACAAATAAAGCATCCAAAACGCTCTATTTCAACTCCACAACAATTGTTGATTACGATGCCAACAATTCCGCTTCATGGGAACTTTCCCCCGGTGAATACATGGTCATCTCACGCAACGGCCTGTCCAACAGCATGTTTTATCTTGCCAACACCAACGACATCCTGACCTTGTACACCGCATCTGGAGTCAGCATTGACCAAGCAACATGGACCTTCTCCAGCAGTGGAGCACCGTCTGGTGTAAGCCTCGAAGAGGATGCCGCTGGTGCGACCAACGATTGGGTTTCGACAAACAACCCCACACCCGGTGGAATCAACACTGGGAGCGGCACAGGAGGGCCCACTATTGTTCCATCCGACCTCCACATCAACGAAGTGATGGCTGATGCTTGGCCAAGTTTTGACGGTGACATGTGGCCCGGTGGCGAATGGGTCGAAGTCATCAACACTGGTTCATCCGATATCGACCTCACCGGTTGGAGCATTCAAGACCAAGCTGGCAAGGTGCTGTTGTTCAATGAATCACACCTCGTCGACGCAACAAGCACGGGCTACATGATTGCCCCCGGCACCACCCGTATCATTGCAGTCAACGGTTCAGGATCAAGCATGCTCAATAATGGAGTCGAAGCCCTCGACCTAAAATGGCCCAATGGGAGCATCTCTGAACAGGTCGCATGGACCGATAACGAACCAGGGTTCTCGCTGGTGAACGACCAATCTTCGACTTACATGGTCTACGCTGCATACCCAACGCCAAATGCACCGAACCCACCTCAACTCGACCAGATTGTAACGGCTACTTCGCCTCTAAAGATGACTGAATTGCTTTCAAACAGTTCCGAAGATGGAACACCATTCCCAGATGGAGAATGGTTAGAACTGTTCAATGACGGTTCAACTGACATCGATTTGAGTGGCTGGTCCGTCATCGATGGCATGGGCAATGTAACCCTATTGGACCCAGCAACGCTCGTTAGCAATGACACTCAAGCTGGCGCCATCATTGAAGCAGATGGCCGAAGAATTGTTCAATTTACCACGGGGACAGAACTATGGAATTTTTACAATCATCTCATGCTTGCAGATGCCACAGGAAACATCGTTGACGCCGCTTGGTACGCCACTGATTACGGAGAAAATGTGTCGCTTATTCCAGCAGAAGATCCAACGGATCCGTGGGTACCATCTCCGTGGATGACCCCTGGGCAGCCCGAACCCGGCGCAATGGACAACACCGGTAATGTGTTCTTTTCAGAAGTCATGCCAGATGGCATCGGCAGCGATTCTCAACCATGGCCTCTTGGCGAATGGTTGGAACTCAAGAATGAAGGCGACCAAGCCATCGATGTTGGAGGCTGGAAACTTCAGGCTGCAAGCAGAACATTAACCCTGCACCAGTATAACATGCCACTTCAATCGACATCGGTGATTCAACCCGGTGGAGTCGCTTTAATCGCCCTCAACGGAACCAGCAGTTTCTACCTCAAGCACACCACACCCGACTCGATTGGATTAGTGGACGCCACTGGTGCGGTGATGGACACTATCGGCTGGTCTTCCACTGTTGAAGGTGAATCCCTCATCGCACCAAACAGCACCCATGCTGGCGCTGGTCCTAACGGGACAAGCGCAGGAACTGGTGCAGAGTGGCTACTTTCGGCTTGGGTCAGTCCCGGGAAAATCAACCCAGTTTGGCCCGCCTACACCGAATCAGAAAGCGTCATTGTCACTGAAGTTCTTGCCTCTTGCGATGATGATTCAATTGAACCGCTTGAAGACTGGATTGAATTCAAAAACACGGGCAATGATGTGCTCAACCTTAGCCGCTGGCGAATTGATACCATCGACCAAGAGCGACGGTTCATTCGAGCCGATTCAATGTGGAACGCTACCGAAGGGTGGAACGCTACACTTGTCCAGCCTGGAGCACGCGCTGTGTTCTTGATGGACAAATCCATGCTGACTGGTCTTGGAGATTCGTTCACTCTTTCCAACCCTGATGGAGTCCCGATTGAAACAGTGCAGTGGAGCATTGTCAGCGATTGTCAAACCATGATGCCGGGTGTGGACGCTGCAGCTTCTTGGGTGCACACAATGTGGCCAAGTCCGGGAGCAGAAGAACCAAATGCGTCGCAATTCGCACAAATTAATGACATCAAGTTTACCCGCTTAATGAGCGAAGGCAAAACCAGTATTTCCTCAAACACTGAATTCTTCGAACTGAGCAACATGGGTGAGAACACCGCTTATCTTGACGGGTGGACGTTTAGCATAACTACATCAGGTGGCACGGATGATTTCACCTTCGCAGACATCACCATACCTGCTGGAAATGCAGTTATTTTTGCCGCTGATCCAAACGGCCTCAGTGTCTACGAGGATGGCATAATCCAAGGGTTCGCATCAGCCTTCGCAGATCCACCAACGCTTCCGAATGACGGAGCAGCACTCCATGTAATGGGCCCCTCTGGAGCCCTTGCCGATACCATCGTGTACGGCAACGGTCCGGTCGATGTCCAGGGTTGGAGTGGCATCAGTTTGGTCGAGCCTACAACGGGCATCGACCTCATCATCTATCACCGCGGTGACGGATGCGGATTGCTTGATGACACCGACCAAGTTGTTGACTGGCACGAACGCTGGGGGCGCCTTGGCGGAAGCACCTTCTGTGAGGACCAAGATTTCTCTGGAGAATCCATTGTCACGCCTTTGATTGGCCCAACCGATGGTCTGCTTGACGTCCTCGATTGGATTGAAGGGGCAACAACCAGCCTCAATGTCCATGTGTACCAACTCTCAGAACCGCGGTTGGCTCAGGCATTAATCGACGCACAGAACCGTGGCGTCGATGTCACTGTGGTGCTTGATGCAGGCTCTCAAGGCTTCTGGTCAGACTTTGACATGATCAACCAATACGGCATCGCGAGTGAACTTGTCAAGGCTGGTGTCACCACATACTGGTTCGGTGACGGGGGCGACGAGCCCTATGCTTACATTCACAGCAAGGTAGCCGTTCGCGACGGAACCAGCGTTTGGATTTCCTCAGGAAATTGGAAAGGCTCCTCAATGCCAGCACCAGGAGTCCGTGGAAACATGGACTGGGGCGCATTGATCGAAAACGTTGAACTTGCAAACATCGTTCTACAGCAAATGGCCTTCGATGAGGAACCATTGCGACAGCACATCACACCTGCATCCGCTTCAGACGAGCCAAATGGTTGGAACATGCCGGCGGCAACCCCGGTTGACGGCGACCGTGCATCCCCCATCACTGCAACCGTGAATGGAGAACTGCTCACCTGCCCGGACAACTGCATCGAAGGGTTGGTTGAATTGATCGGAAGTGCAGAGGATGAATTGCTCTTGTCCTTACAATACCTAGACATGGACTGGTCGTGGGGCTGGGGAGACAATCCAATATTCACTGCTCTTCGTCAATCGGCCGAAGATGGCGTATCCGTTCGCTTGATTATCAATGGCGCCTACTTGGATCAGGATGTGCAAGACGTTGTGGACACGTTCAACGAAGTATGGAACTCAAGCGATGGTCTTGATGTCGCAGCGGTCGTTATGGGTGAAGATGATGATGTGTCTAAGCTGCATAACAAGGGCCTCATCATCGACCAGGAAACCGTCCTGATTTCATCAATCAACTGGGGCAACTCTGCGGTCAACCGCAACCGAGAGATGGGCGTAGTGCTCACCTCTGCAGAAGTGGCTGCGCCGTTCCGAATGGCATGGTTCGATGATTGGAACCGCCTTGATAATGTCACAGACACAGATCAAGACGGATTGCCAGATATTTGGGAAGTGGCGAATGGCCTCAACCGGACCACAAGAACACTCCCTGGACCGAACATGATGGAGGGCTTGTACGATGCTGATGGTGACGGACTCTCGAATGAATTGGAATACAACCTTGGCAGCCACCCAACCAACGCAGATACCGACGGAGATTGTATCCCTGATGGCACTGAAGTCGCATGGGCTCAGTCAACAGCGCTCGATCCGACCATAGCAGATGTCTACCCCGGAGATGCCCTGTTGCTTGCAGATGCCGACAACGATGGCGTCAATGAATCAGAAGTTCTTGGGTGCGACCTGGGGGGCATTGATGACGCGAGTGGCACAACCACTCCAGTGGATAATGGCTCCCTTGATGATGACGCTGATGGAGTCATCAACGCCGATGACACCTGTCCAAACACAGACGCTGGTTTGTCGGTGAACTTCGAAGGCTGCTCGACAGAACAGCGATTGGCAAAGTCCACCCCAAGTGCCAGCGATGAAACTAATCTGGGCTCAAAGTTGATGCTCATGCTCATGCTTGCTGGCGTAATCCTCGCTTTTGGTGCCTTCAAAATCCTTCGTTCAATCGAACGGGAAGCTGAAGAAACAAAGGATTTGATCACTCTGAACGAAGCACAGCACGACGCCCTCGCTGCTGAACCAGTTTCGACCGACGGATGGCAAACTCCAGTCCTCGACGGCAGCGGCTCGGCAGACGATGCAACGGCAATTGAAGTCACTAAAGCCGATCTTGCAAGAGTTCCTGGCTGGGACGAGGCAATGGTTCGCACCTACCTTGACCAAGGATGGTCGATGGACCAGTTGCAAGTGTACTACCAAGAACAAGTCAATGCACACGCTGAAACGTCACAAGATTGACAAGGGACCTCTTGCCATTTCACGCCATGCGAGCAGTCACCTCGACGAGCAACCCAGTCTTGTCCAACAATTTTTGGAGCAACATCCCCGGCTACGAAACCATGTCCTATGAAGGGACAATGCAGAAGATTGGCGTTTTGTTTGGCATCACAATCCTCACTGCCCTTGTGACCGTTTCTTTGGGCGCATCTGGAAACCTTTTGGCAATGGCCCTTCTCTCGGGAATTGGATTCGTGGGTGGTCTCATCACCGTATTGGTGATGATCTTTACGAGGCCAAAAAATCCAGCACCGGGGGCGATCTGTTACGCCTTGTTTGAAGGTATGCTCATTGGTGGAGTCTCGTTTGTGTATGAAGGCGCATATTCCGGAATTGTCTTGCAAGCTGGCTTAGGCACAGTCTGTATAATCGGTGTCATGTATTTCCTTTGGTCAACTAAAATCATCAAAGCGACACCTGCTTTCCAAGCCGTCGTCATCACCCTCACAATAGGCGTGTTCGCCATGTACATGGTGTCAATTGTTTTGTCGCTGTTCACAAATGTAGGCGTACCCTTCCTCCATTCCTCGGGACCTCTTGGAATTCTGTTGACATTGTTCATTCTGGGTGTTGCATCACTCAATTTGATTCTCGATTTTCACTTTATTGAGCGCGGGATCAGCAACAACTCACCAAAATCAGGTGAATGGTGGGCTGCATTCGGATTGTTAATCACCGTTATTTGGGTCTACTTCGAAATGCTGAGACTCCTCTCCAAGATTAGGAATCAGTGATGAATGTGAGCCGCCGAATACCAACGGTTGATTTCGCCGATCTACTTGGAGATAAGCACCAGCAAGAGCGCTTTGTACAAGCCGTTGGAGATTCACTGAAGGACATCGGTTTCTTTGCTCTCAAAAATCACGGGATTGATTTGGACCTGATTGAACAATCCTATGAGCAAAGTGATGTCTTTTTCTCGTTACCAAAGACCACCAAACAACGCTATTTACAGCCAGAAATTTCGCATCAACGCGGCTACACAGCCTTCGGTGTCGAGCACGCAAAGGACAACGATGCACCTGATTTGAAAGAATTCTGGCAAAACGGAAGAACTCACACTGGTGAAGGACCCCAACCAACCTACCCAGCCAACGTATGGCCCGAAGCAGATGCACCCGAATTCAAAGGTGTGATTGATGACTTATTCAATCGAATGGAAGGACTAGCTCAACGAATTCTTGGAGCATGCAGCCTTTACTTAGGCCATCAAGAACATTGGCTAGGGGAAATGAGCCAAGAAGGAAACACCATCATGCGAATCATACACTATCCTCCGGTGGGCGAACACGCACCTGCGGGCGCTGTTCGATCTGCCGCTCACGAAGACATCAATCTGATCACCTTGCTTGTCACAGCAACCGCTGATGGCCTCCAAGTGATGGACCATGATGGAAGTTGGATTGAAGTGGAAGGTGATGCACGATACATCATTGTTGATTCTGGCGACATGCTGCAAAACATCACCAATGGTCTGTTCCAGTCAACGACCCACCGAGTGGTGAATCCCAAAGACACGACCAGCCGGAGATTCTCGATGCCGATGTTTGTGCATCCTCGCAATGACATTGATTTGACGCCTCGCTCAGAATTCATCGCCCAAACAGGAGGCAAACCTCTCTATCCATCCATCACTGCGGGTGCGTATTTGCATCAACGCTTGGTTGAAATTGGCCTGGCAGAACCAGAGGATGAAGCATGAGCGATCTTGTATCTCGTTTGTGCAACGCCGTTGACCATGGGCGAGAAATGGACCCAAAAGACCTCGCAGAGTTCATTGATGCAGTCGCTCAACGAAAACTACCTGTGGACACCATCACTCTCTGGCTCAAAGCCGTACACGAGCATGGTATTTCAGTCAAAGAAACGGTGGCGCTCACCAAGGGCATGATGCACTCAGGTGCTGTGCTCACTTGGGACAAAGGTCGACCTATTGCTGACAAACACAGCACTGGCGGTGTTGGAGACAAAATGTCACTGATGCTAGCGCCCGCCCTTGCGGCATGTGGTGTGGAAGTACCCATGTTAGCCGGCCGTGGGCTTGGCCACACCGGCGGAACCATTGACAAATTGGAATCCATCCCCGGATTCAATTGCGAACTCACCCCCTCGGAAATGAGGGACTGTGTGAATGAAATTGGATGTTGCATAGCAGCACAAAATGATGCCATCGCACCTGCTGACGGCCTTTTGTACGCCATCCGAGACGTCAGCAACACCGTCGATAGCGTTCCTTTAATCACCGCATCAATCGTATCGAAAAAGGCGGCTGAAGGACTTAAGGCACTTGTGCTTGATGTCAAATGCGGCAAAGCTGCATTCATGAAAACCGAAGAACAGGCAACAGAGTTGGCCCGTTCAATGGTCAACACCGCAAAGGGCTTGGGCATCAATACCATCGCCCAGATCACCGAGATGGACGAACCGATTGGCAGCCATATTGGCAATGCGCTCGAGGTGTTGGAAAGCGTCGAGGTGTTGAATGGACGAGGGACAAAGGACACACACGACCTTGTGGCCTTGCAAGGTGGAGCCATCCTGACACTCCTTGGTATAGTCTCAACTCAATTAGAAGGCGAGCAACGCATCAGTCAGTCGCTTAGCAATGGCACCGCTGCTAAGCGGTTTGAGCGCATGTGCATCGCACAAGGTGTGACGCCCCAAACGGCATCAGAATTGTTGGAAGATCCAAAATCTGTGCTTGAATCTGCGCGCCATGTCACAGTATTCAAATCAAACAGCGATGGTTGGGTTGAATCCATTGATTCAATGCTGATTGCTGAAGTGCTCCGTGAACACGGTGCTGGACGTTTCAACATTGAAGATACCATTGATTCTGCGGTCGGTTGTGTCCTTCTTACCGCGAAGGGCGGAGAACTTCAAAGTGGGAGTGCTTGGTGTGAGATTCATCATAACCAGCCGATCTCACCTTCACAGAAAAGATCCCTTGACCACGCCCTTAACCTCTCCTTGACAAAAATTGAGGGCAACCAACGGCTCATCAAGGTCGTCGAATGAGAGTGAACGCCCCGAAGCCGTCATAAAGGGGAGGCGATTGGCCAAGGTTGCCGATTTAGCTTAGCTGGTGGAGCGTGGGACTGTTAATCCCAAGGTCGTGGGTTCGAGCCCCACAATCGGCGTAATTTGAGCCCTTCCGAATTTATTCCCACTCGATTGTGCCAGGTGGCTTGTGAGTGATGTCATAGACCACACGATTGACTGCACCCTTCACGGTGTTTGTGATTCGAGTGCTGATCTTTTGCAGAATGCTATGAGGGATTTCTGAGTATCGAGCGGACATACCGTCCATGGATTGTACGGCACGCACGACAATGGTTTCACCATAGGCACGAACATCACCGTGAACACCGACGCTGCGAACTGGAAGCAAGGCTGCAAAGTATTGCCATGGAATCTCCATATCACCTGCGGCTGCGGCTGCCTCGAATTCTTCTTCAACAATAGCGCATGCTTCTCGCACAACAGCCACTCGCTCAGGTGTGAGTTCACCAAGCGTACGAACAGCAAGCCCAGGTCCTGGGAAAGGCTGGCGTTCTGCCACATTGATCTCAAGTGCTCGGGCTAAATCACGAACTTCGTCTTTGTACAAGTCGCGCAATGGTTCGACGACTGTAAGCGTCATGTCTTCGGGAAGACCACCAACGTTGTGATGGGATTTGATGGTGTCGCGAACGCCACCACCAGACTCAATCCAATCTGGTGCAATGGTGCCTTGAACGAGGTACTTGGCTCCAACCTTTTCCTGTTCATCCTCGAAAATCCGGATGAATAATTCGCCAATCACCTTTCGCTTTTGCTCGGGTTCTGTGACGCCTTGGAGCGCCTCAAAGTAGCGATCTGCTGCCTTAACGGTCACGAGATTCTTGATGCCTTGGGCGGCGAGTAATGCTTCAATTTCCTCAGTTTCACCCTTTCGCATGAAACCTGTATCGACATAGACACAGTGCAGCAGTTCACCAACAGCTTGGTTGGCAATGACCGCGGCAACGGTAGAATCAACACCGCCGGAGCATGCAATAATGGCGATATCGTCAATCGTCTCCCGGAGTGTAGCAATGGATTCCTCGATAAATTCCGAGGTATCGAACATTCACTGTCCCCCGTTGACTTCTGCATCTTGAGCCTTGACTCGAGCGACTTGATCGAGTTTGTTTTGCTTGAGCGCTGCAGCATAGTCTGGGTTCTTGAGTGCAAGGATTTGGGTGGCAAGGTAACCAGCGTTGTCCCCTCGGTCAACACCAACAGTTGCTGCTGGAACGCCCGGTGGAAGTTGAACAATCGAAAGGAGTGAGTCGTATGGCACACGGCCACCGCAAGGCACACCGATGACTGGCTTGGTGGTCAGTGCGGCAACTGCACCAGGAAGTGCAGCAGCAAGACCAGCCATTGCGATGAAGACTTGACAGCCATCTGCTTCGGCTTGATTGATAATTTCTTCAACGAACACAGGTGAGCGGTGAGCGCTTGCAACACGAAGTTGGTAGGTCACGCTAAAGTGGTCGAGTATTTTCGTACATTTTTCGGCTATCGGTAGGTCAGAAGACGAGCCCAAGAGTATGGTGACATCCATGGGTCGATGCCGGCGCGGGTGGTTCATCAAGATGCCTCTTGATTTTCTTGCCTTAAAGTGACGAAAAACCTCATTCTTCGGCATCGCTCATGGCTTCATCGAATCCATCGAGATCAATGGTGAACTTCATCGATTCAAATTCATTTTTATCGATGCAGCCAAGCACATCAAAGCACAGGTATGGCTCCTTGTCGACCATGCGACCGTAAATCGTCACAAATTGGTTGGAGCCAAACCGCTTAACAGCCATCGATTGTTGATTGAACCGTGTCGTTTTGATCTCCCATCCCAACAGTGAATCAACAGGCAGCCGCACCTTAGGGTTCCAAGGGCGCTCAAACACATATCCGCCGTCTTTGAACACGACATCCAAGCCTTTGACCAAGGCGATGACGGCAGCAGAAGAAAACACAAGCCCACCAACGGTAGGAAACGTACCTTGGCTGACAAGCGCCCACGCAACAATGGAGAAGGTCACGCAAAACAAGCCAATACCTACCCTTGTCGCACCAAGGGAACCCATTCGGGAGGAAAGACCCGCCAGGCCACCCATCAAAACGAGTATCATTCCTGCCACACCGAGGTATGGGACCCAATCTACGTTGGTTCCAGTGAACCACATAAGCCACCCAAAAGCGAGGGGCAGAAGGCCCCAGGCGATTGGGAACAAAGCGACGGAAGCTCTTGATTCCAACTTGACGCGTGTCCAACCTCTCTTGGAGAAGTCACGCAGTTCCATACACCGCCCAACCTGCAGGCGTATTTACGGCATTCGCTCCGAGTTTCAGTCTTCGTCGTATGGGTGGCGGAGGCACAAATTACGTGCAGCATAGACTTCGTCGACGCGGCGAACGGGAGTTGTGATCGGTGCCGCGTGTAATGTTTCAGCATCGACTTGAAGCACCTTGGCAAAATCTTCTGCGAAGGTATCGAGCGTTTCCATGCTTTCCGTTTCAGTTGGTTCAATCATCATGCATTCGGGGACGACGAGTGGGAAGTAGACAGTCGGTGCCATGTAACCCATGTCGAGCAAACCCTTGGCGATGTCCATTGCTGAGATGCCATGGCTTTCTTTTGCTGGACCGAGTGAAATTGTGAATTCGTGTTTTGCCACATCGGTTTCAGCCCCGTCCACAATCAT
>VMHT01152896.1_pt1 | contig 44963 bp, 37 predicted proteins | sample 4693611 | NCBI WGS metagenome assembly VMHT01 (sample SAMN12280063, study PRJNA550983) | marine metagenome | isolation source: seawater sampled from same location over 5 years 0.02-0.2 micron viral filtrate | place: USA: collected off the coast of southern California halfway between the port... ... | reverse complement strand
AAGGCTTAAAATATTTTAGCTTTCTTACAGATTGTAATAACCTATATCGAGCTCTAAATCTTGTGTTTTCATCGTATCTTTCATCAGACTTTGCAAGCCCATCAAACAATTTAGCTCTAAGTACTGGTGGTAAGTAATGCATATTCAAACCATAGAATCCACCAGGAGCTGGACCTACTATAATAGCCAATGGAAATTTATCATAATAAGGCAAGGTATCTTTATGCTTTGCATCATAGAAAAACATATTCATAGAACCAACGAGTTGTCTGTTCTTTAGTTGTAATGGCTCGCTTTTCATTAGTTCTAAACGATTAATATTTCTAAGACCAGCTACCTTTTGTTGAAACCAATCTCGTGATTGTGCAGTACGAGGATTAATTCCAGCCCGAAATGCTTCATATCCAATTTTTTGAAATAGATTACTCATGATTCTATTTATATCACTTTTTCTTCTTTTTTCGATATGGCTGTAGTGGTTTCAATGGTTTTAATTTACCTGGTTGCGGCTTTGGCATAATACCCATTTTTTGTAAAGTATTCTCGGTCCATACTTGAAACTCCCATCCTCTATCATTTGCATAACTATGTGCAGCTTCCCACTTATTCATATTCTTTACATATGTCATTGCCTCAGAAATATATCGTTTTGTTTTTCTACTTCCTGTAGGTGGACTTGTTTCTTTGTCTGGTTTAATCTCTACTAATACAGTCTTTCCATTCTTAAATGTAATTTTTAGATCTACAAAATAACGATGGTATCTTTTATCAACGTCATAATAATATGGCACAACTGTTTCTTCAGAAGACCAAGACTTGACGTCTTCGTTCTTATCACACCACATAAAGGCATATTTTTCCCACATAGACCTATAGACTACTTTATCGGGATTGCCTCTATACTTTTTAATGTTAGGTTTATATCTTCCAGAATATGCCATAAAACTATATAAATAGATTGTAAAGGATTATGTTTTATTTATAAGGAAATACTATGCCTGATCGTTATACTACTTTGCCAACATATGATGGCGCTGTTGAACAACCAGAGGTAGCAAAGCCTGAAGTAACCTCTGTAAAAATCAATAAACCCACAGAAACTGTAGCTACACCTGCATCAGCAAGAGCATTAAATCTAAAATATCCTTTAGAAAACCAAGATTATTACAAAGCTGGTATACGTTTTTCTTTGTATGAAATTAATCCATATACAATTGATAAAGAAGCTGCATCACAAATTGCTGATATGCCGTTCTTGTTTAAATCTAAAAACGTAGAGAAAAAAGGTCAAGATTCAAAATCTCAAGATGCAAAGAAATCAGGTTCTGACGCTCCTAATATAGGTGCACTTGGGCCTCCAGGAACATCATCAGGCGATAGAGCTGCATCAGCACGGGCAGCTAGTCCTTTTGAAAGGCAATCACAAGACGTCGCAGCTCAACGTGCTAAGGCCGAACAAGATGCTACTGGAACAAATAGAGATTTAAGCTTAAACCCAACTGATTTGAACCAACACGTAACACTTTACTTTCCTCCTAATGTTGCCAATGTCGATGCTGTAACTTATAGTAATGCGAACCTTGGGCCTAGTGGAGCTACAGCACTCGCTGCGAGTAGAAATCAAGGAAGCTTAATAGGATCTGTGGCAAAAGGTGTTACCGAAGGTGCAGCTGATTTGTTTAATCTTTTAAAGGGTGATTTAGCATCGGCAGAAGCTGCACAGGTTGCGGCTACACGAGCATTTAATAAATTACCAAGCGGTGGAATACAAAACTTCACAAGAGTTGCACTACAAAAGATTATTAATCCGAATACTCGATCTATGTTCGAAGGACCAACTATTCGTAAATTTACATTTGTCTTTAAATTGATTGCAACTTCATCAAAAGAAGCCACAGAAATACAAGATATTATAAGAAAGTTCAGATCTGAAATGTATCCAGAAGCCATTGAAATTGGTGGTCTGCCTATAGGATTTAACTTTCCTAAGATGTTTAAGATTCAGTATCTATATAACGGTGTTCGCAATACTAAATTACCTCAGCCTTTGATGTGTTATCTTGAGAATGCCACGACGACATATAATAGTTCGAATATGGTATTTCACGCAGATGGTCAACCTACCGAAGTAGATCTATCATTAACATTTACAGAATTCAGAGCTCTTACAAAGAAAGACATCTTAGAAGGCTCGGTTGCAACAAATGTAGGACCACACTAATGGATTATTTTAAGTATTTCCCAAGAGTAGAATATGTTTTTGGTAATGAAGCCGAAGATATAGGCACAGGCATTGTTGTTACTGAGCTTATACAAGATATGTCATTATATGTAGATATTATTGATGAGATCAAAAGAAGTAAAGCATTTTATCTAAAATATTATATTCAAGAGCACGAAAGACCTGATAATGCATCGATGAACCTATATGGTTCTCCGTCATATCATTGGACATTTTTTCTAATGAATGACCATTTGCGAGAGTCCGGTTGGCCACTATCGTTTCGGCAAATGGAAAAACAATTAAAAAGAGATTTTCCTCATACAGTAGCTATGACAAAAGATGATTTGACTGGTCACTTTAAACCAGGAGAAATTGTAGTTGGACAAAATTCTGGTGCTAGAGGTAAAGTACTTCGAAGAAGATTAGATGTTGGTGCTATTCATATTGAGTTGATTGGAACTATACCTTTTAGTCCTATCGAAAGAGTGATTTCAAAATCTATTGATGCAATTGGAACACAATCTGTTGACTGTAATACTATGCCTGAATATAAATCTCCTCATCACTATACACAAAACGGTGAAAGAGTAGATATTAATCCAGCTACCGGGCCTGGTGCACTACAGCTTGAAGTAACTATCGAAGATTATTATCATACACAAAATAATAAGTTAAAAGAAATTACTGTTATTAAGCCTGATAGTATTCAAGAAGTGGCAGCATTATATCGTAAAGCTATAGGAAACTAATATGGCTGAACAACAAGTTTTTCAAAATGATCAGCAGTCTTCTGATTATATTCTTGAAAAAGTAGAGTTAAATCATGTCGGCAGATTTATCGATCCTGTTGATCTAAGAACACTTGTTTCAGCGATTGAAATATATGAGCATCTTGATAAGCCATATTTATCGGGCAATATTATTCTGACAGATTTTTCAAGAGTGTACAATCGTGCAGATTTGCAAGGTGCAGAGAATCTAACGATTGCATTTAAGAGATCAAAAAATGGTCCAATATATGAGAAGATGTTTATTATTGATCTTGTAGAAACAAAAAAATTAAATGATAATACTGAAACTATTATGCTGCATCTTACAGAAGAAGTTGCATTCAAATCAAATTTATATAATGTAAATAGATCGTATCGAGGTAAACCATCGAGTATTATTAGTAATATCGCAAGTCAATTTCTAAATAAAACAGTAAACATTATTGGTGAAAATAATTATCAGGGTGAGATGAATGTTATTATACCAAATATGAATCCACTTGAATCAATGATTTGGATTAAGAATAGAGCCACAGACAAAGAAGGTTATCCATACTTCTTATTTTCTACTCTTGCTGATAACGAAATATATCTTGCGAACTTAAGTGACATATTATCTGCTCCTGCGATTAACAAGAAAAATCCATTTTTCTATGGTCAATCTTCTGCTGTATCAGAAAACGTAAAAAGATTTATGATCATACACGACTATCGGCATAAAAATGCTGAGAATATGGTACGTCTTATTAAGAAAGGTTTGATCGGAGGTACACACCACTATTATAATACAAATGAAGCACAAGATATTGCTGTCAACTTTAACATTCATAACGATCTACAAGAATCAATTTCATTAAAAAACGATGAGCAATCAGAAATGAACGTGGCCGATGATTTTACATTTGATGACGTAAAATTGCAAGAGCATAATGCAAGAGAGATATTCCACATTGCTTCTTCTGGTGCATATTCAATTGGCCAAGGAACTTATAATTCATACGATGAAGAAGATACACAGGGTGGACATAAAAAGAAACTGATAGCGAGTGCACTCAAAAATCTTTTATCAAAAAGTACAATTGAAATACGCGTTTCTGGTAAAGAGTTTATCAATAGCACAGAGTCAGTTCCTGTACACTATACAATAGGTAACTCGATTAGTCTGATGTTTATGAGTAATATTAATTCATCTCTTGAATCTCAAAAAATAGATTCAAAGAAATCAGGAGATTATGTTATATTTCAGGCAAAACATACCTTTGTAGGAGAAAGACATGATCTTACTTTACTTTGTGCAAAAGTTGCAAACCTAAATACCGATGAATACTCTGCTGGAGTTGTAGCATGATACCAAGTACAGATATTGAATATTACGGTGATCAGAATAGATGGTTTATTGGTACCGTCATTGATATTAATGATCCATTAGAACTCGGTCGTGTCAAAGTCCGCATATTTGGTGTACATACATCGAATACTATTCATATTTCATTAGGCGATTTACCATGGGCACAGGTTGTTTCACCTATTACAGAAGGTGGTAGTAGCGGTATTGGTGCTAACACTGGTATTAAACCAATGGCTCAAGTGTTTGGCGTATTCTTAGATGGTAAAAACTCTCAACTTCCTCTGATAGTTGGATCTATTCCAAAGTATGAACCAATCGATCATGCTATACCTGAATCAAATTATGTACAACAAAAGAATAATTCATATGCAAATGCAAGTAGAGCTGTAATGAATGCAGCATTGGCAAAAGAAATAGATGATAAGAATTTGATTGGTAAGGATAATAAAGAAAGAGCATATAACTTCTTTATCTCAGATCTTATTCCGAATCCTTTTGAACCGCATCAGGCTGCAGGAATTTTAGGTAACATGATTGTAGAGTCTCGTACAGGAAATGATATTAATCCTGCAGCATTAAATAAGGGTGAGGGTTCATTTGGTATTTGTCAATGGAATCCAGGTTCAGGTAAACCAAGTCGTTATGCTCAGCTCGTTAACTTTGCAAACTCTAATAAAATGCCTATAGATAGCCTATATTGTCAATTACAATTTGTAATGCATGAATTATATAAACACGGTTATCTCGGTTTAGAAGATTTGCGTGCAGCAGAAGATGTTGAGACTGCAGCGAGTGTGTTCGAAAAGAAATTTGAAATACCTGCAGAAGGTACATCAGCAAAAAGAATATCAGAAGCAAAAATAATATTTAATCTAATGGAAACTGCATAATGGCAATCGATAAAGAACTTGCACAGGTACAAGCAAACCAAGCTATAGATGCATTAAGAAATACTGGATTAGTACCTGAACAAGACTTACAAATCTTAAATAGAATGGCGACTGTTACGATTGAAGTAGCGGCTGATCTCGAAGAAAAGGGTGGGTTCAAAACTCTTGGTGCATCAGGCGTTAGTGGCGAAACAGTTACTGATGGTCCAGTCATATCACAAATTACAAACAATGGTCCTGCAAATATCGAAAAAACAAACGATAAAACAGCGTCATCTTCAGATCTATTTGGTAAATCTTCGGGTAATGGCCAATTGACTATTGCTCTTACTCAAAGATCTCCTAAAGCTATTCAGGCTGTATTGAAAGATGTTGTGAAAGCAGATCAATCTACAATCGATAAAGTAAATTCAGAGACTTCACCGGTACCGTCTGTTGTAAAAGAGGCAGTAAAAAAAGATCCTGTAGCAGATCTTAAAAAATCAGTAAAAGCAGCAACTAAAAAACAACAAGAAGAATTAGGAAATCCTATTGGTTCTGAAGATCCGTTTGGTTCTCTTGGTGCAAAGTTTGGTAATATACTCGGAAGCATTGCTTCTCTTGCACAAGGCACTGGATCTTTCAAAGAAGTTGGAAAGGCAATAGCTGATAATACATCAGAAGTAACAGATCCAACCACTGGAGAAAAAAGCTTTTCAAGAAATATCGTAGAACCATCAGGTGCTAGTAACTTATCGAAATCTTTAACAAAGGGTGGAAGTTTTGGTAACTTTGTATCTACTCTCGAATCATTAGACATAAAACTTTTGGCGAAAGGATTTGCTGGCAGACATACTAATACTCGTAAGTATAAATTTGAACCTGTCACATCGCAAGAAGAATTTGAATTAGAGATAGCAAATTCGAGTAGAGAACTACAAAATTTAATTATTGATTGGTTAGGTAATGCAAACGATGTTTCATTTACAGTCAAAGAATTACATTTGGCACTTGCTAATTCTATACCAACCGAAACACCAGCGATTGAATCAGGTATACAACATCATTATATCATTTATCCTGATGGCCAAGTAATTCGTGGAAGACCACTTGATTTTGAATCAGGTAAGTTTAATCCAGATCAAATGCGAGTTGGAGCTATTAATATACAACTGATTGCCGGTTCTACTGAATCAAGAACTAATCCAAAATGGGAAGAATTCTTATCACAAGACAGTATAACTTCTGATCAATGGGAATCATTAGATCTTCTTATTCGTAGTTGGTTTAGAGTAAAACCAGGTGGAGAAGTTCTTTCTGTACAAGATATTGACCCACAACAAACGTCACCTGGATTTAGTGGAATCCAGTATGTAAAGAAATTTAATAAAGAAAGTATATATCAGAATAAAGCATCTACTGCAAAACTTCCGCAAAAACGATCTACTGGTTTATTAGACGTTAAAACGTCGTCTGCAGAAGTTGTAGAAGAACCAGCTCCGAATAATGTACAAGGAGCTCCTGATCCGAATGTGCCTAAGTCTTTGGCTGAATTGAAAGCTCTTGTAGAACCAAAGCCTGAGCCTACTCCAGAAGATGCACAAGCAGCTATCGATAAAGCGAATAAAGATATTGCAGATGCTCAAAGTGAAATTGATAATAAAATGGCAGAAGCACAGAAACTAGGTACTGGTTTATTAGGAAGCTTCAGTGATAATCTATCATCTTCAGGCAATTTTCTTGAAGCAGCAATTAAAACTGGCCAAGAGCAAAGGCAAAAAATGTTAGATGCTGGATATACGTGGAATCCTAAAACTAAAAGTTGGAATAAGTAATGTATAAATTAGATTTGAATACTAATGTTGGTACTGTAGAACCAGACGGTTATAAAGATCCTAAAAAGGTTTTTCCTCGTCGACATTATATGGGAAAAGCTTCGACAAACTTTGCTGCTCGTGGTATTAAACGCAATAACTTATATATCGGTGGCGGCCATGTCGGATTAGATTTAGGTTTGCGTGAAGGTCCGAATAGTAAATATCCAAAAAATCAAGTAAGAGAATCAATCTCTGGTCATGTAACAGAAATTGATGATACACCAGGCAATGAGCGTATGCTGTTTAAGCATAAGACCGGTTCAGGCGTTGAGATGCGAGCCGATGGTACTGTTATTATATCTTCTACAAACCACATGATTCGTATTTCTGCACACGATGAAAAGGTTATTGTAGAAGGTAATGGAGAAATTTTTTATAATGGTAACCTTAAATTAAATGTAGCTGGTGATTTTGATTTAAATGTCGGTGGTAATTTTAACCTTACTACAGGTGGAGATAAGACCGAGAATATTAAGGGTGGATACCGACAAACAGTAACGAAAAATAAAGAATTAACTACAATTAAAAATTCTACAGAATATGTTGCTGGTAGTAATGCTTTAACTACTCTTGGTAATAATAGTATTATTACGAAAGGAACTAGCCATGAGTTTTCACAAGGCGACAAAGAAATATTTGTGGGTTCTAAAAGTGATGATGATGGTACTGGTACTAATACTGGTGTTCTAAAAATTACTGGAACAGATGAAGTCTTTATTGCTTCTGACAATATTAATATATTGGCTGATGATCTTTCTGCTACCGGTAATACTGGAGATATTGGTGGAGAGAATGTAATTATGCATAATTATAGTATGTACACTGGTCACCACGTTAATATTGGAGAAACATTAACAGTGCCGACTATTCGCAATGATACTCAAGTAACGTCAGGTCATATGAATATACCAGTTGTATATGGTGATCTACAAGGTACGGCGCATCAAGCAATCACTGCAGACATCACAAATTCTCAGAATTATGCAGATCCGTCCTCTCCTGGTGGAGGTGTAGGTGCACCGACAGGCTATACAGTAACTCAGGATAACACCGCTGATGTAGCAATTGATCCATTTACTCGGACGAGGGTCGATGCCGATGAGGCTACTTCGTATTTGCATAAAGGCGATAGAGGTACACGCAACGTGCAAATTGATATTACTAATGATTTAAAAGATGCAATTGATAAAACAACTCCATATGGAGGACTTAGTTCTTGTAAACTTACTACACCTGAAATTAGATCTAAAATGCGTGATCCTATTAATGCAAGAAATGAAGATTTTACTGCGGCTCAAGCGACTGAAGGTAAGTTAGCAGCAATGTGGATTAATAAAGTTGCTCCAGATGCTGGTCGAATAGTAAGTGCACAAGATACAAAAGTGAGAGGAAAAACATCGTTTCCTAATTCTCGCGGTGCAGGTGTAAAGACGGTGAAGAAATAATGGCAATTTTTACAGTAGATCCAGCATATAATCCAGAAAGAGTTGGCAGAATTACTCCTGCTACTAAGCTAGCACCTGGAATTACAATGGCAAAATTTTTAGGTGGTTATGGTTCTCAGACAAACATGAATCATATTACAGATCCTATTGACAGATTAAACTTGGCCAAGAATTATGCTATCCATGCAAAAATTATGAGACAAGTTCTTACGAATCAAGCTGAGTTTAATAATCATAGAATGATTGTTGCCGAAGGATTGTATGTTCCAGCCGAAGGAGAAACTCCTCAGATTGGTAGCTTAAATGATCTAAAGCAAAAGGGTAGAGCGGTAGTATATGAATTGCGCGGTATCAATGGGCTTATATCAAATCAAAAAACTTTTGACTTGGCAAAATATTTGAAAGATACTACAGAATTTGAGATGTTGTCTCTTTCGTATGATACTTTTAATCCAGACGAATCATTAACAACACAACTAATTATTACAACTCCTGTAATTAAGAACGGTTGGGAGGTAACTTATAAGAATGAAATTGAAACTCGATTTAATGAAAACGTTCAGACTCATGGTGAATTAGCTGAAATTTCTATATAAATAGACTAAACAATTAGGAAAAAGTAATGGCAAAAGCATTTTCAGTAGAAGATGGCAACCTAAACGGTTCATCAATAGTACAATCAGATGCCCGAGTTTATTCGGATATTGATTTAGCATTTTTGGTTAAACCTTCTGGTGATGTTTATAAAAAACGCCATGCTGCTGCTGTAAAGCAAGCGATAAAGAATTTATTGTTGACAGGATCATATGAAAAACCATTTCAGCCAAGATTTGGCGGGAATTTGGGTGTAGCTCTTTTTGAGTTAGAAACAGATTATAATCCACAAGAAGTTGCAGAAAATATTGCATCTACAATTGCGCGATACGAACCAAGAGCAAGAGTATTGAATATAGATTTTACTTCATATCCTGATAGAAATGAGATTAGAGCAACAATTACTTTTGAAGTGGTGAATGTTGGAGAAACAGTATCAATAGATGTAAACTTAGCGAGGCTTAGATAGATGGCTACTACAATTAAATCATCAGATCTTGATTTTCAAAATATCAAAGGACGATTGAAAGAGTACTTTAAAGCTCAATCAGAATATGCTGATTATGATTTTGAAGCCTCAGGCTTATCGAATATTCTTGACGTGCTTGCGTATAATACACACGTTAATGGTCTAACTGCTAACTTTGCATTGAATGAAGCATTCCTTAATACAGCACAATTGCGAAGTTCAGTTGTATCCCATGCCGAAACTTTAGGTTACGATGTGAGATCTATGACAGCTGCAAAGGCTTTACTTAAATTATCACTTAATTTAGGTGGTGTTTCGAATAGACCTCCAACAGTATTAGTTCCTAAAGGTCTAACATTTACTACACAGATCGACGGAATAACTTACACATTCAGAACCCTTGATGCATTCACAGCAAAAGATAATGGCAGTGGATTATATAGCATCGTACAAAATGATGGCTCTGATGATATTCCAGTTTTTGAAGGTGTAGAAAAAGTTAAAACATTCTTGGTTGGAGAAAAAACTGAGAGACAAATTTATGTTATTCCTGATGAGAAGATGGATAAATCTACTGCAGTTATGCAAGTGTTTGATACTGCAAGTTCTTCTAATTTTGAAAACTATTCTCCAGTAAAAGACGCTGTTCGTATTACCCCAGATTCTTTATTGTTTACTATACGTGAAGCACCAAACGGATTTTACGAAGTTAACTTTGGCGATGGTATTTCTTTTGGTAAATCTCCAGAACCTGGTAATAAAATTGTTATTACCTATTTGCAAGTAAATGGACCAGATGCTAACGAAGGCACTATATTTACATCTACGAATAATGTAACTATTAATGGCCAATCTTATCCAGTATCTGTAGTTACTTCTGCAGCTTCTACTGGTGGAGAGATTAAACAATCGATTGATTCGATTAAAAACCTGGCTCCTTACGCATATGCAACTCAACAAAGACTCGTGACATCGCTCGATTATAAAGCAACGATACAAAGTAATTATACAGTTATTGATGATGTTACTGTTTGGTCAGGCGATGAAAATGTACCAGTTGATTATGGTAGAGCTTACGTCTCTATTCTATATAAAGCTAATACTGCGCAATCTACAAAAACAGAGACAGAAGCAAGTATCGTAAACAATTTTACAAAAAATCTTTCTGTTATGTCAATTGAAACAAAGTTTGTAGAACCGGTTATTATATTCCTTGAATTAAACACTGTATTTAATTTTGATCCTGCATTAACAGGAAATACACTCTCATCTGTAGAAACAGATGTCTTTACATTTAAACAAAATTTCTTTGTAAATAACTTAGGAAAATTTGAATCTGTATTTAGAAGATCAAATCTTTTAACAGAAATAGATGCATTGAGTCCTGCAGTACTATCATCTCGTACAGAAATAAAATGTCAGCTAAGATTTACACCATCTGTTGGGGTTGCAACCTCTCACGAATTAGCATTCCCTATGCGTATTGCCGATCCTGATGATGTCAATCATACAGTCATATCAGATACATTTCAATTCCGTGGAGTTGTAGCTCAATTACGTAATAAACTTTCTTCACAAAAATTGCAGGTTTATGATCTCGCTGGTAACGTATTGCAAGATAACGTAGGTGAATATAGTGCACCACTTGGTACAGTTAGCATTTCAGGTATCAATCCAGAAGCATTAATATTAGGTACAACATATTTAAGATTATCAGTAACTCCTGAAAATCAAAGCTTTGTTAAACCACTTAGAAATTATGTGCTAAAGCTAGATCCTACAAATTCATCTACTTCAGCATTTATCGATAGACAGACAACAACATTGGAAGTCGATAACTAATGGCTAAAGAAGAAACCCTCAAACATTTTGACAGAATCGATATCAATTTTCGAAGAAGTCTAGTTGAAGAAATTTTACCTGAATATTTTAGGGAAGATTATCCTAGTCTTGTAAAGTTTCTTGAGGGATATTACGAATTCCAAGATTCAGATACTAATTTTGATGGAATAATTCATGAGCTTAATAGTATAAGAGAAACTGAAGATGCCAGTCTAGAACGCTTAGATCAGTTATTTGAAACTCTTGCTCTCGGTGTATCGGGCGGTAATTTTACATTTCCACGAGAAGCTATTAGAAATTTTGGTAATTTCTTTAGAGTCAAAGGTTCTTTGTTTTCAGGAGAAGGATTCTTTAGAGGATTCTTTGATGAAGAAGTTGAAATCATATATCCTAAAAAATCTTTGTTTAATGTAGGAGAATCAGAACTTGGTGCTGAATATGGTAAGTATATTCAAGACGGCGGCAAATTTCAAATATTTTCTATTTTAGTTAAATCACCATTATCAATTGGAATATGGGAACAATTATGGCGTAGATTTGTTCACCCTACTGGATTTTATCTAGCGAATGAGGTGGCAATCGAAGGTACTGATATTATCAATATTATTACCGATGAATCGGTACCTGATCCATTTAAGAACATTAAATTTGTCATAGATAGCGCAGATGCTATTAGTACTATTAATCCACCACAAGCACAAGGTGATATATCACATCTAAATAATTATACTGCACACGGTGCTAGATCTAATTTTGGTGCAAAATTTCATATCAATGATCCACAGTTTAGAACTAGCCCTTATCGATTAACTGGTTATTGGGCTGATTCAGATTTGGCTACACCAGTTGGTGGTAAAGAATATGCATCGATTAATGATGTAATGTTGTTGTATAAAGACCTTAAAGAATGGGCTGATTATGGAATTACATTTGACAATTTAGATTCTAATGGTGTTGGAATTCGATTTGATAACGCGTTCGAAACATTCGATATGAGAGAATACAAGACATTTGCTGCTGATTATGTAAGTCCTCAGAATTATGTCGCAATTGGCTATTTAACATCAAATAAGCCGTATTAACATATATAAATAAGATTAATATTATTGCAGGATAGAAAATGGCAAGACAAAACATATTTACTGGAACAGTAGGTAACGACGGTACTGGAGATGATCTACGTACTGGCGCTACTAAAATTAATGCCAACTTTACTGAACTATATTCTAATATTACCGCTCTTTCACTACAACTTAATTTGCAAAGTGTAAATAGTAACGGTATTGGATTTGGTTTTGACGGCATTCTTTTTGACGGTGCTACAAAAGATTCGATGACAACTGTCACTCGATTGATTCCTGCAGATCCTACACAAATCAATAATATTACATTACAAGATAGCACAGGCACATTAGCTTTTGTAACAGATATTAAAAGAGAAGCTAATCGCGATTATATTTTAGGAATTCGTGGAGGCACTACAAAGTTACTTGACTCAGCTTCTGCAATTGATGCATTATTTGGTGCAGGCTTCTTAGATTCTGCTCGAGCAAATAGACTCAGCCTTGACTCTACTGATGTTACAGCATACATCGATTCGGCCTACGTACGATTTAGACAAAAAACTGGTTTAGATTCAGATGCAGCACTTGGTATGGGATTACAAACTGCAACTGCAGTCGATTCGTCTATCGATTCGGCATTAAGAAAATTTGATATTCAAGGAAATCTTAAAGTCGATTCTGCAATTAGTGATTTGCAAGCCGCATTACTTGGTTCAGTGACTGATGATATTCCTGAAGATTCTGCTAATGCAAACGGTGGTTCTGGTGCAGGTAACTTATACTTTACAACAACAAGAGCCAATACAGCAATTGACAACCGTGTAACAACGGCGTTTGTTGATGCTTTAAATGTAGATGCTGAAACTCTTGGTGGTCAAACTCTAGCTAATCTGCAATCAACATTTACAGATGCTACTGAAGTACAAACCCAAATTGATAGTAATTTTGATCATGTAAATCGTGATTTTGTACCACACGTCGATGAGACTTATGATCTTGGTACAGCTACTAAAAAATGGAAAGACTTGCACCTTAGCGGCACTACTATCTTCCTTGGTGGCGGTGAGGTTAAGTTCGAGAATAGCGAGTTTAGATTTGGAGGTGGCACGCTAGGTGTTGATGATGCCCTTGTCCTTGATCCAACACAAAGGCTCTTCTTCGATTCTGCGTCTGGTGCACCAAATATTACTAAGTCAGATACTGTACAACCAAACGGTTTGGTGATTAGCGCTAATGCTCTTTCATTGCGAACAACTGATGATGTAAGTGCAGATTGGTTTGTAAGAACAAATACACCAGCAGGTGGTACAATGTCTCGCTTCGGTGAAGGTGGTTTGGTTATGCTACCACATAACACTGATGCCGAGAGAACGCAATATCATACGAACGCATTCTATAATACAACATACCGTAAAGGTGCAATGCACTATAATACGGATCAAAACCAATTTGAATTTGCAGACTCAGATGGTTGGTATGCAATAGATCGAGCTGCAGTAACTAGTGCAGCAACAAATGCGCAGTATTTACAATTTGGTTATAACTCCACAATTAGTGGTGCATCTAGTGCAATTGATTTGTTAGGTGCTAATGGATCTTCTATGCTTAGTGGAGTTGTTATGCCAGTCGCTGGTACTATAACTCGAGTGACTATCAGCTCAAATGCAAATGCTCATAGTACTGGAAGCTTGACACATCAATTAAACATCTATAAGAATGGATCAGGTGTAGCTACACCATCAGTAGAAGTAACATCAACTGGCGAAATAACAATGAACTCTGCAGTAAGTGTATCATTTGCTGCAGGTGATAGATTAAAGCTAGCAATTGATAATGATACTGGTCTCGATACTGAAGATCATAACGTAACAGTAAGATTTGTAGAAAATTAAGGAATAAATTATGCCAGCTATTGTAACCGACGCTCTTAGAACTCTTTTAGCTAGACAGTTTTTTGATCAGTTTGCTCAAAATACTGCGCGCTACTATATTGGTATTGGTAGATCAGAAATTTGGGATAGTGCAGATACAGTCCCAACACCAATTAACAGAGCAAGTGATGTTGCTGCTGTTAGAAACCAAATGCAATCAGTAAAGAAAGTTCAAGCTACATCATTGGTTGTTCCAAGATATAATTGGTCAAATGGCACCATATATTCTCAATATGATAGTCAAGTTTCAGGTTATCCAGCCAATCCTTATTATGTAATGAATGATAATAACAATGTTTATATTTGCTTAGAAACTGGTAGAGATAACGCTGGTGTAGCACAAGCATCTACCGTAGAACCGACTAGTGCAAATAACGATTCTTTTAGATTGTCAGATGGATACGTTTGGAAATTTTTGTTTACTGTTAGTGCATCTCGTGCTAATAGCTTTATGTCATCAAATTTCTTGCCAGTCAAAAAACAAGGACAAACAGATTCATCTTCAACTGGTATTCAGCTAAAACAAGAAGAAGTTCAAGATACAGCTATTGTTGGAGCAGTTACTTCTATTATTATTACAGGTACAGGTAGTGCATATACATCGAATCCTACAGTAAATATTCTAGGCGCAGGTACAGGTGCCTCCGCCCGCGCGCGGATTGATTCGGCAACTGGTACGCTTGCTTGGATTAAAATGGCTGATAGCGGCTCAACTCAATTATTAGGTAGTGGTTATACTCGTGCAGAAGTAGAAATTGTTGGTGGAGGTGGTCAAGGTGCTACTGCTCGTGCAGTTCTCGGCCCTGACTCTGGTATTGGTGCGGACTGTCGAGTTGATTTAAAATCAGCAGCTATTATGTTCCACACACGTATTGAAGGAACAGACAGTAACTTCATTACAGATCAAGATTTTAGACAAGTAAGTCTAGTTAAAGATATTAAAGACGATGACGGAGTAATCTTTACAGCTACAACTGGAAATACTCTGAAGAGAATGAAGCTATCAAGTGTAGTACAAGCTTTCACTAAAGATAAAATTATCAGAGGTCAAATTACTTTGGCCGAAGCTTATATCGATGATATTGATTCAGTTGACATCTATTATCATCAAACTACTACTACTGGATTTTCTGATTTCCAAGACGGCGAAGTCATTAACGAAACAAATGGTGTAGGTACTGGTATTATTGATTCGGCTAAAATCAATCCACTAGTAGATCCTAACACCGGTGATATATTATACATAGATAATAGAGCAGCTATCTTACGATCTAATGTACAAGCAGAAGACGTAAAAGTTATCTTACAGTTCTAAAGGATGAGCGATGCCTAATAATTTTACTAAAAATCTATTTGCAACAACATATAGAGATGACTTTAAAGATAGCGATCACTATCATCGTATACTGTTTAATAGTGGTAAGCAGTTGCAAGCGCGTGAGCTTACGCAAATGCAGACTATTATTCAAAAAGAAATTGAAAGATTTGGCAGAAATATATTTAAAGAAGGCGCTTCCGTTGTACCAGGCGGCATGCTTATTAATAATCAATATGAATATGTAAAAATTGATGCCACTACTAGTTTGCCTGCCAATACTATTACAATGATTGATGATACTTTTGTTGGTCAAACTTCAAACGTAAGTGTAAAAGTAATTGAAATTTTACCGATTGATGTACTTACGGGTGATCCAGCCACATTATATGTTCAATATATTAATCAAAGTTCTGGTACTATTGGTTCAGCACCAGTACGCTTAACACCTAGCGAAAATATTGTTGGATCTAGTAGTGGTGTAACTCTTAAAGTTCAAACTACAAATACACCGTCAAATAAAGCTGTAGGTAGAGGCACTCGAGCCTCAATGCAAGAAGGTACATTTTTCACTCAAGGACATTTTGTTCAAGCAGATGCACAATCTATTCTAGTATCAAAATACGATTCTGCTCCAACAGAAAACGTAGGTTTTGTAGTCACACAAGATATTATAACGGTTAGTGATACTTTAGCTCTTTATGATAATCAAACAGCTAATCCAAATCTAACGGCTCCTGGTGCAGATCGCTATAGAATTACTTTGACTTTAACAAATGAGTCTGATAAAGATTCTGCTGATACATTTGTTTTCTTCGGAAAAATCCGTGATGGCGCATTAATTGAGGCAGTTAGTGGCACAAACGATTATAACAAAATCGCTGATTTTGATGCCCTTCGTGTAAAAGAAATTAATGGAGATTTTGTAAAAAAACCATTTAGAATCAATTATGATTCTGCATCAGCTACTCATTTTGATTTGAATGTTTCTCCTGGCACTGCATATGTTGCAGGTTATAGAGCTCATCGTGCAGATCCTACAGTAATTGAAGTACCGAAAGCTACTACATCAGTTACTATTAATAGCGAACCTGTAGCAGCTGGCTTTGGTAACTTTGTTATGATTGATTCAATTAACGGATTGCCAAATATTGAAACATTTGAAAAACAAGATTTGCGCAGCACACGTTCTTATGGTGGATCAACTATTGGTAGTGCACGTGTAAAATCAGTAGAAGAAGATGGAGCATTGACACGCTATTATTTGATGGATATTCAAATGAATGCAGGCCAAAACTTCAGAGACGTTGCATCGATTGGAACAGCTGCAAATTCATTTGCTAACTTAGAATTAGAAAATGGAATAGCGGTTATTAAAGATGCTGCCAATAACGACTTACTATTTGATTTCCCGAATACAAGAGTCAAAGCTACTTCTGATGTTACTGTTATTACACAAAGAAGATTGACAGCAACTACTGATGGTACAGGAGCTGCAACATTCCCATCGCTATCAAGCGGTGAAGACTTTGCCAATTCAAATCAATGGATTTTCTCGGCCGTTGCTGGAGATGCATTTACTCCTACTACAGTATCAGGTGTTGGAACGCAATCAGCATCTATTACCGGTGGTCCAGGAAATACTGCAATTGAAGTAATTGCTCAAGTGCAAAAAGATGGTGTAACAAGAACAAAAACATTAGCGACTCAAACTATGGCTGCTGGTATTACAATACCATCTGGTAACGGACAGCCGTATGTAGATTTAGGTAAAGCTGATATTTTTGAAGTACAAAGAATTCGTACAGTAGATTCAGATGGAAATGATTTAAGAGCTGACTTTATTGTCGATAACGGCCAAAGAGATAATTTCTACGAAACTGGTAAACTACTTCTAAAAACTACAGCAAAAACTCCAGTAGGAAATATTTATGTAAGGTATACTTATTTTAATCATGGTCCAACTGGTGATTATTTTGATGCAAGTTCATACACTGGTCAAGTAGCTTATGGAAAAATTCCATCACACACAAAACAAAATGGTGATGTTGTTAGTCTAACAGATGTACTTGACTTTAGATCACGTAAAGATGACAATAATGTAGGTTTTGCTGCAGCAACAGCAAGAGTAAATGAAATCCCTGTAAACACAAGTCTAGTTACACTAGATACAGAATATTATTTGCCTAGATATGATAAAATTGTTATCGGCCAAGAAGCAAAAATTTCTGTAGTTCAAGGTACGCCTTCTTTAACACCTAAGTTTGCGAATACACCAGAACAAACTTTAGAACTATACCGCGTTGAATTAAATGCTGGTTCAAAGAATGAAGAAGATATGGTTATGCGTAATATTGAAGCTAAGGGCTTCACAATGCGCGATATACAAAAGCTTGAAGATAGAGTTGATAATCTTGAAGAAGCGACTGCTCTAAGTCTATTAGAAGTAGATGTACAAAACTTTGCTGTGTTTGATTCTTCTGGCACTGATAGAACAAAATCAGGATTTATTGTTGATAATTTTGTAGATCACTCAGTTTCATTTACAGCTAGCTCTGAATACAAAGCTTCTATTGACCCATCAACTCGAATAATGAGACCAACATTTAATGAAGAAAATGTTCGACTAATTTATGATTCTGATTTATCATCGAATACTGTACTAAAAGGCGATAATGTTTATATTAAATATACAGAACAAACGTATATTGATCAGCCCGTAGTATCGCAAACTATTAACGTTAATCCATTCGCTGTTATTACTCATAGAGGTAATATGCTTCTTTCTCCTTCGTCTGACGAATGGAAAGAAACAGTCTATATTCCTCCAAGGATTATTCAAGGTGGAACAAGAATTGATAGAACACAAGCATTTAATTTTAATAACTGGAATTGGAATTGGGGCGGAAATCCGGCAAATGCTGGAGTAGGTAGAGTTCTTAATAGAAGACAAACCGGTCTTAGAGTTGACACCAATAGAGTCGTTAGAAACGAAACTATTAGAGAAGTTATTGGAGATAGAGTTGTAAACGTTGCAATTATTCCATTTATGCGCTCACGAATGGTATTCTTTAAAGCTCAAGGCTTAGGACCAAATGTACAAATGTGGCCAAGATTTGATGGTGTTTCTGTTGACTCATGGGTCAAATCAGAATCATTCCAAAGATTTGCAGCTACATCAGATGAATATGGAAATAGATTAAATAATGCAACGCAACATCCGAATACACCATCTACATTAAGTACTAATGCTCAAGGTGTTGTTGAAGGGTCGTTCTTTATTCCTTCTACTAGAAATATTAGATTTAGAACTGGAGAAAGAGAATTTAAGCTACTAGACATTACAGCTAATGTAGATAAAGATGCTCTTTCAATTGCTAAAACAACATTTATTTCTTCTGGTGTAATTGAAACTCGGCAGAGAGATATTCTTTCAACTCGATTTATTACAATTAGAGGTACTTCAAGAACTATTCAGCGACCAGATGGTGGTCAAGATCCAGTTGCTCAAACATTTTATGTTGATAAAGTTGATGGAATATATGCAACAAGAGTTAGATTGTATTTTGCATCAAAATCTAATTCAATACCGGTATCAGTAGAATTAAGACCAGTAGAAAATGGACATCCATCATCTACTACTATTATTCCTGGTTCAGTAGTATTTGTTAATCCAGCCAATGTAGCGGTATCTAATAATGCAAATGCACCAACAGATTTTGTTTTTGATGAGCCTGTTTTCTTGAATCCATATACCGAATATGCATTCGTAGTTAAGGCTGAATCAGTTGATTATAACATTTATATTGCAGAAACCGAACAGTTTATCTTGAATTCTACAGAAAAGAAAGTTACAAAGCAACCAACTCTTGGTTCTTTATTCTTATCACAGAATTCAACAACATGGGAACCTGCACAAACCAAAGATATGATGTTCCAAATCCATCAAGCACAATTTGATTTGGCTGGTGGTACGGCAGTACTAGAAAATGCTCCTATCTCTCGCAAATTAATGGATGAAAATCCACTTACATTTGATTCGGCAAGTAGCACTCTCATTGTAAATCAAAAGAATCATGGATTTATATCAGGTGATAATGTAAAAATTTATGGTCTTGATTCAAATGCTAGTTATGGTGGTGGATTAGTAGGAACAGACATTCTAGGTTCACGGACAGTAGTTGATGTTGATGAAGATAACTTTACAATTACATTGTCAAAAACAAATCCTAGCAGCGCGTTCAACTTCGGTGGCACAGAAGTATTATCTACTCGAAATATGATGTTCGAAACAGTTGTACCATTTATTGAGCCGCTATTACCAGTGAGTACTGGATTAACTTTAAGAGGTAAATTTACATCTGGTAAATCATTAGCAGGTACAGAAACACCGTATGCTAAAGATGTTGTATTTACTGACTTAGATGTCAGAGAGAATAACGTCTTTAATACACCAGCTATGATTGCAAATGCTGATTTAGAAGTAACCAACTTAGGAGCTGGTATAAAATCAACTACTGTAGAATTAGGTTTGACTACTGGTAATCCTGATGTTTCTCCTTTGATTGATATGCAAAGAGCATCTATGTTCTTGATTCACAATCATGTCGATATGCAGGACTCTGCTAATCCTCCAGTAAATGCTCCACAGCATAATCATCCAATTAATTTTGTTGATGAAACAGCCGCTATTGGTGGATCACACATTGGTAAACATATTGTTAGACCAGTAACTCTTGAAGAAGATGCTATTGGCCTTAAGATTCTACTTTCAGCCCATCGGCCTTCAGTAGCAGATTTTGATGTTTACTATAAAGTTGCTAACGATGGTGAAAATTTCGATGATACACCATGGATTGAAGTTGCAAAAGAAAATGAATTACCGTCAGATGAAAATCCGAATATATTTAGAGATTATAGATATTTGGTAGGTGGCCAAAACGGACTTTCAACTTCTTTCTCTCGGTTTGTAATTAAGATTGTAATGAAGTCTACTAACTCTGCAAAGCCACCAATTTTTAGAGACTTAAGAGTTATTGCACTGGCTGTATAATGAGAAAATTTTTAAAAGTAGAAGGATCACAAACATTAGTTAGAGATACAAGTTCGAACGCTATACTAAATACAGATTCTGCAACTATTGCTGCGGCACGTGAGGCAAAGAAATTTAGGAAATCAAGAGATAATGAAATTAAAGAATTGAAAAACGAGCTACAAGAAATGAAAGATCTAATTAAACAACTGATAGAGAAATAAATGGCAAGATATATACAAGTTAGCTTAACAAATCCTATCGGAACTTGGGTGCAAAAAACTAATGCGCTGCAAGGTTTTGTCGGAGATCTAGATGATCTAAATCCAAATATTTTAACTCAAATTCCAGCTACAGACTCGAGCGTAGTTTCTGTTCTAAACTTTCTTGACTCATCTGTTAGTCAGATGCAAGATAGTGTTAATATGGAATATATGCGATTAGAGTCAGGAGACTTTGGTCTTATTAGAGTTGATAGCGGAGTTTTTGGATACTTACAAGCTGATAGCGGATACTTTGGATATTTACAAGCCAATAGTGCAGATATTACACATCTAAATTTTGAAAGTGGAGTTGGTCATCACTTAAAACTTAGAACGTTGATTGTGACTGGTGATTCGACTGGCTTTGATTCGAATATGTCTGTTAGATTGCCTTATGGTTCTATCGATAGTGCAGAAATTCATGATAGCTCAATTGCTTCTAGGCATTTACAAAACTTAGTAACTACTTTAATTTTAGATTCAGCTAGTGTAGTATTGAAAACATTATTCACACCAGGAAGATAGATTATGGCCGTACGTAGCCCTTTATATTATACAGATTCTGGCAATCTGAAAGAAATGAGCTTACTTGAATTAAATGACATTTACGCTCAAGGAAAAAAAGCTTTCTTAGCAAACCCTGCAGTTGAACTTACAGTTGTAGGAAGTGGTGGAAATTTAGGTAACCTATCTGAAACCCATGTTATAGCTTCAGCTGTACGAAATAATAATAGAAGATTTTCTAATAACGACGGTAGCTTAGGTAATATTTCTACATCTACTGTTAATTATTCTCGTATTAACCAAACTATTCATAATCCTGTACCAGGTGATGGAACAGATCCTTTTGATTTATCTGTTTTAAAAGATACTCTTGGCACTAATTGGCCAGTATACCATAGGTATTCAAATCCTGGCGGTGGATTAGCTGCAGGCGGTGATTCTAATGATAGCTCAGAATTTGTACCATTTACTTCAGCAGATTTTATAGATACGTTTGCTAAACCAATCTTAAAACAAGTTGCTGGTCAACAAATGGCTACATTCGAGCCATTATATCTAATACATGATTCTGCAGTATTTGGTAATACAAGATATTCTCGTGTAAGTGGCACTCCTGTATATACTGATAATACTGCGAATATTAGTGCTTTTGGTGGTGGAAATTTACCTGAAGCCAGAAGACAAAATGTAACCATAACTAATTACTACTTGTATAAATTAAATCCTAATAGAACAGGTCAACAATTTGTCTTTGATTCTAGTGGTCAAGCAAGTCCAACAGGATACAGAGATTCTGCGTATCAAAGGCCAGTTCTAGGAACTGGATTTACAATGGGTGTTGAAAAAAGACCTGGTTCTAGTTACATAATTACAATTCGTACTGGTGGATCTGGATATGTAATATCAGATAACTTCATTGTAACAGGAGAAAAATTGGGCGGAACAAGCCCAGAAAATGATGTGCATGTGTATGTAGATTCTGTTGATGTTGGTACCGGAGTTATTCGAAGTTTGCTACCGCATCCATTTAATAACGGCATTGGCAATCAACCGAGAAATCCAATGACTCATGATGATAGCGGAAATCTGCAATCAATGACTAGAAATAATTTTGAATCAATGTTACAAGCAGCTTGCAAATCTGTAGCTATCACTGAACCAGGTTTTAAAGTTAGATTTCAATACGGCGCTGGTCAACAATGTGGCACAACAATGAGAGACCATCGCTTGACTGGTGCTACACAATCTAGAAGAAATCAACAATTAGGAGATAATTATAGATCTCAAAGAGTACCGACAGGTGGAACATTGACAGAAGTGAAAACACACTATTTAGGAGTGAAAGTAACATGATTACTGAACATAATCTTTTACAAGCTATCTTTACAAATGATGAAGGTACTAATATTCAAGCGTTTGTTGAGGAAGATGACGGAAGTATTACTAATATTAATATTTTAGTCGATGCTGATCAAGCATTATTTCAAGAACTAATGACTGTATGTTCTATTGCACAAATTGAAGCTTGGACTGATAATTATTATGAAGCTATAGGCGAAGAAATTGAAGAATATCAGAGGCAATTAATCGAGGCAGGCAAAGTTAGCTATGTTAGAGCCACAGGTCCTGAAGATAATGCAAGAATTATGAGTGAAGTAAGTGCATTCTTATTTTCGTATGATTCGACAAGTACCGATCATGTAGAAAAACTTTTTAATCTTAAATTAGAAATGTTTGAGATTGATGCCGTAGATTCTGCAAGTGATACAGATAAAACTTCTCTTAGAGAAGCAGACAATCCTATTGCAGCGATTACTCTTTACAATTCAATTGTTACATAGTATAGTGCAGTAATTTAACGTCAGGATTTATTTGATCTAAATAAAAATATGAACCAGGATATTTACGATTTGCTTGAGCCAGCCACTCTTTGGTTGGCTCTTGTACCATCCGGCCTGCCCAAGTGTCAGGAACAAATTGTAGATCTAGCTCTTTCTTTACCATCCATTCAACAAAGTTTTCTTCTCCATTAACTGGTCCAGGTTTTGATCCTAATTCTATCCAAAAGTTTTCGTAATATTTTTTATTCGATATAAATTTTTCATAGATGTATTTAGTGTCTGATGGATAGAATTTATAAAATCCACCATTTAACTCGCAATCGCTTCTATCTTCCCACCACGATCTCATACTTAAAAACTGTCCTCTTTCAATAGGATAATTTATAAGTTCTTCATAATCATTGATCAGATCAATGTCAATATCAAGTACAACAATTGGTTCATCTATATCAAGATTAAAAAAATGCAGTTTATTCCACTGTAGCTTAAATCCTTCTTTCTCAGAATGAATCACGTGTAATCTATCAATTTTTTCAATTAAATTGATTTCATAATCAAATCCATACTTATCGCCTATTCTGCATGTATATACGTCTACTGCCATAGTTTCTCTACTTCATCATATATTTTTATTGCTTCATGCAATTCTAAATTCGTGGCATCACCTGGATCTGTATTAAAAGCACACATGATTTTATCTTTTCTGATGATATGTTTATCTAAATCATGTGGCCATTCACATCCACGATTAAATGAATAATACATTGATGATGGCACAAAATCAAATAAATCTAGATGCCTTTGACTTATAAAATTATCACTGCCGCCGGTATAAATGTGGTATATTTTTTTATAATTTTTTAAACAATCAAGCCATATATTTTCAAGTTGATTATCTTTCCACATATAAAATCCACCATTCGTACATGCACCATTTCTTCGCTTCCAATCTGGGCTATTCTCATGCTCTGTATTATGCCACCATGATCTGCCTACTAATGGCTTATCAAACATATTGATAATTGGAGTCATATCATTATGGATAATCATATCTAAATCTAAAGCAATACGTAGTCCATCTAATCCCCATCCATTTGGTTTAAAATAGTTTAGTTTTGGCCTATCCCATAGACGAGGTTTATTATTTCTCCAGTTGTCTGAAGCAAACATCTCATCTGGCGCTGATTCTGGTAGGTCTCGTAGAAATGGAAGTATAGATATACGCTCGTCTATTCCCTGTGCATCCTGGGTCTGACAGTGAAATATAAATTCAAACGGCAGATGTTTTTTAACCATATTGAAAAGCCGGTTAACGTATATAGGTCCATATGTTTCACCCCAGCTACTACAAAGCACGTGAATCATTGTTTACCTATTAACATGAATCTTTTATTATCATGATAATCGTCAAATGGTATTTCACCTTGATAGTCTATTTTTTGAAGGCCAGTCTGATCTATAAACTCTTCAAGGCTATAGACACAATTAACATGTGAAGTTTCTTGTAAGAAATCATTGCTCTGTAGAGCACATAAACCGTTTAACTTTATATCTTTCATATGCCACATATGTTCACATGAAGTATTGATAATAATATCTGATTCAATCTCTTCACAATCAAAACTTACATCAGACTTTTGAGTAGTAATATCATTAGCAAACATATACTTTGCTATTGCTAGTGCTTCTTCATCATAGTCAATAAGCTTGATAGATTTTATATTAGAATAATAATTTAGCAATAAAGGTACAATGATTGTACCATACCAAGATCCAAGAACTGTGATATTATTTGCATTGCCTGTAACCATATAAAGATGTTCTACTAGCCAAGATTTTGCCATTACTTGATTCTTAGTAAATGATCTAGCAAAATCAATAACTCTATGAGGATATTTTTTATTTACATACATAATCATTTCAGAATATCGCCAGAAAGGAACTGGTGATTTAGACATTGTTCTTGTAGTATTCAAAGCTTTCTTTTCCTAATACTTGTCCATTCACGTTACATCCAATACACGGATTAACAGTACGTTTATCTTTTAATAGATTATCGCGGTATATTCTAAATTTGTCAGATTCCCAAATTTGATGTATAGGTGTTTCTTGGACATAACCAAATACTTTATGCTGTGACCAATCGTTACTGCATAATCCAACTGCTCCATTCCAATTAATAAACATCTTATAAAATGGTAAGTAACAAGCTCTTTTTATATTAAGTTTTTTTGGCTCTTTCCACAATTCGGTTCGATTTACTTCTACTTCTTCAGGAAGTCCATTATAATAATGTTTGTATATTCTTTCTACATGACTATACTGAGATAAGAAAGCTTCGTATCTTTCAGTATCATCTACATCGTACATTGATATTTTAATGCAGTTGACACCAGCGTCAATAAGTTGAAATGCCGTTTTTTGTGTTAGATAATCACCGTTCGTTATAATCTTTATCTGTTTTAATTGTACACCATTTGAAAGTAATTGTACATGCTTTTTTAGATTTTTTTGCAATAAAGGTTCACCGAAACCTGCAAAGGTTACAGTTCCACGATAATCAATATCTTGTAATGATTTGTTGATTGCAACGACTGTGTCATCTGTCATCATTGCTTTTGTGTTTTTAAATCCGTGGCCACGAGGACAGAAGCCGCAAGTTCTATTACATATATCAACAGGATTTAATTCAATCGAAGAAAGGGTGTTCTTTGTTAATAGCATTCTTAGTTACCATATTGCGATTGATCAATGCCATACGACAATGACCTTCAAGTTCTTTTATATGAAAATGCCGACTAAACTTTTCATAATTTTTAATTAACACATAGTTACCATGTGAAGGTATACAGTCATAATTCTTTTCTATATATGCCTTTGTTGCATTCATTCTTTTTACGTGATTCGGTATTTCATCAAGTATTGATATTAGATTATCATCGATTCCAGGTAATGCTACTTGTGCGGGCCTTAGATTTTGTATTTCATTAATTAAAACTTCATGGCCAAAGGCGTAACCAAATCTAGCACCAGGTAATGCCAAAGATTTACTTAGAGTTTTTAGAACTAATACATTCGGAGAACCATATTTAGCCTTTGGCATTTCCTCACAAAAATCAGCATAAGCCTCATCAACAATAAGTAATTTATGTCTAGCAATTAGTTCATCGTAATTTTCTATTATAGTTCCAGCTGTGCCATGCGGGTTAGAAATATAACATACATCTTGGCCGTGTGGAATTTGATATAGTTTTCTGCACATATCGATAGGAGCCCACGAAGTATGCATACTTGTAAAGGTTAATCCTTTATGTTTTATCAAAAACATTATTCTCATAATCAATTCGCTAAGACCTAAACCAATTGCGATTTGACGAGGATACAAATTATAATGATCAGATAAAATTTTATAACAATTACTAGTGTCAGAATACCGATTTAAATCAAATTCAAATGTAGGTAATGCTGCATCAAAACACACGTTATTAGATAAATCGATTTTATGTCCTGTAGGATATTGTTGTTGAGTCCAATCAGGTCTTAATTCCAGTGCTTTTGTATCCATGGATCTTCTCCTAATTCATCTTGTTTTTTATCAAGTAGAATATGTACAGCTTCTGGCTTTTTCATAAGCTCGTAATCATCAGGAAACCGGTGTTCAATAAAAGAATCAATACCAGTAAATATATCCATAATTTTATTTTTATTCTTCATAAAATATTGCCAAATATGGTGTCTCTTTGTTATTTGATTCCACATTAGTATAGACGAATTAATAGAACAATACCTCTGTTTATTTCCTATCGTGTCTATATTTAGTTGACTCAAATCTACCCAATCAGTATGCATAAATTTAGGCACTTTACCTGGATTCCATAAATTAGTAATGTCACCAGTAATTACAACATCAAGATCAAAAAATAAACCTTGTTCAATAAATGACTCATCAAATAAAACCATTTTAGCCCACCATTTTTCTAATCCAAGATCAGGCATTTTTATTGTATGAATGTGTGAGGGTATGGTTTTGTCGTCTGTAATACATGAGAACTTGAAATCGCCATGATAGTTTTTAGCAATCATGTTTTCAAGTTTGATTACAAATGTAGAGTCGTAACGAGTTCCTACTTTAACGCAATAAAAGTTCATGCCTATCTAACCATAGTTTGGCATGAGGTGTGTCTTTATATTTATCAAATAAAGGTACCCCATCTGTATAATGTATAGCTTTTGCGTCATTGCAATCATAATAACCTTCAAGGCAATTCCACTCTAAAGGGATCTCTCCGATCTCTTCATCTTTTAACCATTTGAATTGATGCAACCAAAGTGGGTTACAATCTGCAATAAATGGCGGTCTTAATATTCTATTTGATGGATGAGAACAATTCCATAAGATAAGAGATGACCAGTTTTTTCTTTTATATGATGTCTGTTGTTTACCATCCATTTTTAAATCAGATTTTGGTTCGTATTCAGGATGTTTACATACCACAACAGCATATTTAGAATCAGCATAGTGTAACAACTTTCGTACGTCTTCTATAAAATAGAAATCACTATCACAAAATACGTGCCATCCATGATATTGCATCATTTCGGGCACAGTAAATCGAGACATAGTAAAAGCAGTAGATCCATCGTTAAACGGAATAAACATATTTTGTGTTGGCATTGTATCTACAGTTATTGTAGATTTACAAACACGATACTGATCTATTAAATCATCATCCCAACCAATGATGCATTTCATCTTTAATAACCTTATCTAAATTTAAATTATGATCTATGTTGAAAAACGGAGAATCAATATATTTCTGTGTGATATGTTTATCGTAATAATCTACATTCCAAGTCATACCGAGATTGCCATTACCAAATAATATTGGTCTTTCTTTTCCGTCAAGATATATTGTATGAGCTGGAGCAGATAGCATAAATGTTGGTGTATTAGTAAAAAGAGCAAGTGCTAAGAGCGTCGATCTTTCACTAATAATATATTTACAATGAATCATATCCTCTACAAGATCTGACCATTTCGTTTTATAGTCAAACATTTTAATCTCAAGATTATTATCTTTAGCATGCTTAAATGCTTTATCTAAAGATATTCCGCGGGTTTTTACATGATAGCTATCAAATCCATTTGGAAATGGTTCTTTAATCATTACATAATCACCATCTCCAATCCATTGTTTTTCAAATGGCCATAGGGATGTAAAGATTTCGGTATCTTTAAAAGGCACATGCGGAACAGTAGCAATTGTATATGCTACTTCGAAATCTGGTTTTTGAAATGATTGTGTTAGGAATTTTAATCTATCGAGATTTGTTTCAAAATCTTCTTCTTTAAATTTGCCACATGCATCTTCTGGTACTAGTATTAATATATTCCATGACATAAGTAAATACCCTAAAGATTCATGTATTCTTTGGGCTTTTGCAAGAGACATCGCTATTTGAGAGCCTGACACTCCCAAATCCCACATATCCTTTATCAGTAATGTGTCATCGTGATGATATGCTGGAGTTTTATTCGAGTAAATCACATTCATTTAATATTGTGTCAATCGCTGCATAGTATTGTTCAATGGTACCATCATTATATATGTGATATTCTGCATTTGTTTCTAGCCAAGTTACATACTCGGCATGAACTGCAAATTCTTTTAAAAATTCAGGCTTTACTAATTGATAAGAATTTGATTTACCAATCAACCGAGGATCACGAAGTTTTTCTCTTTCAAATAATCTTTCGCATTGAATATCTTCAGGTGCTGTAATTAATACAACTTTATGGCCATCATCTGGTCTATTTTCAATAAGCCATTTTGCAAAAATAACATTGCAACCTAAAAATACAGGAGCACTTACATTAAAGAATTTATTTTTTAGTGGATCGGCAATTGTAATAGCGTCGTAAAAAAACGGAAAATGAGTACTGAATTCATCAAAAGTATCTGTTTGCCCATTTACTGTTGTCCATGTGTAAGGACCAGAAATTCCTCCAATATCACTTTTCATAGTTTGTCTAAATGTGTGGAAAAGATTCCACATATTAGATGTGGCTATATCGTGAATATTGCATCTAGTAGCAAATGTGGTTTGGCCAACTCCTTGTGTACCGCAAATAATAAGTGCCATTAAAGTCTCCTATCCATCATCGTATCATATGCATCTATAGTTAAAGCAATAAAAAATTGATATACATTATCGCCAGTTGCAAATGCTTCGTGTTTTAATGATGAATCAAATATGTAAATCTTTCCAGGTTTGATACTATTTATAACCTTTCCATCCATTTTTAACTGCATATTTGTGGATGTTGTTCCCCATAATCTTAAGTTTGGTGCTGGTTTTACTACATCGACATGCGGTTTAAAATGACCCATACTATCCCATTTTAATATAGCGCTTCTGCACATATAATCTCCAAAAACTTCCATTAACTTAGTTAAAGAAGACATACTGCATACTTCAGTTTTTTGTAGTATATTATGATCAAACGTAATATTATCTTTATCTTGGTATAACATAAAGTGCTCATCTAATGGCATTCTTGATGGATCATTTTTTTCATCGAGAGCGCCAGTCAAATTTACTAAAGGTAAACCAAATCTTGGGTAAGATGTGTGATTATTACCCCACTGACTAAAATGTTCACTATACTTTTGAATGTCATTAGTAAATTGATCGACATCAATATCAATGTTTGTAGCTACAATAGGGCTACTATGTAATTCATTATATTTTTCTTCATCAATTGCTGGTTGAGAAATATATTGAAATATCATTGACATCAATTTTTCTTCAGGTTGCCCACGATAGTGCGGAAAATTCTTATATAATCCCTCAAGTGCTTCTTTCATTGTGTCATCCTTGCATAATATTGCTGCATTACTGCACTGGCTTTTAAACAAACTGTAAAATGTATCCTAGGCGTTTTACCTAAATTCATAGCAGTATGCTTATTTGTGGTGTGTAATTGATATGTATTGCCAACTTCTGGCATCTTTAAGATTTTATCATTTACAATAAAGATAGCATCTTCGTTAGTAGTTAAAGGAATGTGAATACGATCTGTCATATCATAATGATAGGAATATCCTCTAAAGCTTTCGTCAAGAGTCATGTATCTACCACGACAAATATCATATTTTTCGTTTAAATCATTATATACTTCTTCAGCATACGTACCTTTAAATAGTTCATTTACAATTGTAAAATCGTTTTGATCCAACTTATAGTGTGTTAGATCTCCGGTTGCAAATGAATATCTTTTTCCATTAATAGAACTGACATGAATTTGTTGGCCAAGTTCTTCCATACCAATAATGCAGTCTAATAATTTTTGTGCATCATATCTATCTTTTAATTCTGTAAGCATTTCACAATCTCTTCGTATGTATTTTCAAAATAAGAAATCTTGAATAAGTATCTATCGTTTTTACCCAAGTTGTTTACACCATGCATCTTAGTTGTATCTAAAACTGCAGTAGTATAATAGAATTGGCCGTAGTCATTAAATGTTATAGGAGCAGCTTCATCATTTAATATGTGATTAATTGAGCAAGTAGTATTATTATCGGTATGCGGTAAGAGTACTGTATTTGCATCAAGTTTATAATATCTTGGTGAACCATATGGTATCTTAAATTGATTGCAAAAAAATTGCATTTCTCTTTCTGCCCACCTAAGCTCGTCATTTATAAGCCTAAAATTATCATGCGCACCATACCTATCATCAGAATATGAGCTAGAACTTTGAGATTTTAATTCTTCTAATAATCTAACATCATCAAAATTATGTTGTATTTCGTAAATTGGCTTCATAATTCATCCTTAGTGCGTGTTCGTTATAAGACATAACTTTTGGATTCCAATCTTTAAACGTATAATTATTCGTAGCCATGTAAATAATATTTTGGTAGCAAGATGCTAAATTACCTTCATGCACTTGTACTAATCCATCATCATAGGTTTCCCATTTATCGCTAAATGATTTGACTGTAGAACATAGTGCTTTCCACCATAACTGTTTTCCTGCTTTTTTTGAGTTTCTTTGTTGCATACTAATAAAATAAAATTTGTATTTTAGTTTGTATATTTCTTTAAAAGAACTTAGTAAAAATTGAATAGCTATCATTAGTTCAGCTTTTTTGCCCCATACACCACGAGAATTTGGAAAAAGATACCATCGATTGCAAATTCGACATACATCAGCTGTATATTCTTTGACACCTCCCATAGCTATAGGCTCATTATTATGATTGTACTGAATAAGAAATAATACATGATCTGATATTTTTAATTTTTCTTTTGTATAGTTTTCTCGTAATTTATTATTTGTGTCGCCCAAACATATTTCTCTAACTCTTTCAAATTCATCATTATCATAGTTAAAAGCCCAAAGATACCCAGCATCATTTTCTATTTTTTTATCCATTATACCCAACCGCTAGTATCGTAGTCTTCAATATTACTATACGTATGAGTTATTTCTTCACCTTCTAATATATCACGAGTCGATATAAGATGAATAGTATCATCTATCCATTGTATTTTTGAATTAGGTTTTGATGAATGATTTACCCAAGATACATCACCAAGAGCTAGATGTAAACCATTATTAGAAAATAAATATTTCCAAACTGCAGTTTCACTTTTCATAGGAATAGTATGGCATAAGCATATGATCTCGTCATATTTGATAGTATCCAAAGCAATCATACCTTTTCCCTTGATAGGAATATTTGTAATATGGTATTTCATGGACTACTGCCCTCCTTAATTAATACTACTTATTATACCATAAAACGAGCTCTTTGTACATGTATAAATAGACAATATGCACAATTAGTTTTATTTATAAATAGATCAAGAAACATTTTGCAGGTGGAACATGGCACAATACGAGTACTTTACATTTGATCAAGGTTCGGACATAGCAGTTGAGCTTCATCTTCAAGATGCAAATGGAAATAAGAAAAACTTAACTAATTATTCTGGCGCAGCTACTATGAAGAGAAGCTATAGTAGTGATAGCGCAGATACGCAATTCTTTGACTTTGCAATTCAAGCCCCTCCTACAGATGGCGTTGTTACTTTATCGCTGACTAATGCTCAAACTGATGCTATGGAAGCTGGAAAATATGTGTATGATGTCGAGATTTCTTATGTAGATAGCAACGATAATACTATTATCGAAAGAATTTTAGAAGGCAAAATAGACCTTACACCTTCTGTAACAACATAAGGATCACTTATGGCTCAACAAACCTTCGTATCTAGAATTACGGTCAACGAAGACGTAGGACAAACTATTGTCAAAAAGGTGATAGTTGGCTCTCCAATTCGTCGTGTTACGGGTACATCAGCTCAAGAACTATGCGATCTTATAGATGTGGTTTGTACAGGAAAAGAAGATGGCGATGTTGTTGAGTTTGATCTCGTAACAGAAAAGTTTTATTTAAGAAGAGACCCTCGAAAATTGATAATTAGAGGGGGTACATTTTAATGCAGACTACTGGTCACGAAAATAGAATCCTAATAAAAACCTCTGCTACAACTCCTAATATTGCGGTATCTGATAATACCTTAATGGTAGGAGAACTTGGCTACTCTTACGCTAATGCTGATTCTAATGGAGGAGGTAGACTCTTTATTGGTGTATCGGTTGTTGAAGGTGATAGCGAATTTGCTACTCAAATCCATGAGATTGGCGGTAAGTATTACATAGATATGATGGACCACGATCGTGGTCATACTGTACCTAATTCTGTTCTTATTACAGACAGTGCAAATAAAATAGATTTATTAAAAGTCGATAATCTTATTCTCGATGGTAATATTATTGAGAATGATAATGGCGGCATCGAGCTAGATGCATTTGGTGATGTAGTACTTATTACTAATGGTCAAGGTAATATTGATGTTGATAGTAATAGAATAATTAATGTACTTGATCCTATCAATCCATTAGATGCAGTAAATAAAAGATTTTTACAAGCTCAAAATACTAATGTTCGTGCTGATAATCTACAAGGTCAGTGGAATATATTTGATGTAAATGACGAATTACATCTTATTGGTGGTAAAAATATTACCACAGTATTATCAGTTCCAAGTGGAGGAACGCTTGATGTAACCACTAATCTAAATGATAGTGTTGATGGTCTTACAAGCATTACAATCGATAATATTAAAATCGATGGTAATACAATTAAGAGCTTAGTTGGTAATCTAGTTATTGATCCAAATCCTGATGGGTCAAGCGGCACATTAGTAGTTCAAGGTAATTTACAAGTTGAAGGCACAACAACTACTATTAATTCAACCGAATTAACTATTAATGATAAAAATATTGTATTAGGTGATGGAGCTGCAGACTCAGCACAAGCAAATGGTGGTGGTATTACTCTTGACGGAGCTAATGCTACAATCATATATGATGCATCGACAGACGCATGGGTATTTAATAAAGATATAACTGCTCCGAATCTAGATGTTACTGGTGACTTTGTTTCTGGCACATTGACTGGTAAATATCTTGGATTTGATTCTGACCTTCTTAATTCTACAACCGATGGTTTACCTGAAGGTAATACTAATCTATATTATACACAAGCTAGATTTGATTCAGCGCTTGGTCAGAAAACTACATCTGATATAGCCGAAGGATCAAATCTATATTACACAACTACTAGAGCAGATAGTGATGCCCGAAGTGCGCTTTCAGCTGCAAATCCATCTGGCTTTGGTACTTTATCTTACGATTCAGCTACAGGTAAATTTACATTTACTGGAGTTTCAACACCTGAGATAAGAGCTCAATTCTCAGCTGGTGGTGATATCACATATAGTGAATCAACCGGAACATTTAGTCTTGACGTAGAAGAAATTTATACAGCCGATAATTTTGATTCTGATTTTAGAGATAGATTACAAAGCACAACTACTGATTCAATTGGCGAAGGAACATCAAATCTATACTATACAAAAACCCGTGTAGATTCTGACTTTGACGAAAACCTATCACTAAAAACAACTAATGATCTTGTCGAAGGTTCGACAAATCTTTATTATACTACGGCTCGTGCAGATAGCGATGCACGACACGCAATTAGTGTTGTAGACGGTGGTGGTCCTGGTTCACTTGATTATAATAATAATACTGGCGTTATTACCTATATCGGCCCAAGTCCGGCTGAGTTAGCTGTAAATATACGACCTCAGTTTTCGGCCGAAGGTGATTTAAGCTATGATCCAGCAACTGGCGTATTTAGTATTGATGTTGAAGTTGAATATACAAAAACTAACTTTGACTCTGATTTAGGAGATGCATCTACAACAGATCTACCTGAGGGCACAAATCTATATTACACACAAGGCCGTTTTGATAGTGCACTTGGAGATAAATCTACTGATGATGTAACCGAAGGTTCTAATCAATACTTTACAAACGAAAGAGTAGATGATCGAGTAAATAATCTTTTAGTTGCTGGTCAAGCAATTGATTTAGTTTATTCTGATGTTTTAAACACTCTTGCTATTGGGGCCGAAATAGCAACAACTACAAACTTTGGTGTTTCAAGATATGATTCAGTTGACTTTAGTGTAACTGCTGGAATGGTTGAAATAAACACTATCGATTGCGGTACATATTGATATAAATAGAATCAAGGTTTTTATCTTGATTACTCATCCTTATTAGGAAGCACTATGACTACACCTAAGGTCCTATTAAAACGTTCATCCGTAGTTGGCAGAGTCCCACAACCTGGAGACCTCGAATACGGCGAACTGGCCATTAATTTTGTTGATGGCAAAATATATTATAAAAATTCATCAAATCAAGTTGCATCATTCATTGATTCGGCAAGAACACAAGCCCTTATTGATGCGGTAAATCAAGTTGCAGTAGATCAACTTGATTCTGCAGAAGTCATCTCTCTTATTGATTCTGCATATATTCAACTAAGACAATCTTACGATGCCACATTATTGAATGGTGATAGTGCTGGATTTTATCGTGAATATCCTAATCTACGTAATAAACCAGTAATTCTTGATATTGTTGACGTACAAAATATTATTGATGATTATGTAGATGTAAACTTTATTGATAATTTAAACACAGATGCAGACACTTTAGATGGCTTAAACTCTACACAATTCTTACGTAGCGATTCTGATACACGACTAACAGCCAATTTGACAATTGATTCAAATCTTACTGTTGGTGGTGATGCAACATTCAATAATAATGTAACACTAAGTGGCAACCTATATGGTCCAGCTACAATGTACATCGATCCAGCCGCACATGATAGTGATACTGGTAGAGTAATTATTCGTGGTGATCTCCAAGTTGATGGCACTCAAACTATAGTCAACTCAACAACGGTAAGCATAAATGATAAAAATATTATTTTGGCTGATTCTGCCGCTGATAGCGCTGAGGCTGATGGAGCTGGTATTACTGTTAATGGTGCAAACGCTACTATAACATATAATGCAGCCGAAGACGAATGGCAGTTCAACAAAAAAACACAGACTCCTAATTTAGAAGTTACGAATGTAATTGATGCCACTACTGTTAATACAACTAATATTACAGCCACAAATATTAACACAACAAATATTACTGGCAACTATACAAATTTTGATTCAGACTTTGATTCTGCATTAGGTACTAAAACTACTACTGATGTTGCAGAAGGCACAAATCTATATTACACTAAAACAAGAGTTGATAGTGATTTTGATCAAAGCTTTGCCGAAGCATCAACAGATAGTTTAGGTGAAGGTACAACTAATCTATATTACACAACTACTCGAGCTGATTCTGATTTTGATGTTCGTATCACTACAAAAACTACTAATAACCTAACTGAAGGTGATAACCTTTATTATACTACCGCAAGAGCAGATAGTGATGCTCGTAGTGCACTTAGCGCAAATAAGATTAGTGGATTTGGTAATCTAACATATGACTCTGCTGCAGGCAAGTTTTCATACACAGGCATTTCTACTCAAGAAGTACGTGATCAATTTGCTGCACAAGGTGATTTGTCGTATGACTCTTCAACTGGTGTATTTAGTATTGATGTTGAAAATGTTTATACAAAAACAAATTTTGATTCTGATCTTGGTGATGCAAGTACAGATGATTTACCCGAAGGCACAAATTTATACTATACTAAAACAAGAGTTGATAGCGATTTTGATGCTAGGTTTGCTGAAAAATCTACTGATAATCTTGCAGAAGGTAATACTAATTTATATTATACGACAGCTCGCCACGATAGTGATACACGAGTTTTAGTTGATTCTGCTTATGTACAAGCAAGAGTTGATTCATCATTTATAGCAACAATTGCTGATCTAACATTTTTAGATTCAGGAGATGCGTTACAGTTAATCGATAGCTCTCATGTACAATTAAAAGCTAAAGGCTTAAATTATGATGTATTGAGCAATAAGCCTGCATTAATTGACTCTGCATTAGTAACACAGCTTATTGATTCAACTTATATTAGAGTAACAATAGATTCGGCACATATTGAAAATGTTATCAACAATTCTACAACTGTCTTTGAAAATAACGTTGATAGTGCATATGTGCAATTACACGCTAAAGGCTTAGATTATAATGTTCTTTCTAATAAGCCAAATCTTATTGATTCAGTTTTAGTAGAAGGTTTAGTTGATAGTGCATATGTACAACTACACGCTAAAGGATTAAATTATAATGTATTAAGCAATAAGCCGAATGTACTTGATTCATCAGATATTGTAGGTATTATTGTATCAGAAACTTTAGACTCTGATCTTATTATAAATCTTGTTGATTCTGCATATATTCAGCTACGTGATAGATTCCAAGACTCTGCTGGTGTAAAAGCGGTTATTGATTCTGCATATGTAAGAGCACGAGTAAAAACAGATCAAAACTTACGAACAATTGATAGTGTAGTATTTGCTGGAATTACTGTAGCAGCAAACAGCATTACCTTTGGTGAATCTGATGCTACAATGACATATCTGCCTGACAGCGATATGATTGAATTTAATAAGCCAGTTAAAGGTGAACAAGTACAATTTACTGGTGCTACTATTCAAAGTGATTCTGGTACATTTAATGGTTTATACGTATATGATAATCGTAGAGGCCAAAAAGATTGGGTTGCAAGATTCTCTCGTAGACAAGACGAGTATAGTTCTCCTGCTACAGTACTTATTTCAACCGATGCAGAAGCTAGAAGTGATATAGCCCTTGAAGTTCGTGGCAATGCAAACTCTACATTATTAGGTCCTGAGTTTGATGATAAATTCCATGATGATAGCAATACAACATTTGCAGTTTATGGATCAGGTCACACGCTAATTGGTTATTCTAATCTACCAGGTGGAGTTGGCGCACTATATCCATATAGTATGTTATCAGGCGATAATGACGTAAGATTGCAAGTAAAGCATGGTATTTCAGTAGATTCAAATCTTGTTCTACATGCAGGCAATTATACGACTTATATTGATTCTGCATATATTGAAGCACGACGGCCTGCAGAAACAATATTCTCTCTTAGTGGTGATGGATCAAATTATGTGTTTAGTGGAGATGGTTTCCCATCAACCGCAAATGATCCAACATTATATTTAACACGAGGTAAAACATATAAGTTTACGAACATTCCTGGTAGTCATCCATTTGAAATTAGATTATCAAATGGTGGTACAGCTTATGGTGATGGTGTAACAAATAACGGCGGTACGGGTACAGTAGAATTTACGGTACCTATGGATGCGCCAACATCACTAGTTTATCAATGTACCATACACGGCGGAATGGTTGGCGATATTGTTATTAATGCTGCAGCTGGTTTAGATTCTGCACAAATTATTAATTTAATTGATAGTGCTTATGTTCAACTTCGCGACTCTTCTACCGGAGGCGGTGGCGGTGGTGGCGTTGATTCGGCCACAACAATTGCACTTATTGATTCTGCATATATTAAAGCAAGAGTTGATCATAATGGTAATGAAAAACTTATCTTTGGTGATGATCAAGCTGTAACTGGTACTTTATCTGGTGGATCTAGCGGAACTCAAATTACAAGTTTTGGTCCATCTGTTATACCACCGAATAGTCAATTCACAGCTAGCTATGATTATGCAAATGGCGGTCTACCGATTGGCCAATGGCTTTATGGCGAATATTGGGTTAATTCGGCTGTTGGTTATTTCCAAGTTCAAAGTAAGACAGATAATGGTGCATCTGCAGGAACTTATACTTATTATACTTCATATGTTAACTGGCCTGGTGGTTGGACTACTAGAGTTCATCTTGCAGCAGTATCTGGTGAAAGACAAAAAGCATTAGAAATTAGTCACCAAACTAATGGCGATTATATATTATTTAATGGTCAAAGAAATTTCCATTTCTTCCAAAGCGATAGTCAAGATCGTGACTTTAAAATTGAATTAACAGGCAATTCAGTAGTTCGTCTTGTTGGCGGTGGCCGTATACATTATGGCAATAGCTATGATAGTGATGGTGATTTCCCTAACGGTACAATTTATAAAGGCATGACTGCACATGCTAAGAATAATGACGCAATGTATTATGCGAATGATTCTGGTGTATGGACGCCGATTGCTGGTACTGGTGCACAAGCGTTTAATGATTCTGCAGTCGTAGAAGAAATAATCGATTCAGATTATATTCTCAATAAGAAGTTTGTACCTGGTGATGCAGAACGTAGAATAGACATTCGTAGTACTGAACCAACTAAACAGCATGCTATTGGAGATTATTGGCTTGATCGCGATAATGAAGTATTATATAAACTAGGTGCATCGACTACTTGGTCTTCTTCATTCCCAGCATACACATATAGCGGTTATCCTAATCTAGTCACATTTGATTTTGGTTCTCATACAACAGCTTCTTCGGCATCATTTAATATTGCCTCGCCAACTGGACCAAGTGGAACATTTACTGCAACATGGAAAACTGGTGGCACAACTGGTAATAATACTGGTTTCCAAGCTACATTTAATAATCCTGTAATTTTTGGATATTATTACATCGGTAATTCAGTTGCAGGTTGGGTTCACAGAGTTGATTATGAAGATGGAAGCTTTGCTAAAGCAAATGGAAATGCTAATACACAAGCAACTTCAGTAGTATGGTATGAAGCGAACGGTACGGCAATGACTGGTGCTGATGCTAAGTCATTCAGTATCGGTAATAGTGGTGCTACTACTCAAGATTGGAATCACCCTCGAGGAACAAAAGCTGTATCATTAGTTTACGGTCGTAGTAATTATGGCACAAGAAACTATGACGCTTATCTTTTCTTTAATGGTGATAATTTCTATCAGCGAGTCGGTGAGATATATGATTCAGGTGATATTAAAAATGTTATTGATTCTGCTTATATTACTGGCATTGCTGGTAGTGGTGGTGGGTCAGGTGGTGTAGACTCAGCTGCGATTATCAATCTTATTGATTCTGCTTATGTTCAAGCTAGACAAACATCTGGTGGCGGAGGAGGTACAGACTCTGCAGCAGTACAAACTCTAATTGATGCTGCTCTTGATTCTGGTGCTGTACCATTTACTCAAAGATATTACCATTTCACATCAGATTCTGGGCATAAAACGTATAGCGGATTTGATGATGATAGTGATACTTTAACCTACACTGCTGGAGCACTCGCTGTTTATCTTAATGGTATTTTGCTTATCGATTCAGTAGACTATACAGCAACAAATGGATCATCTGTTATATTAACAGACTCTGCCTCTTTAGGTGATACTCTTACTATACAAACATTTACTGGTAATAGTAATGGACTTGATTCATCAAAAGTCATTGATCTTATCGATAGTGCATATATTAATGCAAGAGTTAGTGCAAGTGCAGGTTCAGGTACAGATTCTGCTGCAGTTATTAATCTTATCGATAGTGCATATATTAATGCAAGGGTTGATCCTTTTGATTCTTCGCATGTCCTAAATCTAGTAGACTCTGCATATATTCAATTACGCGATAGATTCCAAGATTCATCAGGCATTCTTTCAATAGTCGATTCAGATTATGTAAGACTAAGAGTTACTAAATCTGATCTCGATATGGAAGGGAATAAAGTTCTCTTTGCAAATGTTTATGATTCAGTCGGAGCTTTACCGAGTGCAACCACTTATCATGGAATGTTTGCTCATGTTCATGCTACTGGTGCGGGATATTTTGCACACGCAGGTAACTGGACAAGATTAGCAAATCAATCAGAATTAAGTTCATATGATTCAACAAATACTATTGGTATAATAGATTCTGCTTATGTTCAAGCTAGACAAACATCTGGCGGTGGAGGAACAGTCGATAGTGCAGACATTATTGCAATTGTTGATAGTGCTTATGTTCAGGCAAGACAAACATCTGGTGGAGGTGGAGGAGGAATAGACTCAGCCGCTGTTATCACTTTAATTGATTCTGACTATATCGGTTCAAAGGTGGACTTTACTCGTGGCGAATTTACTACACAAAGATCGCAATACACAGCGACAGCATCACAAACAGTATTTAATCATAGTTCAATTGATGCTACTCATCTTGACGTCTATCTTAATGGTGTCTTGCAAGTGGTCAATGATGATTACACTGCCAATACATCCGCCGTCACATTCACAGCAGGAGTCGACAGCGGATACAGCGTCTCGATTGTTGAAAGGCGTGGACGTGTCGCTACCCAACGAGCACTAGTAGAAGCAAAATATTACTTTACAACACCTACACCTATTACAGCAATTACAGGTACAGATGATAATGGTATAACACTTGATTATTCTGATGGATTCTTAGATGTTTATCTCAATGGTATTCTACTTAAGGATTCAGATGATTATTCTACCAATGCTGGTACTACTGTCACTCTAATATCTGCTACAGATTCAAATGATCTTGTTACTCTGATCAATCGTAAGGGTGTTGTTGTAACACCAAATGTAAAAAATTATGAATTTACAGCAACAGCTGGTCAGACAGCATTTAGTGGTGCTGATATTAATGGTAATACACTATCATATGCACCTGACGCTATTCAGGTCCATATGAATGGTATCTTACTTCGAGCCGTTGATTATACAGCAACGAATGGTTCATCCATTAATCTTGTAACCGCAGCTAGTCTTAATGATGAATTGGTTGTATCTGCATTCAGTAATCCTGGTCATAATATGGACCTATATAAGTTTACTGCAGATTCTGGACAAACAATTTTCCATGGCAATGATATCGCGGGTGCCGCACTTGCATATAATCCTGGAAACATTCAAGTCTTTATGAATGGTCTGTTACTAAATGATTCAGATGACTATATAGCATCAAATGGTATATCGGTTACTCTGACATCTGGTGCTGATGCGAGTGATGAAATTAAGGTTGCATCGTTTGTATCAAATTCAAATGTAATTCGAACAAATGCATGGTCTGCACCGAGTGGCACACCAGTTACTGCAGCTGCAGGTGATAAACTCTTTATTGATACAACATCTGCTAAGACTATTACACTTCCATCATCCGCAAATATGGGTGATGAGATTCGTATTATTGATGTAACAGGAAACGCAGCAACAAATAATATTACTGTATCACGAAATGGTCATAACATCCAAGGTGCGGCAAGTGATTTAACAATTAACGTAGACAGAGCAGGTATTGGGTTGGTTTATTACAATTCTGCTCAAGGTTGGATACTAATAGAGAACTAATATGACAACATTATCATCGATAAGAAATTCAGCAATTGAAGACGCAGGTTCAGGTGGATTAACTGTTTATGCCACTAAAGAAAATTTGCCGACAACTAATTTAACTGAAGGTGATCAAGCATATGTTTCTAATAATAGAAGACTTTATGTTTCGAATGGATCTGGATGGTATAATGTAGCACTTGTTAATGCTACTCCTTCGTTGACCGTTAGCCCTTCTGGTGCAATTGAATTATCTAAAGAAGGCGCAGTAACTACAATTACATTGACTGCTACCGATTCTGATAACGCTGTCGATGGAATAACATTTAGTGTTGATTCCGATGGAAGTTTCGCTGGTCTCGGAACGATTAGCCAAGATAGTTCAGTGTTTACAATTACGCCATTCAGCGAAGATAGTGCAACCACTAATTCTGCTATTCTTACATTTAAAGCGTCTGACGGCATTAATTTTGGAACAGCAAATAGTTCAATAAGTCTACTATTTGAAATTCCTAATTCTCAATATACTACCTTTTTACTTCAAACAGACGCGTCTCAATCAGATGCACAGGTCGATGCTTCTACTAATGCACATGCACTTACGCAGTATAACAATGTAACTTCTGATGCATTTACTCCATATCATCCTGGAGGATACGCAACGTATTTTGGCTCAGCTACAGATGGTATCACAACAGACCTTTCTCCAGCAACTGGAGATTGGACGATCGAAGGATGGGTTTGTCACACAGCAAATACTGGTACTGGTAGTCAGAATAGAATATTTGGTGCTGGCACGAATGACCCACTTTTGAATAATACAAGTTTAAATGGCCATAATTTTACAATTGGAAATAACCAGAAATTTAGTGTAAGTCAAAACTTTGCTATCGGTCAATGGTATCATTTTGCCATTGTAAGAACTATATCTGATAATACAGTAAAATTCTATGTTGATGGAATAGAAAAAGCTTCATATACAAATGCAAGCGGTCTCGATATACCAAGTAAAACGGCGTTTTCTGTAGGACGTGATAACGGATTTACTAGTTATGGAATGACAGGACTTATTAAAGATTTTAGATATGTAATTGGCACTGCAGTATATACATCAGCCTTTACTCCACCAACTCAGCCTTTAACTGCGATTAGTGGAACAGATCTGCTATTATGTAGTTTGCCCTATATAGCTGACGCGTCAGGTAATGATAATGCAATTACACAAACAAGTTCAGTATTTACACAAGTTAGCACTCCATATACATTAGGATCGTCATACGATAGAAATACACATCTTGGTTCTACAAAATTTGATGGAACTGATGATTATATCGAAGGACCTGCAGTTGATTTAATGGGTAATGGTGCATTTACAGTTGAGTGTTGGGCGAAAGTGAATTCCAGTGGTAGCACTTATACAGATGCATTCTTAGGGCAATATCAAACAAATAATAAATTTATTCTAGGCGTAAAATCAAATGTTACTCGAGTTTGGATGGGTGGATCTGAGGTTAGAGTAGGCACTACTAACATTGTTGGAGGAGATTGGAATCATATTGCATTAGTTAGAAATGGAAGTAATTCATGTCAACTTTATGTAAATGGAAAGGCTGATGGTGCAGCATTTACTAATACAACTGATTTTTCTGCTTCTTTAGAAAATTTTGAAATCGGAAGTTGGGATGGTGGAGCAGGCAGTGATTTAGATGGTCGCATAAGCAACTTAAGAGTAGTAAAAGGAACTGCAGTATATAATGGAGATTTTACTCCGCCGACAAGTGCACTTACCGCTATTACTGGAACAACGTTGCTTACTTGTACCAATAATAATACTATATGGGATGCTAGTGGTAATTATCAAACAATAACTGTTGCTGGAACAGCTGCTGCATCAAATACTCAAAGGAAATTTACTACTAGTTCTGCGCTATTTTTAGATGGAAATAGTGACTATCTACAATTTGTTTCTCCTTCAAATACACCCGATGCATTTAATTTTGGTACATCAGATTTTACAATGGAAACATGGGTATATCCAACAGTAACTGGAAATAACTATCCATCATTTTTCAGTAGTGTGACTGGTTGGAGTACAGGTGCTAGTGGCAGTAGATTTGATAATACTGGTAAGGCTGGGAAATATACTTTCCATTTGAACGGCGCATCTCCTGGCGATCCATTCTTAGAAAGCGCTAATACCTTTTCACACGATACTTGGACACATTACGCCTTGACACGCGAAGGAAACACTTTTAGAATGTTCGTCAATGGTAATCTAGAAGCTAGTGGAACTTTTACTGGTTCCTATAATGCAGCACACGGCGGGCTTAGACTCGGCTGGGCAGGCTGGGATGGAGGCAACGGATATTTTGCTGGATATTTACAAAACGTGCGAATTACAAAAAGATTGGCAAGATACACAAGTAACTTTACCCCACCAACCGAAGACTTTAGCGGATAAATAGTAGCATGGCACGTAAGACATTTACATCCAGAAATAGAGCGTTCGCTGCGCTAGTTCGCGGCCGAGATAATATTATCGTTACTAACACAGTTGACTCTGCTGGAGCTGTAGAGAATATTGTTGATTCGGCGTATATTGCTGCTCGCTCGGTTGCAGGTACAGATTCTGCTAGTGTAATTAGTCTTATTACCAATAATAGTACAACTGTAACATCTGTTGATTCATTTGGCGCTTTAGCACTTATTGATAGTGTTGCTGAAGCAGACTTTGCCTATAATAATATTACTCATGATGTGTATTTTGCAACATCATTAAATCCAATATTTACAGTATCACATTCTTTGACTTT
>VMHT01150759.1_pt1 | contig 45052 bp, 58 predicted proteins | sample 4693611 | NCBI WGS metagenome assembly VMHT01 (sample SAMN12280063, study PRJNA550983) | marine metagenome | isolation source: seawater sampled from same location over 5 years 0.02-0.2 micron viral filtrate | place: USA: collected off the coast of southern California halfway between the port... ... | reverse complement strand
TTTAGATTTATACATGAGTATAAAGGTAAAATGTTAATTAAAAAGCAGTTTGAACATTACTTAGCTCCTGAAATAGTTAAGAAATTACAAAAGAATCCTAATATGTTAAAACTTGGAGGAGACACTCAAGACTTAACTATATTATTTTCAGATATTAGAGGTTTTACTACAATCAGTGAACAGTTTAAAGATAACCCTCAAGGTTTAACCTATCTTATTAATCGATATCTTACCCCAATGACTCGTATAGTAATGGAATCAGGGGGTACAATCGACAAATATATCGGCGATGCATTAATGGCGTTTTGGAATGCACCTTTACCAGAAGATCAATTATCTCACCGTATCAAAGCAATAGAAGCTGCAATAAAAATGCAATTAGAACTTTCTAATCTTAATATACAGTTAATTGAAGAAGGTAAGAAACCATTAGCAATAGGTATTGGTATCAATACCGGTAGAGTTGTTGTAGGTAATATGGGTTCAGATCAAAGATTTGATTATACATGTTTAGGTGATGGTGTTAATTTAGCTGCAAGACTTGAAGGACAAACCAAATCATATGGTGTAGGTATTTTATTAGGTGAAGAAACTATTAAACTTATTCGTAACAAATTTAAATTTATAGAATTAGATAAAATTGCTGTTAAGGGTAAGAAAGAAGGTATAACAGTTTATACAGTATTAACTGACCGATTTAATTACATACTACATGACACATTCTTAAAGCATTATAAAAATAGAGACTGGGTAAAAGCAGAAAATACTCTTAAAAATTCAATAAAAGAAAATACAGAGTTAGAATTTTACTATAATATGATGCTAGATCGAATAGCGGATTTGAAAGAAAACGATCCTGGTGAAGCTTGGGACAAGGTTTACAGAGCCACAAGCAAATAATTATCTCTTACCGCCAGGTGTGAAGTAGAATCCAACTATCGCGCCCAGAGTGGCGATTGATACAAGAGAAATGTGTCCTGTTGTAATCGCCGTGGTGATGTCGGCACCAGAAGGGAATTTGATGAGTCCCCAGAGGATTGAGATTGCTTCTTTATTTTCTGGGGGTGTGAAAGTGATGAGTTCGACTCCAGGGAAGAGGGTGCAGAGAATTGAAATGACGGCGAAGTTGCACATCCCGATAAGAGCAATGAGCCTCCTAGTACCACGAGTAAAGGCAGAGTTATCTGCGTTGACTTCACCGAAGACTGCTTTTTGAAATTCGAGATCCGCTTTTTTAAGCTCCAAATCTCTAATAAGCTCTCTCCTAGCTGCCATTTCTTTAGCTTCAGATATACCTGAAAAAACACCGCCGACGATTTTGAGCATAGAGCCCATACCTGTTGCACCAAGCGTTGTGAGTAGCATTGTAATAAGTCCAAACATGTCATTTTATTTTTTTACGTCTAAATAAATATTTATAACCAGATGCCTATCTTACAAGAAATTTTTAAACGACGGCCTAACGATGATTCTGATATATCAGCTAAAACTATAGCTATCTATCAAAATAAAATTTTATTACTACAAAATCCAGACAAAACATATGAATTACCGGGCGGTCATGTTAAGAAAGACGAGCCGTTAATGGTCGGCGCAGCTAGAGAATTTATTGAAGAAACAGGTATACCGGTTAATTTAAAAAAAATTCTATTTAGAAAACCTAATAGAATTATATATCACGGTACATTAAATTCTAGAAATGTAAAAATTAGTGGTGAACATATTAACTTTATATTTGTTAGTATAAATAATCTTTATAAACATAAGTTAAGTAAAAAGGCTTATAAAGATTTATTATTCCTTAAAAAATGAATTCATTTAATACATATTATACAGAAAACTATGCTGATGGTAAAGTTAAAGGTAAAAGCCGACCGGGTAGGGTAAAAAAATCAGGCGCTAGCTGCAAGGGTTCTGTTACTGAACTTCGTAAAAAAGCTAAAAAATATGGTGGAGAAAAAGGTAAGATGTATCATTGGTGTGCTAATATGAAAGGTGGTAAAAAATGAATTATAACGAGCTAGCGGATATTATTTTAGAAAGCGTCGAAGGTATTAAAGCTATAAAGCTTCCATATGCTTTAGACGCTTTAGAGCCTAATATAGATGCTGAAACAATGAATTTACATTTTAATAAACATTATAAAGGTTATGTTAAAAAATTAAATGCAGCATTACCAGCTACTAATAAGCAAGATTTGTTATCTATAGTTAAAAAGGCTAAATCTAAAAAAGATGCAATTCGTAATAATGCAGGAGGCGCCTATAATCATCAGTTATTCTGGAATATGATGTCACCAGATAGAAAAACAATTTCAGGTCCTGTTAAAGAGTTAATAGAAAAACAATATAAGAGTGTAGATAATTTTAAAGCTAAATTTGTTGAGGAAGCTTTAGCTCATTTCGGTTCAGGTTGGTTATGGTTAGTAAAGAAGGGCAATAAACTTGAAATGATACCTACTAATAATCAAGATAATCCTTTAATGGATTCAGACGTAACTATACTACTTGGTATAGATGTGTGGGAGCATGCTTATTATAAAAAATACGGGCCTAATAGAGAAAAATATATTAAGCAATTTTTGAAGATAGTGAATTGGGATTATTGTAATCGTCAATTAGATCAATAACCTCACTCTTCATATAATTCATTCTTATAGGATACCATGTTTCGGTAGGCTTATTTTTATAAAACACAACTAGACCATTACACTTTTTACCGCTCATCTTTTCATAAAGAAGGGCATATATCGATAGCTGTAATGCGTATGTATTAAATTCACAAACACTTAAATGATCAAGAGGAGCTTTAAAAAACTCATTATACTCACTAAAAAATCTAAAAGCTTTATTTGTTTTGAAATCTCCTATATAAAAATGAGTCTTATTTTCGTATAAAAGGTCTGCAGTACCAGCTATATTATAATCTATATTGTTAAGTTGCTCTTCACATTTAAGTTTAGGAAACTTTTTAAATATATGCTCCCATTTTTTGTAAGAATCATAAAGAGATCGATACTGCTCATCAACCTTTCCTTCAGTAAGAAAGTCTTCCATAACTTTGTGTATATCTGTACCGTAATCACAAGCACGGTTTTTTTCTTTATCCCATAAATCGAGTACAAATTCTACCGTAAGACCTTCTCTATTAGCTACTCGAGTAGCAGCTTCTTGCTTATCAAAAACTGGTTTATATTTACCAATTAACCGAGTTACACTCATCAACTCTTTACCAGTTTCTGAATCTACGTACGTATGTTTTTTCTCATCAAATATAACCATTACATATATTATAGTATAAGATCTTGAATTTTCAAGTTTTTAGTATAAAATAATATATATGAGAATTGCAATAAGCGGATCAGGCAACCAAGGTAAATCGACTCTAATAAAAGACTTTTTAGCAGAGTGGTCTCAGTTTAAGACTGAGAGTCAAACATATAGAAACAAAATTACATCTGAAGATCTTCCCCACAGTATGGAGACTACTAAAGATACACAATGGAAAATCCTTAATCATATGATCGACGAGATGCAGACATTTAAGACAGATGATAATATTATTATGGATAGATGCCCGGTCGATAATTTAGTTTATTCGCTATGGGCTTTCGAAAAAGGTATAGGAGATATTGATAAAGAGTTTATCGATAAATGTATACCGCTTGTTTGTGAGAGTATGAGACATTTAGATATTATATTTTTCTTACCTATCACAAAAGCGGCTCCAGTCAAAATCGTTGATGATAAAATGAGAGAGACAGATCCAACATATATTAAAGAAATTGATAATATATTTAAAATGATTGGTGCACAGCACCATGAAAATAATGGTAGAAACCCTTTCTTTCCAAAAGATGATGCGCCTGGGTGGATCGAAGTTTTTGGATCACCTGCAGTTCGGATACAAATGATTAAGCAATACTTAGATATTGACGGTGATCTTATAGGCGGTACCGAAGAAAGTATGAATGAACTTGTAAATCCGCATGACGGTCAATTCTTTAACGAAAAAGCGCAGTCTTTAAAAGATATTATAGATGATCAGAGAAAAGCAGTAGATTTTGAAAAAGAACTAAAGCATCAAAAGGATCAAATTAAACAAATGCTCGGCGATAAAGATATCGATGAACTAACGGATATCTATAATAAAAGTAAAAAATAATTTAATTCGTCGCAGATAGTAATATATGATATGTATCGTTACCAATTGTTATAGGTAAACCTTTAATTGCCGCAGCATTAAAGGAAGCGGCACTATTGGTGGCCGGTGCATCATAAAAAATATCTGTTATCGCCTTACTACTACTAATAGTATTTGAGAATGTTGTATTTTCTAACCCAACTACAAAGTCTTTAAAATCTAGCTTATTAGTAGCATTATCAGTTTGTATGATAAGAGAATTGCCTGCTTCTATACTACTAATGGTTGGGAGTTGCTTAATACTTATTTCTGTGCTAGCCATATTAATTATTTAATATAAAATATATATAATGTCAAAGATAGGTATAGGTATAGTTACATGTAATAGACGGGAATTTTTAATTGACTGTATTAAGAGTTTGGACTTATCTAAGATAGATGAAGCCGTCATTGTTAATGACGGTGATACAGATATAAGACACCCGCAGTTTTATATTATTAATAATAAAAAAAATATAGGTGTAGGTAAATCAAAGAATAAAATACTTAAACATCTCTACAACAAAAAATGTGACTATATGTTTATTATAGAAGATGATACTATTATTAAAGATAATAATGTTTTTAATGAATATATCAAAGCTTCTATCAGAACAGGTATACAGCATTTTAATTATGGTCCCGGGACACCGTTTAATAGAAAACAGAATCAAAATTTTGATATACATAATAGGCATGAGCTTGATCAAGAGGCAACTCCTAACCCGAGAAAAATTATAGATTATGGAGATGTAAAAATATCATTATATGAGCATGTAGCTGGGATGTTTTCTTTCTTTACAAGGAAAGTTATAGATGACGTCGGTTATATAGATGAAGATTTTTATAATGCTTGGGAGCATGTTGAGCATACATATAGAATAATTAAAAAAGAGTATCATCCACCTTTTTGGTATTTTGCTGATATTCATAATAGTCACAAATTTTTAACCGAGCATAGAGATGCTATAGAAAAATCTGCTATTAGTAAAAATAGTGAAACGTTTCTCGAGAACGTTCGACGAGGTAGTGAATTATATATTAAGAAGCATGGGCACGCTCCAAACAATCCACCATATTCATCAAAATATGAAGTTATTAAATCATTAAAAAATATTAAAAAGCTATGCAAGACTTAACATTAATTTCATGTTCATATAATACCCCGAATGTAACTATGACGATGATTAAGTCATTCCTAGCGCATCATAAACCAATAGATACTTTTATTATAGATAATTCAACCGACGACGAAACATCTAAACTTTTAGAGGAAAATAATGTACCTTTTGAAAGAAATCCAAAAGGGTTACACATTGAAAGCGTGGATAAATTATTCGATAAAGTTAAAACAAGATATGCTTTACTAGTCGATACAGATATTGTATTTTGTAGGCCTATCGAAAATATTTTTGAAAAATTTAAAGACAACAAACTAACATTATTAGGCAATGTAGGGGGAGATAGAGGCGGTAAATCCATACACTTTAGAGTCCACCCATGGTTTTGTTTTATAGATTTAAAAAATATTAAAGAAAAAAATATTAAGTTTTATAACCCTATAAAGCACGAGCTAATGTCTAAAACTAAAATAGTTGACGTTGGCTGTACCTTTTATGATGATATTAAAAAAGAAAAATTGCTAATAGGTGATATTAATATTGAAGAAAAATATTTTAAACATTATGAAGGCATGTCGTGGCGGGTAAATCGTTTTGGTAGAGATGAAGGTGATATAGATTTTGATAGGAATGCAACACATAATAATACTGGCTTATATAGACATGGACTATATATTGAAAGCCTTTATAATAAAGAGATATTGAAATATAAAAATATAAAAATATCTTTATGAAAATAGCACTAATAGTAAACACATTTAACACTAGTTTAAATAGATTCAAAATAGCAAATGAATCTTATGGTTCACTAGATCAATATAAAGGTATTGATGTGTTCGATATACAGAAACCCGGGGTAAAGGGTAAGTTTAAGACACTTGATAAGTTAGAGCGTACAAGTAAAGATGTTATTGAAGGTTCTACAAAAGAATTACCGTTTGTAAATGATCTGTTTAACATAGCTGCAGATTTAGATGGGTATGAATATTTTATTGTAACTAATGCCGATGTTGTAATTTCGACAAATTTAATTAAACATATTGTAGAAAAAAAGATTACAGCATTACCATGTTCGCGACTAGATGTTACACCTACAGCAAAAAAACGCCATACGCGTAAGTTACCAAACTATCTCAGTACTATGCGCCCGGTTAGATGGGAAGTATGTGGATTTGATACATTCTGTTTTAAGACAGATTGGTATAAAGCTCATAGTAATCTCTTTGAAGATTTCTTGTTAGGAAGACCTGTATATGATGAACATTATGCAACTATTATGAAAATATTCGGTAATAATGATAGTATAGGTAATAAAAATCCCGCATTGTGTATACACGAGCATCATGGCATAGAAGCTGTAACTACAAAAGACGTAGAACAAGAGTTTAATTTTAAACAATACGATAATTCTAATCTTGCGCAAAATTATAAACATATATGGCAAAAATATGTACATGAAATACCTTTACAAAGACAACCGCACGGGTCTTTCTTACATGAAATAGAAGGTGAAGAAAATAAAGAACTAAATTTTTGGGCAGAGCAAATAGAACAACATGATAATTTAATAAATGAAGACAAAAGAAAATATAATATCATTTAGCTTATGGGGCAATAAAGAAATGTATGTAGAAGGTGCGATCGAAAATCTAAAGCTTGCTCCAGAGATATACCCTGATTGGAAGGTGAGAATATATGTCGATGATTCGGTTAATAAAGAAACGCTAAAAAAATTACATGAATACGGTGCAGATATTCGATTAGTTAAGAATCCTCGAGGAAGCTTTGATGGCATGTATTGGCGATTTTTAGTTAATGATGATCCCACTGTTGAAAGGTTTATAATTAGAGATCTTGATTCGAGACTAAATTTTAGAGAACAAGCTGCAGTAGATGAATGGTTAAGTTCAAATAAATCGTTTCATATTATGAGGGACCATGTTAATCATAGATATTATATTCAGGGAGGAATGTGGGGAGGTATAGCTAATAAAATAAAGATATGGGAGTTAACGGAAAAATGGAATGATTATGATAATTACCTCTGTGATCAAAATTTCCTACATCATGTCTTCTATCCTCTTATAAAAGATGATAGCCTAGTACATGATCCATACTATGAAAAGAAACCCTTCCCAGCTCATAAGCCAATATATAACGGTGGCACATTTGTAGGTCAAATTTTTAAAGAAGGGGAGCCACAGCCAGTTTAAATGAAAATATTATTAATACAAGAAAACGGTCATCATACCGGTAACAGATTATATCGGGAATGCTTTTCATGGCAAAGAGCCCTTCAAATGTATCCGGATATTGCTACCACTGTATGGGGTCTAGGCCATGCTAATTATAACGATCTCCCAGCCTTTGATTTATTCGATGTAATAATATGTCTCGAGCAGTATGATAGGGTGAATTGGGTACCTCACGCTGAGATAGCTAAATCAAAAGCAAAAAAATTATTATGGGCTGTTGACTCCCATAGTAAAGGTATAGAATCATTTCGGCAAATTAAAACACTGGGTAAGTATGACCATATTTTATGTTCCATACTACACCATGTTGGTTCACACGATATGTATTTTCCTAATGCTTATGACGATTTATTAATACGGCCTGGTCGCGTAGATAAGCGGGCATTCTTAGGATTTTGCGGCACTGGTGGCGGGCCACAACGAGAAGAATTAATCAACAATCTTTCTAATAAGTTTCCGGAAGATTTTATTTTTGACGATTTTGTTATAGGCGATGATATGGTAGATGCTATCAATTCATACGAAATGCATTTTAACTTTAACGTGATGGATGACATTAATTACAGGAGCTTTGAAACTATAGGGTGTAAGATTCCCCTTATTACAAATTTTAATTATCAATATAAGGAATTAGGATTTAAAGACGATGTTAATTGTATTTTTTATACTAGTAAAGATCAATTACTCGAAAAGGTTGAGTATTATATAAACAACAAACCACTACTAGATAAAATCGCCAATAACGGCTACACGCTGAGTAAAAATCATACTTATAGAAACCGTATAAAGCACTTACTCAAAAAAGTGTTATAATAAGAGTTGAATAATAGGTGAACTATTATATAATAGGTGTATGATAGTTAAAGATATTAAGGTTTATGACGGCCCGTTAATTCATAAGAGATTTGCTTATGATTATTTTAGAAACAAGACATTACCTATAGGTAATATTATCGCATTTAGATGCCCGATGGACGTAAATGTCAGTGGTATGATCGATCAAGAAGACGTTCTCCAAGGCGACTATATTGCTAGTGATGATGCAATTAACTTTTGTTGGGAAATCCCTAACTTAGATAAGCTTGGAGCTGTTGCGTTTCAACGCCTATTGAATACTCAAATCGCTAATGTACTACATTCAAAATATATTAAAAAGCCTATTGAAGTTGATGGAGATGACTTAATGGTTCATGATGAATTTGAAGGTAGCGACGGTTCACTTCAGATTAGAGGTAAATGTAGCGTTAGTATTACATATTCGAAAGATAACGTGGCTATCGGACATACCGGTATTAACGTTAATGCTGGTAAAACAGCCCCTAATTTTGCTTATAGTACTAAGCTTAGTGATAAGGATGCTGAGCAGTTTATGAAAGATATTATTGATTTATTTTATGCAATGGTAGATGATATGTTTATTGCGACTACTAAAATTAATCTATAAAAGATCTAAAAACTTTGGATGAATATATTTCAATATATAAACAGCCTTCTCTTTAGTAAAAAGAAAATAGATATTAATAGTGATGATGAATCGCAATTTAATCTTTTTATGCTTAATAGATGGTCTAGTATGTATTCCAAAGAGCTCAATGAGTATATAAACGAGACCTCGAATAAGTATTGGAATTTATCCGATGAAAAAACAGAGCAATATAATTACCTCTATTCGCTAATACCAAAATTAAAATATAAACGTATAACCTATCTTAAGAAAACTAAAAAGGAGAAGAAGATTAAAGAAGAAAAACCTATAATACCAGAGTTTTATAGTGAGAGGGAATATAAACAACTTGTTGAATTAGAAAAATATGCTTGTAAATAGTTTATATGGCAGAAGCAAGCGTAGATAGTTTAAAGACAAAGAGAAGTTTAATTGACCTGGATGGCCATAGTGATGGCGATTTTGGGCTTGGGGATGAATATACTTTATCGTTCGTATTTGACGATATTTTACTAGTAGAGTTTATTGATGAAGACTCTGACGGTGCGGGAGATTTAATCCAAAGAGATGGTATCTTTGTACCTACTAATACATTGAGTAAGGCATGGCGCAAGGGTAGAGTTATTCTTGCCGGTCCGGAAGCTAAGTACGCTAAGGTGAATGATATCGTAATGTTTCCGAATGATAAAGGCGCACCAATATCTAATATGGAAATTGACGGTGTTGGTAAGATCGGGAAGGGTATGTTTTTAAATGAACAAAGATTGTTCGGTATTTGTAAACCTAAGAAAGTAAAGAAAGCTAAAAAGTAAATGCCTAAGATCGGTCTATCGGGCTTGAAACAAACTCTTCAAGCTAATGTATGTGAAATAAGATTTGCTAAGAGAAGAGAAGCATCTTTTAGAAATATGCTATGTACATTAGATCAAAGTATATTAAATTCCGTTAACGGTAGAACGACTTTAAATTATAAGCCACCTTCTGGGCCCCCGAAATATAACCCAGAATCTAAAAACCTATTGTTAGCTTGGGATATTTTTATGCAAGACTGGAGAATGATTAGCATGGATAATTGTGATCTTATAAAAACTATCCCAAGGGACCAATTTTGGGAATATTTTAACAATACTATCTACGGTATGACCGTCGATGAGAAAAATCAATTTATGGGAAGATGAACCGAGTAGAAAAAATAGAAAACGAAATTAATAATTTTCTGCTTAGGGATATAATATTTTTTATAGAGCATGGCAAAACTGTTAAAAGGGGTAAGCTAATACTGTTTAGATTTAAAGAATTTCATTTTAATTTTACATTAAAAAATGAAAAAGACGAACATAAAATTTACGAAATACCCTACCCATACAACTACGAGCCTGGTCAAAATCATTTAAAGTTTTCATATGATTTAGACGATTTTACTTTAAAGGATAGTAGTTTATATTTTACAGCTAAAGCTATGAATATATCTACAGCAAGTAAATTACATGGAGCAAAGCTTGTTTTATCTGCTGTATAATATATAATAGAGGTATATGTCGAATACCTTTCTTTCAAACTTCCCAACTGGCTATGAACCCAGTAAGCAGCAAACAAAGCTATTAAAGCAGATAGAAGCAGCGTTTCAAGATAATAAATTTGTAATATGTTGCGCACCGACGGGTAGTGGCAAAAGCTTTATATCAAAAACCCTCTCGAATGTATCGGACGACTGTACTAGTAGCTTTAGAAGCATGGTTGAAAATTATGATGCTTTTAAAATGGATCAATCTGGAGGTTTCGTATATGAGCAAGAGTGCAGTAATGAACCACCGGCAGGAGCTTTTGCGCTTACAATAACAAAAACGCTTCAAGATCAATATAAAGATTTATTCGACGATACTAAACTAGTAAAGGGGAAGAGTAACTATCAAAGTACTATAGATTCAAGCATAGATGTAGAGCTTGAATCTATAATTATACCTAGAAAGGTTTTAGAGGATCATAGGCATAATAATCTATGCCCATATCATAATGATAGAAATGAAGCACTAGTTAGTAAATTTTCAGCTCTTAATTATAAAATGTTCTTATCGCTACCAGGCCATATAAAACATAAAAACTATATTATTTGTGACGAAGCATCCGAACTTGAAGATGAGATAATTCGTCAATTTTCAATCCTTATTGATATAAAGAAGCTTAGAAAGTTTAACGTTAAGATATTTCCTTTAAACTCTACGAAGCCCGAAACAGTAAGAAAGTGGGTTGATGAAATACTCGCGACAATCTCCGAACATATCAGTAATATACATGATAAATCACGTGCGGGATTAACGCAGAGCGAAACTACTAAGTTGAGATATTTAAAAAATACTCATCGAACATTATCTCTAATCTCCGAAACTTGGACTAAATGCGAATATATTGTACAGGTTGAAGATAAATTTAATATTAAAGTTACACCACTTAAGGTAGATATGTTAACGAAATATATATTTAAATATGCTGATAAAGTTCTACTTATGTCAGCTACTATTATTGATCATAAAAATTTAGCTAAGACTCTAGGTATTAAAGATTATAAGTATGTAGAATCTGGTAGTACATTTGACCCTGCTAAAGCTCCGATATATATATCAAAAACTAATAAACTAAATCACGCTAATTTACAAAAAGCGTTACCATTAGTTGCAGATCAAATAGATGCTATATGCAAGAAGCATAAAGATGAAAAGGGTATAATACATACCCATACTAACTTCATAACTGGTTATATTAAGAATAATATTACGAGTAATCGCTTTTTATTTAGAGATGAATTATCGACGAACGAGGATATACTTGAAGCTCATGAACAAACTAAAGAACCTACTATACTTGTTAGCCCATCTTTAGGACTTGGTATAGACCTTAAAGGGGATTTAGCTAGATTTCAAATAATTGTTAAAGCAGCTTATTTACCGCTAGGTGATAATAGAATTAAAAAAATGTTTGAGCAGGATAAACAATGGTATCAGAATAAAATGCTATCTAATTTTATTCAACAATGCGGCCGAGGTATTAGAAGCAAAGACGATCACTGTGTTACATATGTATTAGATGCTACTATATTTAACGCTGTTATACGCAGTAAGAGTATGCTGCCTAAGTACTTTCTCGATAGATTTGTATAAATATTATAATGCAAAGCTTCGAAGAATATTACAATCAACGAATGATAGAAGAAGGTAAGATAGGTAAGCTAGCTGCAATAGGAGCTCTAGCTGCCAGCTCAGCATTTGGTAATTTTGTAGATGATTGGTCTGATCACTATCAAACTTTTGGCAGTAGTAGTAAACCAGCTCTACAAGCAAAAGCCAAGGAGAATGAAGCTCGAGCTAAAGCAGTTTTAGATGCAGGATTTGCAACTCCAGCAGATGCAAGACAAGCAATTTCAATAGCAGCATCTATTTTTGCCGGTGATGATGGTCACGGTGAATCTGAATTAAAAGATTATTTAGAGAAGACAGGTGCAGTAGAATCAGAGTATAAAACAAAAGTTCAGTATGGCGGAGGGCCGGCTAGGAGTTATTGGCAGGTCGAACCCGAAACTGCAATGGACTTAGTTAAAAATTCATCAGCATATTTTGGTAAAAAATTCCATCAAAGGTTCGGCGAAGGTTCATTAAAATATCTTCAAGGTCTTAACAAAATGGAAATGGCTGATATATTACTAAAACGAGACGATCTAGCAGCTTCATTTGCCGCAGCTAAGTGGATTGCTTCTTCTTGGTAGGTAGTTTAAACTTTAAAACTTTAATCTTTCCACCAGATTGACCTTTAAACCCCGATACAGCTTTTGTATCATGCGGATCGTTTAATATAGGACTAGCTGATCCATACTTTCCGGAAGTTCTTTTAGTCCGTCTCTTAGTATCAGTTGGTGCTTTAAAATCTTCTAATATATTTTTAACTAAGCTGTTGAAATCCATATAAATATTTATTATAATTATGTTAATGCCGAGCACACAAAAAATCAAATGTATAATAACTGGTAAACAAACAGTATATTCTGGCGACTTCCTACAGAAAAAAATACAAGAATATGGATCCGAAGAAAAGCTCAACAAGCTTTATATATGCCGCGAGGTAAAAAGTTTTTTTAAAAAAGGGTACGGCGTTCAAGACATAAGAAAAATTTTAAATGTTGATGATAATCTACCACTCCCAGACGAGGCAACTTTAAAAGAAATTGAAGATACGTTTCGAAAAGAAAGTATTTTAAAAGAACATCCAACATTTAACGAAGCATTAACGTCATTTACTTATAATAAGTCAGATCCTGACGTTGAAAAGTTCATAAAAGACTATATAATTATATCATGAGTTTAACAGCAAGAATTAAAAATAACGCAGTCGAGATATTCGATGTACAAACTGGCGGCATACAACGGACACATACACTACCACCAGGTAGTTATTCGAGTGTAGTAGTGGTCGGGGATAATGTTTCCGTTACTATTAAGACACAGTATGGTAGTGATAAAATTAGAACTATCAATATGAAAACTGGGGCAATTGTAAGTGAGCTAAGCATGTAATGATAGATATATCTTTAGTTGAACAGTCAGTTAATACAGAGTCGTATACCATGTTTAATGATGAACGACCTTGTTTATTCTTAGGGTTTGCTGTTAAGAACGAGTACGATAATCAGCGCTTATGTATCTCAGAAACATACAAACCAAAAAAGCAGCTATTTGCTTTTAAGCGTGAAGCAGATGGCAAAGTATCTTATGATATGTTACCACTATATGGGTTATTTTTAGATCTAAATGAAGCGGGTAAAAATATTGCCCGTACATTAGTTGCGCAAGATAAACAACAAATGCACTTAAACTTATATGAGGATATTTTAAATGAATATAACTTTACCTGCACGGACTCTTATTCATATCTAAACAAAGGTATATACCCGTTTGATTTTGAGCATTTTACAGAATTAACTAATGATAAAATAGTTAAGGATAAGAAGATATTACAACATATGTTAGATATCGATGATAATAAATTTGACTTTCAAAAATTTGGTGCTTTTAAGCTTTTAATATTAGGATAAGACTGTAAATAAATTAGTATGAATATTAAGAAAAGAAGCGGGGAGTCTGTTCCATATGATGTAGACAAGATTCATAAGATAGTTAATTGGGCAGTAGATGATATTAAAGGAGTTACAGCTTCTGATATTGAAATAAATGCTAACCTTCAAAAGAAAGAAGGTATGACAACTGCGGAAATACATAACGTCCTAATTGATTCGGCGGTTAATCTTATTAGTTTAACACACCCGAATTACCAATATGTAGCGTCGAGACTTTTATCTTATCAATTACGTAAAGACGTATGGGGCGGTAAAAATCCACCTAAGCTATTAGATTTTATTAATAAGAATGTACATGAGTGTGATGTCTATGATGAAGATATCTTAATGCTATATAGCAATAGTGAGATTAATAAATTAGATGAATATATAGACCACGAAAGAGATAATCTATTTACATATGCTGGTATGCGTCAGTTATGTGATAAGTATCTAATTCAAGATAGATCCGAGACTAAGATTTATGAAACCCCGCAATTCGCATATATGATTATTGCAATGGTTTGTTTTGGTAAATATAAAGGGGCTCAGCGTATATCATACGTCAAGAAAGCTTATGACTACTTTTCTAGATTTAAGATAAATTTACCAACCCCCTTAATGGCTGGTGTTCGTAGCAAGATAAGACAATATGCATCATGCTGTTTAATCGACATAGATGATACCCTACCTTCTATTTTTTCCTCATCTACAGCTGCCGGGTACGCAACTGGTTCTCGTTACGGTATTGGTTTAAATATAGGTCGCATACGCCCGATTAACTCCCCTATAAGAAAGGGTGAAGTAATGCATACAGGCGTTATACCCTTCCTTAAATTAATGGAATCAACTGTTAAGTCATGCCATCAGAATGGTATTAGAGGAGGCTCCGCTACCGTTAACTTTCCCTTCTGGCATTACGAGGTAGAGGATATGCTTGTACTTAAAAATAACTCTGGTACTGATGATAATAGAGTCCGTAAGCTCGATTATTGTATTCAGTTTAGTGAATTATTTTATAAGAGATTTTTGAAGAACGAAGATATTACTTTGTTTTCACCTTACGAAGCTAAGGAGCTTTATGATGCTTTTGGTCATGAGAACTTTGATGAGTTATATGAGCAATACGAGCGTAAAACTAGTTTAAGATTTAAAAAGACTGTATCTGCAAGAAAGTTAATGTCATTATTCGTAAAAGAAAGAGTAGAGACTGGTAGAATATACTTTATGAATCTCGATCATTGTAATCAGAAGTCCGCTTGGGATGTGGATGTTAAGATGACAAACTTATGCGTTGAAGTACTACATCCAACTAAACCATTGCAACATACAGACGATAAAGATGCTGAAATAGGTATATGTATACTATCAGCTGTTAATGTTCTAGAGATTCAATCAGATGCAGAGATGGAAAAGGTATGTGATATTGTTGTTCGTATATTAGATCAATTGATAGATTATCAAGATTATTTCTTACCTGCTGCTGAGAACTTTACTAAGAATCGTAGATCATTAGGTATTGGAATTACTAACTTTGCTGCATATCTTGCTAAGCAAGGCGTTAAATATACAGATGAAGATGCGCCAAACGTAGCCGATGAGCTAATGGAGAAGGTTCAATATTATCTTTTAAGCTCATCATGCTCTATAGCAGAAGAAAAAGGTGCGTGTCCTAAATTTAGCGATACAAAATATAGTAAAGGTTGGTTACCGATCGATAATTATAAGAAGGAAATTGATGAATTTGTAACTAGGAAAAATTCTATGGACTGGGAAGGTCTACGTACGAGGATAAAAGAGTTTGGTTTAAGGCATAGTACTGTATCAGCTATAATGCCCTGTGAGAGCTCTTCGATAATTCAGTGCTCCACAAATGGTATAGAACCTATTAGATCCTATATTACCTATAAGAAATCTAAAGCTCGTACTTTACCAGTTATTGTGCCGAATTATTCTTCTTATAAGAACAAATATACGCTAGCGTATGAAATGGAAGATAATGAGGGGCTAATTAAAATTGTCGCCGCTTTACAAAAATGGGTTGATATGAGTATATCAGCAAACGTTTATTATAATTATGATCATTATGAAAAAGGCGCTTTACCGGATTCTAAGGTTATTAAAGAGTTGTTATTGTCATATAAACTAGGTTGGCGTACGGGGTATTACCTCAATACTGACGACGGGGATAAGCAAAGTATAGGTGACGGAGAAAATAGTGAAAATGTTGAAGAAGGTTGTGAATCCGGAGCTTGTGCTCTCTAAATATATTAACTATGGCTGATAAAGAAGAAAAATGGGCAGAAAATGTAGAAGGAGCTTTCTATGTTGACGAGCAATGTATAGATTGTGATCTATGTAGGGAAACTGCGCCTGCTAATTTTACCGCTGAACAGGATGGCGGTTATTCTTATGTATTTAAACAACCGGAGAATGATGATGAATTGGAATTATGTGTAGAAGCGATGGAGGGGTGCCCTGTCGAGGCAATAGGAAATGATGGATAATAAATTTATGGATACTGTACTTAACTTAAAAAATGTAGATACGACGAAACAGCCTATGTTTCTTGGAGAGGATTTAGCTCTTCAGAGATATGATAGGTTCAAATACCCTAAGTTTTTCGACCTATGGCGAAAGCAAGAAGAATTTCATTGGTTACCTGAAGAGGTATCCCTTGTTAAAGATCGTAATGATTATGAAAATCTAAACGATACTGAGAGATTTATCTTTAATAGTAATCTTAAATGGCAAACTATGACTGATAGTATGCTTTCTAGAAGTATTCATAATATTAAGAACTATGTAACAAATCCTGAGTTAGAAATATGTATGACTAGCTGGGCTAGATTTGAGACTATTCATAGTTATTCTTATACATATACATTGCAAAATATTGCGAAAGACACTACAGCCTTCTTCGACTCTATTTTAGAAGATAAAGAGATTACAAGAAGAGCTGCTGAAATTAGCGGAGCTTATAATACCTTACTCGGTGATGATAATGGTGATATTAAGCAAAGAATCTTTAATGCAGTTATTTCAACTCAGATTACCGAGGGGTTAGCGTTCTATGTATCATTTGCTTGTTCTTACTTCTTTGGTTATAAAGGTAAGATGGAAGGTAATGCTAAAATTATTGGTCTTATTGCAAGAGATGAAAACTTGCATGCTGCTATTACGCAAAATATTATCAAGTATTGGAGAGAAAATAAAGATGAAGGTTTCCAGCAAGTGGTAAAAGATAATGAACAAAAGATTTATGACATGTATGGTCTAGCAGTAGAGAATGAAAAGAAATGGGCTGAGTATCTTTTCTCAAATGGTTCTTTATTGGGTCTGAATGCAGAAATGTTAAATGGTTATATCGAATGGTTAGCTAATACAAGACTACGTTCTTTAGGGTATGATAAAATCTTTGATCAAACAACTAATCCAATTGGTGGTTGGTTAAATGGTTATACCGATAGCTCGAAGGTTCAAGTCGCGCCTCAAGAAACAGAAATTAGTTCTTATAAAATAGGTGCTAGAGATACAGAAATTAACGAAGAAGAGTTTGAAGGATTCGATCTTTAGTATAAATAATTATTATGGCAAATTACATTGAAGCAATTAAACAGAAGCTAGCGGGTCAGCGTGATATTGAAATATCTGATTTAGAAGTTTACATGACAAGCAGAGTCGCTATTGGTGAACATCCCAATATTGGTGAAGAAATAGAAAAAAAGATCGAGGCTATTGATAGTTTAGATTCTAAGATTGATACAATCGAAAAGTATTTTTCTGTACCGGTACCGACTGCGACTGAAGGCGAAGCAGAAGAGTCTTAAAAGATAGTTCCTTAAGATAAAAAAATAGTTGATTATAGTATACTGTACTATATAATATATGACTATGATAAATAAAAAATATATTATTATTGGCGCTGTTGTAGCTGTCATTGCATATCTTGCAATGTGTGGTAAGGCAGAAGCACAAGAAGTAGAAACTAAAAGCTGGAAGCTAGATACAGAAGTCGGATACTATGAAAAGCGTATCTCAGGTGGTTTGTATGGAGCTCAAGATGCTGGGTACTTTAAAGCAGCTACAAAGATTGGAAACTTTTCCGGTCTAGCATTTGTAGGTAGCGTTGAGTATGTTAACACAGAGGATTACCAACTACATAGTACACTTGGTACCTATCTACAGACACCTATCGGTGGTATCGATACCCGTTTAGTTGTTCACTCAGGAGAAGTAGCGGACACGACGTTTGAGCTTAATGGAGCTTACGATTTAAATTGGTTCGATTTCGTAGATACATCATTGACTGTTGCAGTTGAGAATGGTAATGAAGCTGGTAGCGATCTTGACAAGTATATTACTACACCTTCTTTAGTAGTATCTAAGACGCTTAATATTAGCGATGAAGTAGATGCTGTAGTGGGTGGTGAATATGGTCAAACTATTGGACTAGATGAGGAAATTGATTTTACTCATTTATTTGTTCGTCTTGAAACAGTAGTTAATGACAAGCTACCATTATTTGTCCAGTGGAATTGGGTTAAGAATAACCTAGACGTGGTTAACAATTTTTCATCTGAAGGTACTGACGGTGAGTTTGATCAATCAATCACAGCTGGTGTAGCGTTTTCTTTCTAAGCTTGGGCAAGAAATAAAACTAAGCGTGATAAATTTATCACGCTTTTTTTATGACTTTTATAAAACAAAAGAGTAAATAAATTTGTTATGGAAATAATAATATACACTGTAATTTGGCTTACGATTAGTGGATTGTTTGCAATGATTCTATTGTCAAATGACCCTTACGTTAAAGCCAAAAAACTTGCTGATATTGCCCTAGAGCGTATCGAAGTACTAAAGCATAAGTGGCTTGAATCAGAAAAAGTTGGCCATGACATTGGTATGAAAACTGCTCAAAAATCATGGAGAGAAAATCATGCTAAAGCTTGGCGAAAAAGCCGAAAGTAAGCTGCTTAATTAAATTAGAAAATAACCAAGCCAGTCTCTTAATTGAGGCTGGCTTTTTTGTAAAAAAAAGAGCTGATTAATCAGCTCTTGTAGTTTTAACTGTTGCTATTTTGCCTTTACTTTTTTACTAGGTAGTTCTATAAGGTGCTTTACCCCTCGATAGATACCTTCAACAGTATGTCTGACTACTTCTTTCGATCTTGCTTTAGGATCGAATTCGGAGCCTCTCCATATTATTTTGTTCATAATTTTCCTTTGGTACGTGTTTTTTAATTCACGCGTTCCTTCAGGGACACTATGTCTCTTACTTCCGTCTCCTTTAAAGAGATCCCTAAAAGAGATGAACGACTCATATATATTTAATCAAATTTTATTGAGTTTTTTTACTCTACACCTAAATATTTTTCTATGACTAAACTAACTACAATGAGAGGGTATACCAACCCAATAAATGAAATAGAGCAAGCCTTAAATGGCTTTTTTAACATAACCCCTGTCTTCCATAATTTGGAAGAAGTATATAGAACTGGCGATCAAGTACGCTTTGCCCAACGAGAAGAAGGGCTACACGTGCAAATCGATATACCTGGAGTAAAGAAAGACGATCTAGATCTGAAGGTTGATTCAGAACGAAGAGATGTCTATATTGAAGGTAGGAGAAATATCTTAAATAGCGATAGTGAAGAAACTCAAACATACAATAGAAGTTTTTCTATTGGTAAGGAGTATGATCTAAATAAGATTAAGTTCGAATATGCTAATGGTATGCTTCAAGTACAAGTTCCTCGTAGAAAGAAAGAGGAATATATTAAAAAATATACTGTATAACCTAAATAGTTAAAGGTCGGAGCATTCAACAATAAAAATACAGGGGTCGGTTGGTGGGAATTTTTTGGATAAACGCATGTACGTATATAAATATCTAATATGGCGACGTGTTCAATAAACAACAATGAATTAGAAATTATTCTAACAAACGATACTCAAAATACTATTTCAGTAGATTCTGCTATAGAGACATATTCAGATGTATTAGAGTGTAAAATTCAATCAAAGGATATTATACTCGAAAAAGTAGATAATTCTGTTGTTGTATTAGAGCTTACTATAGACGGTAGTAAATATGTTACTGAAGCTACGTTAGTTGACGATGAGAATTCTTTTATAAAAATTAATGAAGAAACCTTACACCTAGTAAGAGATAATAAATCAGGTAATAATGTTTTGGAGGAATCTGTCGAAGAGATAGAAGAGGTAAAAGTTGATGAGCTTACTAAATTTCTAGGAGAGAAGATAGAAGACTTTACGAATCAAAAGCTCGCTGAAAAGGTAGAAGAAATAAAAACATTTGGTTCGAATACTTTATATGAAAATCTAGAGACATTTGAGGAGAAGAAAAAAGATTTACTAGAATTAGTTGAAGAGCAGTTTACCAATGTTGTCGACGGTGTTAAAAGCGATGTTAACAAAAAATTAGATAGGTTTTTTAAGAGAACAGATCTTAATAATAAGACAGCTATTGCTATCGAGACAGATAGACTTAAAGAGACCATAACCGAAAAGTATAATTCCTTTGTTAAGGAATTGAATAATGGAAAGAAGAATTTAGAAGAAATTAATGGCGAAAAATTAAATCAATTAGTTGAAGATAAGAAGGAAGAAATTACCGACGTCATTAAATTATTTGTTGAAAAGATATATAGCGAATATAAACAAGAGTTTAACCCCCAGCTCAAAAATATAATAACTGAAAATAAAGAATTAAACGAAAAGGTTAAACAGTTAGAAGATATAAAAAAAGATCTTGTAGGTAATAAAGTTTATAGCGAAGATATTACAAGAGCAGAAAATAATTTTAAAAAATTATTAAAGGAGACTAATAAAAAATTTAATAAGGTAAATGAAAAACTAAATCTAATATCTAAAAAGGATAATACAAGATATAACTCTCTTTTAGCGGCAATTAACGATACAGATACAAAAGAGTATGAAACTGTTTTAAATAACAAAATAGAGCAAGCAGAGTTAGGTCAAATAAAGGAAGAGCTTGAACAATCGCTTACTAATAGTATGCAAAATGAAGTTACTTCGCTTAAAAGATATATTGAGATGAGTGCCGGTGGCGGTTCTGATGCTCAGCAATATTCTAATGGCGGTACAATGAACGGTGATTTACATGTGACAGGTACAGTTACAGCTGGTACTCTTCTATCTGCTACTCAAGTAGATTTTGTGAGAGAAACAACTGGGTTTAGCGTTGATGGTGACTTCACAGTAGATACCTCAACATTTAAAGTTGATTCAGCTAATAATCGAGTTGGTATTGGAACCGCGACGCCTGGAGCTGGTGCTATTCTTGGAGTCGATGGTAATTCAAGATTTAGCGGTAACATTACACTACCGACAGCGAATAAAGCGTTAATTAAGGAGAATTGTTATTTTAAATCAGGAGGCGTTAGATTACGGAAAGGGTCTCTATCTGCAGAAGAGATATCAATGCGATACGAATCTTCAGGTGAAACTAATAAAAACTTTGTAATTCAGCAAATTTCCGGCGGTTTAAATAAAGGTCAAATAAAATTTGTACCTAGTCAAGGTGTTTTGAGATTAGACAGTTCAAGAGTTGAACTAGGGACTGCAGGTGATGTTGTAAGAATACTCGGTAATACCGAAATTGGCGTACAACAGACCAGCAACGCTAACATGTTGAAATTAACGTTTGCAGATTCTAGAACAGCGGATCATGGATTACATTTTAAACATAGTGGTACTAATACGCAAATTATACAGATGGGAATGTATGGTGACTATCCCAATGCAGATAAAGGTGATTTTAAGATAACATCTAAAACAGGCACTACCGTTACAGATATGATAACGATAGATAACAACCAGCAAAGCATTGCACTACATCGAAATACTACAATAACAGGTAATATATCTGCAACTGGAACTATAAAAACTACTTCTGACGCCGATGCAGGTTCTCCTAATGACGATACCGCATCAATTAGAACTTCAGGTGGAGCCGCAGTCGAACGGAAATTACACGTTGGAAATGATGCAACCTTTTATTCCGATGTTGCTGTTACTGGCAATATTACAGCATCTACTAATATCACCACCGGTGGTGACTTAACAGTTACAGGTACAATTTCTGGCCAAGATATAATTAAATCGAGTAGAATCAATGTTAATAGCGGTAAGCTTTATGTTGATGGTTCGGGTACTAATTATTCAGTTAAGATTGGCGCTTACGGGCAAGGTACATTTTTCGGTAAGGAGGGGTCAGTAAATGGCGCTACATTTAGTTTAGGCGTCGGTAGCGCTGGTAAGATAGTTGAAGATATGAGAATCGAAACTTTTGCTTTATCAGGAGCAGGGCTTGTTAATAAATTTACAAATCCAGTTATTCTTGTAGCATCACCCGGTGCTAATAAATATATTGTACCAGTTTCAATACAAGTTTATAAATCTCAAAGTGGTAGTGCCAGAGTTTCATGGGGTAGCCTTACCGGTAATGCAGCAATTAGTATTGGTACATATGCAAGTAGTGATACAACAGGTGCTTTTTCTCAATTAACATCATTACCTAAAACAACTGCTGTTATATCTGGAGATTGGTTATATAACAGGAATCAAGGCCCGGATACAACTACTAGAATTCATAAAGATAGAGCTCTAGTTTTTAGAACAAGTTCAGATATATCAGGTAATGGTAGTGATGATGTTTATTATCTAAAAGTAAGATATATGATAATGTCGGAAGACGGAGACTTTAAATCTATAGCTAACTTGCAAACTAAAGATTCTTAATAGAATAAAGGTGTATAGTTTAAATCTAAGTTTAGAGCTATAAATAACTTTATGAGTAGGTATTCAATCTTCGGCACAAAAATTCAGCCTAAATTTACTAATGATAGTAAGAACATACTTAAGGTTTCTAGTAAGAAGGAGATATTTTTTGATGTATTCGAATGCCAGCTTAATGGTAAGGATATAGTAGTCGAGAAAACTGGGCAGTATGAAAGCACTCCGATAGTAAAATTTGAAATAAAAGATGAAGGTAAAGTGTTTAACTGCGAAGCTTTATTGATAATTGATAAGGAAAATGACCTATATCTTAATGAAAATAATTTAGAGTTCTCAAAAAATATTAAAGTGCCTATAGTAGAAAAAACTATAGTAGAAGAAGTAAAAAGGGTCGTACCGACCGATACATTACATGAAGAAAAAATTCAAAATATATCAGATAAGATAGTAGCGGAAAGCGAAGAGAAGGCTAAACTAATACAAGAAGCTAAGCTTAAAGAATATAAATTAAAACAAGAACGAATTATTGAGCAGTCTGAAAATTATCTTAACGGTAAATTTGATAATTATATAAAGGAAAATATTCACACCTTAGTAACTGATTCTAATTTAGTATATGATAAGCTAGTCGAAAATCTTAATAATTTAGATGATGGTGAAATAAAAGATATTCTCGGTGAGCGTGTAAAAACAATTAACGAGGCTTTAAATCATCAACTTAAAAACGAAATAACTTCTCTAAAAAAATATGTTGAGATGAGTGCCGGTGGCGGTTCTGATGCTCAGCAATATTCTACTGGTGGAACGATGAACGGCGATTTAGAGGTTACAGGTAAGATAACAGCTGGTACTATTGCAGGTGCGACAGAATTACAAGGTGGTACGATTAACGGAGACCTGGATATTAATGGCGACTTTCAAGTTGGTAACAGTGGAGACTACGTTCTTGCTACTAATACAAGATTATACGGGCAGACCCTGCAGTATGGGCGCGTTATAGCTTATGATGATGTACTTTTTGATGCTGGTACCTTTTTCCTAGATGCTAGCGAGAATAAAGTAGCTTTCGGTACTCAAACAACGAGTAACATGGTAGGTAAGGTAACGATTCACGGTACAGACAAATCCGGAGGGTTATCTTTTAGTCATACTCAAGCAGGTACTTTTGCGGACCATGTCAATATGTACTACCAGGGCAGTAATACAGGTTCACCGTTTTTAATAAGCCGTGAAGATACTGGAGGTGCTGAAATTGTATTATTCAATACTGGGGATATTAATTTTAACGGTGGGTATGGTGGTGTAACAGATTCAGGTTCGACGACGAAGACCCTTGACGGAGTTGGTATCGGTGTTAACGCTTCTGCTTCTACCGGAGCTAAACCTCTTAATAAATTACATGTATATGAATCCCTCGAGTCAATATACACTAATAACGATAATTACACCGCGGGATACGGCGTGTCTCGCGCGCAAGTCCAAATCCAATCAACTGATAGGTTTAATAATCCGACTCAGAGCTTCGGTCAATCAAAACAGAGAAGGTTATATTTAGGTGGTGATAATATCTTTGCTTATGAATTAACTTTAGGGACGGCTTCCGCGGGACTTAGTACTAATAGTACCTCTGGTGTTCTTAATCAATTAGCTACAAATCCGATTAATTTTAGATCTAGAAATAATTTAGCTCTTAGAGTGTATGACGGTAAGATCGAAGCCATAGGCTCTTCTAATACAAACGGGGCAGTTACTTCTGAATGGGTTACAACAAATTTTTCTAACTCCGGCGACCATAGAGAAATAACATCTATTCAATCCCGTGTTAAAACAGGAGATAGTAATGCCCAAGACGATTCGGGAGGTACTTTAGTATTTCAAACAAAGCCCGACGGAAGCCACCCAGCAGCTGATCGAATGATTATTACCAGTACCGGTAATGTAGGTATAGGTACCAGTAATAATACCGCGAATGGAAAGCTTCACGTTAAGAATGGTAGCGATCATTTACTCGTGGTTAAAACAACTGGTGAAGTTGGCATCGGCACAGCTTCACCAACATCTGGTAAAAAATTAGATGTTGCAGGTAATATTAAAGCTAGTACTGTTAATCTTACAAATGTGCCAGAATTTGCGGATGATACTGCAGCGTCAAGTCTCGCTACTGGAGATGTTTATAAAACCTCGACCGGTCAATTAATGATAAAGCTCTAACTTTAATAATAGGATGATTATTGTAGGTTGGGTGTATACTTTGTGTTTTGCTATTTGTTATATCCCGCAAATAGTTAAAAGTTTAAAAACGAAGAAGGTTAATGATATTAGCATATCTCTCTTTATACTATCACTACTTGGATATATATCAGCGCTTGTGTATACGCTGGGAGACATTGGGTTTAATATTATATTAGTAACTAATTATATATTTGGAGCCCTCTGTAGTTTAATTATGATTATCACATATTTATGTTACCGAGACAGATAAATATAGTTGTGGACGAGGGGTTTAAGAGATCTAAAATGTATTTAATCTTGCGTCAAGAACAGGTGGAAATAGATAAATTAAAATGGATAGAATCCGAAAAAGAAGGCCGCGATATTGGAAGAATAAAAGCGGTTTTTTTATGGACGCGTTACTACCGCGAAAAATGGTTAAAAGAGTTTAACGATTGAGCTGCATTTGCTCCTTGATAAACTCTATATCCTTTTGTATCGAGGTTATCTCTCTTTCTAACTCCACCATATTTTTTGTTATAACGATCTGACCGTCATTTGTAATAAGCTTAGATATTAAGTCTTCCATGCGCTCTATTAATGGTAATATCTTAGCTGTATCTCCTTGAATGTTTGTAACGGCCCATTTAAGAGCCTGCGTTTCAGTTTCAAGACCACCTATCTTTAACATAATAATCTCCCTATCTTTTTCGTAAAGTTCAGTACTTACGTAATTACTATTAAGCCATAAAGCTATAGTAGCTGCTACGAGTGCTGCAATGAACGGTGCTACTTTAAAATCACCGAATAATTCGAATAGGGAACTAATGTTTTTCATATGAGTATACAATAAGTATTTATGCTCGACTCTTTAAGATAATCAAACTATTTTAGTCTTTTTTCTCATTATGTATAGCTTCGGCTACACTTCTAGAGGTACTATCATTTAAAGCAGTTGCAGCAGCTGCTCTAAGAGCTGCATTACCGCCAACTAATGTCATAGCTGGTGCACGGAAGTAGTGCGCATGTGTTGGTATATTTACTTCATGGGTATGAGGCCCTGAGCCAGCAGGTTCTGTATTAAAAGGGTCAATATCGCAGTGTTCTGTTATTTGAAATTCTACAGGTGCGGTAATATGCTGCACAAATAGTTCTCCTTCAACATGTAATCCGCCGCCAATAATAACATTTTTATTAACACCTAACCCGCTATCTATTAGCACCTGTCTTTGATTTTTATTACGCAATCTTAATATCTCGCCGCTAATATTAACTACTTTAGCATCTATATTTACTTCGTTTTCTGAAGCTACATTAACTTGCTCGCCTGCTACATTAGTTATTGTACCGGTTAGATTTGTAGGGCCATAAGATTTAAGATTAAGACCACCAGCTCCTACCATTACGTTATACCTGTTACTAACATTTAAGGTAGAATTACCACCCGGTAAATCTTGAACATGGACATACTCCATTAACGGCGACTCGGTTTTATTAAGATATACTGCATTATTATCGACTAGTACTTCACTAGGTGTCAATTTACCAATATTATCTAATCGTATACTACCAAAATCATTCATTAGCATTCCAATAGTTTCCATCTTATGCTTAGTAATTTGAATAATTTCACTACCGCCTATGCCTAATTCTTTTTCTATTTCAGTTAGTTCGGGGAGACTAGCTTCAATAAGCTCTTTAAGTTTATCTTTCCTATCATCTACATCCCAAGTACCGTCTTGAGTAGATACACTTTTACTAAAGCCATTAACAAATGTTTTACCACTTTGGGTTATCCATCTAGTCGCATTTGCTGTAGCTGCTCCTAAACCTGATTCTGCTGTCCCGTCAGCCGGATTTTCATTAGTGGCGTTACCAGGCACAGTACCTGGTATACTAGTAATACCGCTACGGGCCTGATAAGTATCAGTATTAGTTACAGGGTAATCAGCAAACGTACCTGACCGCTCTTGAAGTAAGCTATTACGCTTTAAAATTGTAACGTCGTTAGAATCTTTTACGCTATTATCGCCGGTTCGCTTTATCTCAAATAGTTGTTTAAACTCTTGTATACCAGCTGCAAGATCTTTCCATTTCTTAAAATACTCCTCATTTAATGAACCTACTTTTTTGTATTTGTCTCTATATACTATCTCATCTAAATTCTTACCAGTGTATTCGTTCTTAAACCCTCTTATAGTATCATATGAATCGTTTAAAGTTAAACCTTGTTTATTCTTAGTATTGAGCTCAATTGTAGATTGATTATTCATCTCTTTAAACGACCCGGAATAATGTGTCATTCTAACTTTCTCGTTTAAATCACTATTAACAAATTCTAATGTACCGCCTTTTTGATTAATAACATACTTATTTCTATATGCTTCTACATTATTATTATATTCTGTTATACTAGCATTCTTATTCTCATATGTACTAGGGTAATCTAGTCCAGGTTCATTTTGTGATTCGTATATGCCTTGCCAGTCAGATTGACCGAAACTAGCTGCAAAATATACCGGGAAGTTCGGATTACCTTCTCTAAAAAATACCCATACATGAGCACCTACAGATGGTACACAAAACGCGCCTTTAGCTTCATTCGAATAACCGTTAGGCTTATACTCATACGACAGAGGGTTAGGCCTATTTACATTCTCTGATGCGTTAGTAAAGGCATCCGTAACACGGGTTGTTTCATCATAAAAGTTACTAGGAGCAGCTCCTTCTCCAGTAAGAGCAGAAGTTGCACTTGTTACTGTATCTAAGAAGTTACTATCTGAAACACTACCAGTTAAATTAAAATTATTAAATCTACCACTAGAGCTTTCACCAGCCAAAGGAGCAGCGCAATCAGCCCATGGTGTTATCTTTTTTAGATCATCTAAAACCTCGGTCAAATCTTCATTTATATTATTACCTATAAATTTTAGAGTTTTATTTTCACCTCTACCTACCCAGTTATTATAAACTGTAGAAGATATATGCGGTATAAATATCTTTATCTTACCAGCTTTATCAGGGTCATTATTTTGGATGACTATTCCTATATGGTTACCGTAATATTTCTTCATTATATACTATTATTTAAATAAAAATATTTTTTTTATCAACAAGCCCATCCAAAGAATCTATAGATTTTGTCTGAGCTGCAGCTTTATCAATATCAGTTACCCCTCTCTCAGCTGCTACTTTCGCATTAGAAAGAACATCGCCAGTTATATTATCGACAGTTTCCTGTAGTTTAGATGCATCGAGATTAAAATCTCTCAGTTGAGTATTTGATATATTATTAACTTTTAGCTTAACGTCGCTAAACATATCCCCCTGAAAGTCTGAAAGTTCGTTTGTTGAAATTTTTTCTATTTTTATATCAGATAATTGCTTATCAATATTAATTTCTTTCTTTAATTTTTCTGCATTTAACTTACCTTTTACGTCTGTTAACGAATTTAAATAATCACCGGTATTACCATTTAATGGCTCGGTATATGCACTAATATCTATTTTAGGTATATTAACTTCTGGAAGTGCGCCTGTTTTGAGATCTTTAAAATTATTAACTGCGTTGCCAACTTTTTCTTTAATTTGCGAGGTTACGCTGCTTATAGCAGAGTTAATATTAACTGACTTGGCTTTTGGAGACATATCTTTAAGAGCTGACGGATTAACTTTCTTGAGCCCAGTCGATAGAGAGTCAGAATTAAAAGATATAGCCATATAACTATTTACTTGATAATCACAGTTTATATACTATAATCAACGTATGTTAGTATCTCATGAAAGTCCAATTAGTATATTAGGTGAATCACGAGATTATAATGATTACGATTATGCGTTAGTACATTTATTTGAAACGCATCCGGATTATTATAATTTCTTTAAACATAGTATAAGTCTCGATCGCGAGGTTTTACTAGATAATAGTATTTTTGAATTAGGTGAATCGTTTGATTCGAGTAAGTTTGCAGAATATGTAAAGGAATTAAAACCTACATATTATATCGTGCCGGATGTCTTAGAAGATGGTTATCAAACAATTCAACAGTTTATAGACTTTAATAAAGAGCATGAAGATTTACCCGGTTTACAGATTGGAGTCGTGCAAGGTAAGTCATACGACGAGCTAGTCGAATGTTATAAGTTTATGTCAGATCACGCTGATTACATTGCAATTAGTTTTGATTATAGTTACTACATAACGACCGGTCGAGGTAAAAATACACTTGAAAGATGGTGTGATGGTCGTCGTAAATTCATAGATGATCTTAAAAGGGATGGTATATGGAATAATAATAAACCTCATCACCTTTTAGGATGCTCATTAGCTAAGGAATTCAGACATTATGTAGGTGATAGAAGTATTAGAACTGTTGATACATCTAATCCGGTAGTCGCCGGTATTAAGGAACTTAAGTATAATGGTGATCTAGGTTTAAAAGAAAAACCTTCTATTAAGCTTGCTGATTTGATAGATCATGAAGTTACTGATACGCAGATAGAACATATAGATTATAACGTGATTAACTTTAAAAAAATAATTAACAGATGGTAATAAGTTTTACAGGAGCTCAAAGTACCGGTAAGTCGACTTTACTCGAAAAGTGTAAAGTTGATGAAAGGTTTAAGAAATATAATTTTGAACCTGAAGTTACACGATGGGTAAAGAAAACCTACGGACTAACTATCAATGAAGAAGGTGACGAAATAACTCAATTAGCTATTCTTAATAGACATTTACATAATTATCTTAACTATAGAGGTAAAGATGTTATATTAGATAGGTGCATCTTAGATGGATTAATTTATACGATGTATCAATATCATACTAAGAAGGTGAGTATAGAGGTATATAGCTATGCGGAGTTATTATTTGAAAGGTTAATTGATAAAATTGATGTAATATTTTATACTGAACCTGATATAGAATTAGTAGATGATGGTGAGCGAAGTGTAGATGTAGAATTTAGAGATACGATAATTAATCTCTTTGAAGAAGCTATTACTCATTTCAATTTAAATGTAGTAAGGTTAAGCGGATCAGTTGATAATCGTATGAAGACAATTTATAATATAGTAGATAATTATGGCAAATAAAGAATTAGACAATAGTAGAATTAGTAAGCATTTAGGGCAGACGTCTCAATATAAGAGTACGTATGATTCTGGACTGCTTGTAAGAGAACCTCGTAGTAATAACCGGGTATATTTAAATATATTCGATGATGATTTACCCTTCGTAGGATCTGATACGTGGAATGCTTATGAATGTTCATTCCTTCTTGATAATGGTCGCCCGGTAACTGGGGTTGTAAAGTGTGTATATCCTTGTAGTAGTAAGTATATTGTTGAAAGTAAAAGTATTAAGCTATACTTTAATTCCTTTAATATGACTAAAATGGCTGCTGATAAAGATGAAGCTGTTGCTGCATTTGAAAATACCGCGAGTAAAGATCTAAGTAGATTATTACAGACAGATGTTCAAGTTAAATTCCAAGATGGTGATCGCGTTAATAAGAAATTCGACAGCCCTAATATGGAATGGGAGATCGATGATTATCATAATGTTGACTTACTAGATGATCATAAAGATTTTACATATACACAATATACAGAAGATCCTAGTTTATTAGAAGGTATAAGCCGTGACAGAGATTTAGAGCAAAAGTTCTATTCAGGGTTGTTAAAAAGTAACTGCCGTGTTACTTCTCAACCTGATTGGGGCGATGTATTCATTTATATTAAATCGAAGACTGCTATTGATGCTCATAGTATTAAGAATTATGTCGTATCATATAGAGATGAATGTCACTTTCATGAAGAGATATGTGAATGCTTCTATAAGAGATTAAAAGATGCTTTTGACCCTTCTGAGCTATTGGTAATGTGTTTATACGCTCGTAGAGGTGGGATTGATATTAATCCTGTTAGAGCATCAAGCCAAGAGCTTATTGAGAAGTATGCTGCTAATCTAATCGACCCTGATGCAGTTCATATTAAAACTTCGAAGCAATAATGGATAAAGGTATTAAAGATATCTTAGTACGAGAACGACATCGTCAATCAAAGACGATTGAGCTCATCGCAAGTGAAAACTTTGCTAGTGATGCTGTAATGGAACTAGCTGGTAGTGTATTTACAAATAAGTATGCTGAAGGTTATCCTGGTAAGCGTTACTATAACGGATGTAAGAACATGGATGAGATTGAAACTTTTGCTATCGAAAGGCTTAAAGATATCTATGGGTGTAGGTTTGCTAATGTTCAACCTCATTGTGGGGCTAATGCAAATACTGCTGTTTATCAAGCGTTCTTAAAGCCAGGTGATAAGATTCTTGGAATGGATCTAGCGAGCGGGGGTCATTTATCACACGGAGCTAAAGTAAATATTTCCGGGAAGATTTATGAATCATATCACTATGGTGTAGATAAGAATGGCTTTTTAGATTATAATGCAATTCAAAAACAAGCCGAAGATGTTAAACCAAAAATGATTATAGCTGGTGCAAGTGCTTATCCCGGTGTAATTGACTTTAAGACATTTAGAGAAATCGCTGATAGAGTTGGCGCGTATCTTTTAGTTGATATGGCTCATTACTCAGGTTTAATTGCAGGTAAAGCTTACCCGTCACCAATCCCTTATGCTGATTTTGTTACGTCAACTACTCATAAAACTTTAAGAGGTCCACGTGGTGGTATTATTCTCTGGAATGATGAAAAATATTCGAAGAAGATTAATAGCGCAATCTTCCCTGGTACCCAAGGTGGTCCTCTTATGAATATTGTAGCTGCAAAAGCTCAAGCATTCGTTGAGGCAGATACCAAAGAGTTTGGAAAGTATGCGCAAGATGTAATTGATAATGCTAAAGCAATGGCTGAGGTGTTTATAAAGAATGGATTTAAAGTACAATGCGGAGGTACTGATTCACATATTGTATTAATCGATCTAAGTGATAAACCTTACAGCGGAAGATATGCTGCTGACTTATTAGAGGAGTATAACATCACTGTAAATAAGAATGGTGTACCTAATGATAAGAGATCGTTTATTGAAACAAGCGGTATTCGTATCGGTACTGCAGCAGAAACGACTCGAGGTTGCGATGTAGAATGGTTTAAATCTTTAGCTGATAAAATTACACAAATTTTAGAATGCGAAGTAGCTCAGCGGTAGAGCAGGTGACTGTTAATCACTTGGTCGCTGGTTCGATCCCAGCCTTCGCAGCCATTTAAGTAAAAAAAAGCCGTTACGAATAAACGTAACGGCTTTAAGTTGAATTGATATCTTATACTAATTCTTAGAAGTATTGCTTTTGCCCTGGGGTAAAGCCTGTTCCTAAGCCAGTACAAAGAATCGTGTGATAGTAGAGGTTAGCACCAAAGATATTATCAACAACACCATAACGTGTAAGCAAGCCTACACGAGGAGCGAAGTCATTAGGACCAATTGTGCGTTGAACCATAACCGGGATATAAGGGCAATAGATTATACCAGTGTCATAGAATTCAGGTCCCTTGTAACCAAGCAGAGCGTACTCAGGACGTCCTGCTTCATTAACATTGTTACCTTCAGTTCTTGTGTCACGGTAAACATTAAAGCGACCACCAAGATTACCTACCTTAGCAACACCTACAGGTTGTGTATTTACGTTACCTGCTACAGGTACCCACTGGAATTCAGGGAGCATCTCTAGGATAGCGCAAACACGAGGAGTTGCGACGATGAAGTTAGCAGCACCACGGCGATTTCTCACAGCGATTCTGTTTGCTTCAATGATAAGTCTTTGATAGAAATCACGATTACGTTCTACTAACCAACGGCCATCAGCTGATTGTGGAGACCAGATTGAGAATCCAGCTCCTTCACCTGCGTCAAGAGTAACTTGGATCATTCTCACAAGCATTTCACGGTCGATTTCGGCCTGAATTTCGTACGACATAGCGTTTGTCAATTCAGTATCGATATCGATACCATTCATGTTTTTGAGATCCTGTTCAAGTTCTACTGACCAGCGAGCACCTAAGCGTCTAGTACCAGCCTCAACAGCAGTCTTCTCGAAAGAGACTTCCATTGTAGGAATGTTACCAGTAACCTCAAAGTTTTTGAGGATAGCAGCAACACCAGTATCTTGAGCTTTGATAATATCTTGAACAGCACTAAGACCTGGTGCAGGATTAGCTCCTAAACCAGATAGTGATGCAGCAGATGTACCAGTATAACCAGTATCTAAATACTGATAACCAGCTTCGCCTTGACCGTTTCCACTACCTTGTGCAGCTGCAGCAGCAAGACTGCTACCTTGTGAAGCGGGTATATTGCCTGTACCTGTTTTACCATCGATACCAGAACCTAGTGTTTCACCAGAGTACTTGTAACGGAGAGCAAATGCAAGACCAACAGGACCAGCCATTGGTTGAACACCAACGATTTCATTTGTAATTAACTCAGGAAAAGTTCTTCTAATCATAGGAATCAAGATCTTGGGTAGACGGGCGTCGTTAGCAGCGTAGCTATCAGTACCAGGGGTACCAGTTGAGATTGCACCAGCGGCGTTGCCGAGTCCAGTTCCAACAGCAGATCCAAGTGCCGCAGAGGAGTTATCCTCTTGTAAACACCATGCTTCTTGGTTTTCCAATAGCATTGCAGTGTTTAAGCGGGTATGGCTATCTTCGATAGGAGCAACTGATTTAGATGAATAATCTAAAACTGGTGCCCACTTCTCTAATAGAGAAGCTGCTCTTGATTCGTCAATATAAGACTGTGAAGGTCTAATTGAGTTCATAGTTTTATTTTTCCTTTATTTTTTTATTTCGACCCCAAGGGATTTTAACCCAGGTAACTCAGGAAAGCCTAATCAATTATAAAATTAATATTTGCTTAGTTCGGACATGTAGCCGTTATCTACAACAGGTGTTTCTACCTTTTCTTCAACGACTCTATCTACCTTAGTAGTGTCCTCTAAAGCTTGCTCCTTTAAGCTCTCAAGTCTGCTTACTTCTTTCTTTTCAAAAAGCTTTAAAGTATAATCAAAATTCTCAGCAATGAACTCTGCGTCCTTACCTGCTAATACTTTCTTAATATACTTTGCACTTCTCTCATCGAGACTAGCTGTTTTTTGTTCAATTAATAGATTGGACTTAATAGTATTAAGTTCTTCTTCAACAACAGCCTTCTCTTGAAGGGCAGACTCAAGCTTTGTGGTAGCTTCATTTATTTGGTTTTTACCGTCCAATACAGCATCTTTAATGCTCTCTTTTTGTAGAGCGCTGTCAACGGCTAAATTTGTACGAAGATCTGCTAGAACTTGAATTGCTTTCTTATTCTTTACAGCTTCTTTAATCTCTTCAGTAGGAATAGATTCTTGGATATACTCATCGAGATATGTTGAAATTGACTCAACTAACTCGCTTTTAAAATTCTCAGCATCTTCTGTCAAAGCTGTTTCATACTTTTCAACGATAGCTTTAAGCTTACCTGCTCTATCAGCATCTAATGCTTCAACAACTTTTTCTAATTTCTTAGTATGATCAGCATCTAATGCTTCTAATAGCTTTTCTAACTTAGATGTATATAACTCATCTTGTTCTAAAAGAGCTTTGTCGACATGTAATTGTGTCTTCTCTTCTAAGCGTTTTTCGAACGCTGTTTCAATTGCAGCAAGAGTTGATTCATCAATTGCCCCGTCGGTTGCTTCTTTTAGTATTTCAGAAATATTCATAATTAAAATAGGTTTATATTATTATTTATAATCTCACGCTTGATTTTCTTGTCTATTGTGCGAGATAAGTTCCCATGAGCTTTACTGTAGTTTTTATCAATAATATTGTTAATAAAACTTTTAACATCTTTCTTTACATCTAATGTTTGTTTGCTCATATCTATATTTATAAGGATTTAATAAATTGCAACATATGTTTTCTTAAAAATTCATCTTTTCCTTTAAGAGGCATAGTTGATATAGTTTTTTCAAAATTGTCGTAAGCTTCTTCAAATTGACCGTATTTATTAACGACATATTGCTTACTTTCTAATATACCATTTACAAAAGCTTTGGGGAATGAAGGATCTGCAACACAGTCAATGGCGACTAGTTTAAAATCTTTAACTCTATTAACACCCTCTTCACCATGTTCCGGAATTAGTTGACCTAAAGCTCTAGAGCTCATACCAACTCTTACACCATCATTAATAAGGGATCTAACAATCATACCTGTTGGCGTTGATAGAACTTTACTTTTACCGTAAAATACATTACCATCCTGAGACATCTCTGTAACTAAGTGACAAGCTCTTTCGAGGTCAACATCGGCAGTAGTTGGATGGTTTAATTCACCCATTGCACGGCCTGTTTCAACCATCATTTTTTCATAACGCTTAACTTCACGCTCCATCTCTTGTAATGGATAAATTCTTTTATTGCGGTTAACACCCTCAGCCATCATATATGGACCTTTAATAAAGAAGTTTTTTTGATCCTTAGAATTACCTTCTTCAACAATATATTCAAAAGACTCTTTAGGAGCCGGGGTTTCTACTATAAGGTTTAAACTCATGTACTAATTATTTATTAAGAAAGGAACAATTTCCTAGGTTTTAACGTATACCCAGCTCTTTTTCTGTTAAAATTAAAAATTTATAACCTTTACGCTTGGACCATTCTTCCGCAGCTTTCCATTTAGCTTGATTAATAATCCACGTCTTTTGCTCATATAGTATAGTGCGCCGCTGTTTATTCTTAACATTAGTAGGCTTTGCTACTTGAGAAGAAGGCTTTATTTCAATGAGAAATTTTTGTTTAGCGTTATTTTTATCCTTAAAAATAACAAAGTTATCGACAAAGTATCTATGAACTCTACCATCTAGCGGGCTAGTATATGGTATAATTATATTCTCACTTCCCCATGCTAGTATATTAGAGTTAGTATCTGCCCATCTAAAAAATTTTAATTCATAACTAGACCTATATACCGGATCTTTGGCACCTATAAACTTTTCTGAATGTATAGGTTTAAATATACCTTGCCTAAATCTTCTATCTTTCTTCATATGATATAAATATAGTTATGACATTTGAAGAAAAAATCATTAAGAATAGTGATATAAGGCAAAGTAAATTAATGAGACCGGCTAAGATAGCTTTTGATAAGCCAGATACTGGAGTTACTATTAATAAAAAAGGCGCGTACTATTTAATAAAAGATTCAGCTGAGATTACAGTCCAGTATCTCGTACATCTATGTTATGGTAGCTATAAAACTCCGTTAAAGGATTTAAAAGGTAAATTTACTCAGAGCGAAATTATAGATTTTGTAGGTAGAAGTAAGGAAGAGAAAAGTACTAATCAACTATTAAGTGTAATACTTGCTGATTTAGGATGCATAAATCAGTCGTTTGAGATTGAACAGGCAGTTGAAGAAGAAGAGTTGGATTTAACGATAAGTGAGGATGAGGATGATGTATACGGTGATTATGAATCAGAAGCCCCCACAGCTAATAAACCTAACAAGACGTCGTCGGGTACTGAACCTCTTGATATTAACGATGTTAGCGGGGTAATACAGAAACTAATTGAAGTATTCGAAGCTAAATAACCTGCTTTTGTTCGCCTTCTGCAGTCGTCATAGCTACCCCTATATCGTTCGCCGATATAATCTTATGTATATTGTAAGCTTCGCTACCTATACCTGAAAGACTAGCAGCGCTAGTACCGGTATATGCTGTATTAAGATAGTTATAACCTGCTTCTTGTCCCATTTAACCGACGAAGAACATTGGAGGCTCAGCATCACCTAATCCTGGCGCTCCTTCGTATAGAGCAGTTTCAAGTTTTTCTTTTTCGGCTAACCCCTGACTCATGAGATCGCTAGAGTTTAAACTACCTCCACCGAAGAGAGCTACATTACCGTATTTACCTCTTATATTAGCAACAGCAATTTTAGTTAAAGCTAACGTATATTGATATACCCAGTGCTCTTTAATAATATCTCGGATGGGTCTTTCAACATAACAGCTAACTACACCATAAAATCTTACACCGTTTCCTGATGCATCCGGCTGAGGGTACATTCTCATTGTCTGAGTTCTATCATCAAAAGTATAACTGCGTTTAGTTGCTAGCAGCTTCTCTCTCATTTCTAACCAATCTTTTAAAACATACCAGCTAACTAAATCAAAACCATAATTACCCATTGCATAACTAAAATATGTTTGCTGAGCTAATGTCTGTTCTATTGTAAAAAGTGTATTAATACCTGTTGTCGAGCCTTCTTCGAAGTCTTGAACAGCAATAACTTTCCGGTAATCCATAACATCATAATCAAAACTGTTCATATACTTGTTATTAGTTTCACCAGTTTTAGACCCTTGTCTAGTAAATTCATTCTTCCTACTAGTAATAAACAGTCCAGATAAGCTATTATCATTAAACCCAGCAGATAATATTTCAGAGCCTGTTATTGCTTTATATATAGTTTCAGAGAATATTTGATTTTCGAAAACTCCGCTTAAAAGCGGTGCAGACAGTGCAGATGTAGAAGTAAAATTACTACCTGGTATTGCACTGGTTGATATATAAAGTGTCTCGGAGTCTGTTTTATAGTTTGAAAAATCTTCGCTCTCGTTATTATGTTCAATTTGTTGTGAAAGATTGTCAGAATTTTGTAATGAAAAAAGCTGATCCAATCTAATACCGTTATTCTTTTCGTATAATGCACTATCAAATAAAAGATACTCTTGAGTATATCCTGCAAACTTCGCAAACATTTCACATGATACGCTTATATTTTCATATAGAGTATCACGGTGAATTTCAATATTAACAAACGGGTAACCTAGAGACCGTAATACCCGATCACTAAGTCTATCAAAATTATCAATTTTACTATTGAGATTTGTGCTCTGAAAAGCTGAAATAGGTGTTATATCGCATTTAGCCATTATAAAATATTTAATACTCTCAGTATATAACCTACGTTTTTTATAAATATTAATATGGCATCAGGAGATATACACATTACATTAGTACCGGGATTATCAACAGTAGGATCATTTACTAGAGTAAATGAGTATGGCAACACAGTTACATTGACTGAAAAACCACTTGCTGGTGACCCTACACTTTTAGCGCAATTTATTAACGAGCAACAAGCTGCTTCACCAGCTAAGACATTATTACAGGTATTAGACGGCAACGGTCGTATAACACTCGTTCTAAAAGAGACTTAATTTAAACTGCTGGTTCTGGTGGTGCCTCTTCAGCAGGCGCTTCATCAACTGCGCCCTCGCCTGTATCAGCAGGAGCCCCTCCGAATGCAGGCGGCTCGCCTGGAGCAGCTCCACCTTCTACGTCACCGCCTTCGGCTGGTGCGCCTTGAGCTGCATCTTTCCAACCAGGACCAGCGCCTTGAATCTGCGCTAATTCCCATTGTACCTCAGCATCTTTACGAAGGAGTTCTCTATTCGCTTTAATATCAGTTTCAGACCAGCCAAGGTATTTCATTTGACCGTATGTGGCTGATATAAATTCATTAGCAACAAGATTATTATATGTTGCTGTTTTTAATTCAAGTTTTTGATTCTCTCTTAGTTCGTAAAAATTAGTAGGTACGTTAAAATGTAGATGTATCTGTGATTCTTTTAAAGAGTATTTTTCTTTTAGCCCTTTTAATTCTAAATGAGTTAAAAATCCTCTCTTTAACCCGCTAGCGAATTGCTGCTGTAATCTAATAATAAACTTAGCAAATTTAAGCTCTTCTCTTAAGATCTCTTGACCATCGCTAAATGTTGATTCAGGGTTAACTCTATTAGTAGGTACCTTTAAAGCTTTATAAAGCTTATTAACGAAATACATTAAGTCAGTAAGTTCACCTAAATTAGCTCCTCCTTGTAACTGAGTAACATTAGTACCCTCTGAACCAGCTCTTTTTGCGAACCAGAAAGAGTCAAGCATTGACTGAGGATTAAATTTTTGAACAGCTCCAGATTGATTAACATCGAATGTCTTTTTGGACCAATATGATTGCATTAGCTTTCTAAGATAAGCTTCAGCTTTTGGCGGAGACATATTACCAACATCTACATTAAACACTAGACGCTCTGGAGCTCTAACCAATCTATATATAACAATACTATCTTCAACTAGTGATAATTGACGATATGCTCTACGCGCGTTTTCTATAAACGGTAGTCTAAAAGTTTTATCTTGATTCCATATACCTGAATTAACATATGATACCTGATTATCATCCATCGGCACAAGCTCTACCTTTTCTACTTTATTGGGCTTATTAGGATCAAATACTGGCTTACGTAATATAAAGCCTTTAATGAGCATGTTCTGAATATTATCATATACAGCATCTACGAGATCAGATGGTAGATGTACTACACCGAGAATACCTTCATCAGTATACTTCTTATGTATAATATGCTCGAAGAAAACTTCCCCTTCGATTAACATCTGTCTAAAATATTCGAAACCCTTTTTCTCTAAATTATAATAACTAATATATTTGTCAAACTCAGCGGTTATTTTACCCTTATCACTATCTTCTAAAATTGTATCTCTAAAATCTAAATTAACTATCTTCCCATCTTCATCCCTATTAACAACTTCATCGCAAATTTCATCTAGAGCGTCAGCTATTTCAGAAAACGAAGCCATCACTCTATAATCGCGAAGCCTACCACCTTTATTTTCTTCAATATTAGCATATACTAACTCAGCATATTGAGTTTCGGTTCCGAATTGACCAGGCGCCACATTATTATAATCATTATTATATAGTACCGATTGACCGGCTAAAGCTTCTGTTCTCTTTACCCCTGTGTCTTGAAAGACTTCATACTTAGGATTTAAGTTACCTATAATATCGTTCGCATTAGGAGTTTGATATGGTAGTTTATTAGTAATATTTTTAAAAATACCTGAATTAAAAAATGATCTCTTATTATCGTCTGCCATGGTCTATTAATATTTAATTAAGAAGTTATCTTAATAAAGGTCGTATTACCGCTAAATGTTTCGGTTTCTAAAGTTGAATCACTAAATGAATAACCAGCCTTATTATAAGGTATAAATCTAACATCACCATCGAAAGCGAGAACGGGTGTCGAAAAGGTTATAGTATTATCATTTACAATAGTAAAAGGTATAGATTGACCGCTTATTGCAGGTTGCCTAGTAGTCGCTGATAATGAAGTAAGCGAAGTATATATGCTACTATTATTAGAACTAAATAAAACCGTTTCTGTATTAGCAAATCCAGTACCATTGAGAATTATATTACCTACAGAGGTCTCAGCTAATATACCAGTTTCATGATTACAGCTAACACTATCTGCTAGTGTGGATATAAATGGTCCGGAGTAAGTAAACCGCACCTGCTCAAATGCATCGTTATACGTTGGACTAGCAGGGTCATCGTCGTACCCTGATTGAACGTTAATAATAGGATATATTCCGTTAATATTGTCCGCTGGGTCACCACCACTTACTCTAATGTGTGTAGCTGATGTATCGTCAAGGTTCCCGGGGTCAAAATCAGTGACAGCCGCAGTGCCATTACCAGATGATCCAAACACACCTACCCCATTATCATTTAAAATTGTAAACTTATTACTAACATGTACGTCATTAAACATTTTAACACCGTTATAAAATATATCTGTTATATGAGGAGAGCCAGATAGTTCGAATGATTCAGTAGGTGAATTCTCATCCTTCATACTTTCATACCCACTAATAATATCTACAGCGTTAAAGTTTTGATCAATATAGAATATATTACCAACAGGATCATCTACATCTTTAAACATCCACCCTTTAATTGTAAACGAAGTATCAGCAGTAATTCTAGCTTTAGCAGATGCATTTAATTCTGTCGGGTAGTTTAAACCTACATTACCATCCCATAATACTTCTGATCTTATTTCTTGATCAGTCGATAGGTTAAAATCTTTAGGTACCTTCCATGATATAACAACGTAGGGATTAGAAAATGGTATAAAGTTACTTAGGATCTGATCCATATCTGTTTGATATCTCGTTAATATAGATACACTTAAGTTAATATTAACAGGTACTGGTGGTTTGACATGGCGAGATGTTCTCTCTTCACCGCTCGTACCTGAGTAGTAAAACCCATCGAGTTTATTGAAAACGCGGGATGTATCTCGCGCTACACTCTTTATACTAACAGCGACTGCAGGTAATGTAATAGTTTTATTCTCATTGATAATATCATACATCACTCTTTCTTTAGGAGCATATACATACCTAACGTCGATCTTATCGAGTTCATCTCTATTCTTATTATATCTACCTATAACAATATCATCAAATGCCGCAATAAACTGCGTCACCATATCTTTGATCTCAAAATGGAATGCTCTACTCTTCACTATTAATATTTATTCCCACGGGTAGACCAGCCAGTCATCATTCTCAATAATAGATCCATATACACCATTAGACCACTTTGTATTATACCTCTTCGAGCATGCGCTAAAGATAACATCATTAATTTCACCTCTATCAAAGTGGTAGTCTAGATATTTAGCAGCTTCAATAAACGTTCTACCCGAGTCGTTTATATCGTCTACTACTAATACATTACCAAATAAGACCGGGTTACCATAAAATTGCGTAGCTTCTACATCTCTAGTTCTAACACCTAACTGTTGTAGATTGTTATTACCTAATCTATATGCCAATATAGTAGCAGGTATCATACCACCTCTCGCTAAACCAAGGACGGTATCGATCTTTTTATCTTTAATTTGTTCTAATATATTATCTACGTATAGATCTATAGTATCCCATGTAACAGGAAGCTTAACCATACATTAATTATATATTATCTTTTCTGCTTTGCAAGTGTTATCTTCCGCTTATATGCAGGCGACTCCATCTTCTTCAACACTTCATCTAAAGCTTTAACTTTATGAGGTAGAACAGCTCTTTCGGCTGTTATCTTGCTTATAATATTAACTGTAGACTCGTCTGCGAGGTCCTTAAGACTAGATCTTATATCACTCTCTAAAGAATCTAATCTATACCTACCTATACCAACTACAATTACTTCAGGATTCTCTGGAGTCGTATTAGTTGTCTCGGAATCATATATATAGCCTGATACTTCTTTTTCTTCATCAGAGGATAGATCAGGCCCTGTTGGCATTCTAGCATCGCTAACTTTAGCACCGTCATTCATACCCTTGAAATTTTTATAGTTACTGTTATTAATATCGTACTCAGGTCTAAACTTTAGATTCTTATCGTCGCGCTGCTGCGATAGTCCGATACCGTCCTGATTTAAATAAGCTTCGTTTATATTCCTGTCCTCTTCTCTCATAATATTATTTATACTAAGTCAATAAATCTCTCTACTAATGCTTCCCATTCTACACATTCAAGTTCAAGCTTATTCTTCAAATAATTATCAGTACGGTTATCAACATCTTCCTCGGTATAGTTGATATGCCTTTCTGATATACCTTGCACTTGAGATTGTACCCAATGCCTATACTCATGAACAAGGCTCTTTAAGAAGAAAGCTCTCCGCTCCTTAACACTAGAACAATCATGACACCTCGTAGCTACCTCTATCTCATCCTCTCCCCAGAAGTACTGAGAATCATGACCCTTACACCCTTTAACTACAATCTCATAATCCCACCACTTTCTAGTAGGCACTAGATTATTAGTTATAAACATTAGATAGTTCTCTAACTTCTTCTTATCTATCTTATGCTTCTTAAACTTCTCTCGGATCTCTTTACTACATTTAAGCTTTATAACAATCATAAGGTACTCTATTATTATATCGTAGTTCCTTATTCATTCCGGAAAGGCTTCGCGCCGCAGGCGCAAAAAAAATCTCCCAGCATAGCACCATGCCGGAAAGCATTATGCCGCTCTTCGGCGGAATATTAGATGTCGCCGTTATCCATTGCAGCAACTAGAGCTGCTCTAGCAGCTTCCTCAGAATCCACTACACCGTCTTTATTAGTATCATCTTTATGATACTCTTTTGCCTTCTCTTCCTTCTTGAAAAGGGCTGCAATTGCAGTAACGAGTTTGGCTTTATTGAATCTCTTATCGAGCTCAACGCCTTTGGTACGGCCTAACTCTTCGAGTGCATCTTTGGATAGTTGGTTTAAAGTATCTTTTGTCATATGTATATTTAGTAATTACGTAATCAATTTCAATAAAATGAGTTAAATAAATTTATGTACCAATATAAAGCAATTATTACAAAAGTGATCGATGGTGATACTGTCGATGTAGATATCGATTTAGGATTTGAAGTGTGGCTACGTAATCAGCGTATTAGACTATACGGCATTGATACGCCTGAGTCTAGAACGTCTGACAAAGTAGAAAAGGTGTTTGGTAATCTTGCTAAAGATAAGATACTATCCTTCTGCCCTGTAGGTGCTAAGATTGTCTTACAGACTAAAGCTGATGATAGTAGAGGTAAGTACGGTCGTATCTTAGGAGAGCTTATTGTAGATGATGTTAATGTTAATCAGTACATGATTGATAATAACTATGCCGTAGAATACTTCGGTAAGTCGAAAGGTGATATTGCTGAAGAACAATTACGTAACAGAGAGATCATACTTGAAAGAGGCGAAGTTACTCTATAGTTTATCACTATAATTTAAGAGTTTAAAATCATCTCTATAATAGTTATAGACTAGCTCTTCAAGCCGGTTATTATAATAGTGTCGGTAATCTTTATCTATAGAGCCTTTATCCTTTCTTCTATTAACCCATGGTAGAGGTACCTGACATACTATATTACTCTTTTCTGATATACCCTTACATACTTCAGGCCACTGCTCTTTCACTCTCTCTAGATATACAACGTAATCGAGTTCTTGTAAAGGCGGTATGAATGTATGTTGAGGTCTATGATGTGATCCGTTTATACCAAAATCATTATTCGTCAAGCATTCAACAAAATAAGAAAAGTCCTTCTTATATGCTTTTGAATACATTCTATCGTCCTTATACTGTGTTCTATCGGCCCAACACGATACTATCCTAGAGTATGGATTTCTTACTAGAGTAAATTTAAAATACTTATCATACTTCGAACCTACTATCTCTTTAATACCCTCTAAGTCGTTCCATGTATATGGATTACCCTTAACTGGATTATTAGGTAACAATAACTTCAATGACTTGTTCCCACATTTAAAAATTCTAAAAGCTAATACTTTATGTATGTCATTTAGTAATACAGCTCCTTGCATTAAAATATTTAACTATGCTTTTACTTTAATCGACATATTATACTTGAAGGATGAGAGTTATACTTTAAATACTTTAGTGTATAATCAAAGCCCGTATAAAGAGATACCTGCAGAGTTAAAAGATAAATTCACAATGAACGGTAAGATACCTATTCGTGATTGGTATCTAGATGGTACAAAAGATATAAGCTCTGTAGGAGAGGATGTATGGACCGAGGACTATATACATTCACATTGCGATAGATTCACTGTAGATAAAATAGAAAATAATCTAGAAGGTGAGAGTCCGTACGGTCATGAAGCTGTAGTCAATATATTACAAGCGTTAAAAGATTATGAAATATCAAATAAACGTGTTGCTGTTGTTGGTTCTCTGGTACCATGGGTAGAGGCAATGCTAATCAATCTCGGTAATGATGTTACTACTATTGAATATAATGTACCTACTACAAAGTATAAGAACTTACAATGTAAAGACTATTTTGATTACTTTATAAGTAATGAAGATCAATTTGATACTATTATATCTTTCTCATCTATAGAGCATAGTGGTTTAGGTAGGTATGGGGATCCATTAGATCCAGATGGAGATATGCATACTGTTGATATTATAGAAAAAAATCTTAAAGATGGAGGAACGTTTATATGGGGATCACCTGTCGGATGGGATACATTGGTATGGAACGCACAC